>ERZ827528.4131-NODE-4131-length-10996-cov-2.870761_pt1 | contig 10996 bp, 8 predicted proteins | sample MGYA00519768_ERZ827528 | MGnify/ENA primary metagenome ERZ827528 (study PRJEB31778, sample SAMEA3449343) | human gut metagenome | biome: human gut; feature: human-associated habitat; material: faeces | place: United Kingdom | collected 2010/2012 ...
TTCTTCAAATATATATTCTAGAATTTCGTAATATACAGGTTGACCGTTTGATTGATCATTATAGGCTCCTCTTTTGAAAGGCACTATCATTTTCACTTTAGCCCGATCTCCAACATACTTCAAAGGCTCTTGCATTCCCTCACTTATATAATAATAAGAGGGATCATAAGGTGAATTCTTCGAATAATCCCCATATGTAAAAGCGATAGGAGAAGTTCCATTACTATGCGGGCCATAGTTCTCAATAGCGACAATAGTAGAATCCATGAAGTAACTCATCTTACAACGGTACAACATTTTCGTCTTATATTGCACCGCTCTCTGATCGCTTCCCTTATCAATAATATTCAAATAGACACCATTATCCAAGAGAACGAATTGATTCTCCTTGAAGATGCTATCTTTAGGAAAATCGTCTAAAATCTCAAAATCATTAGCATCGATCAAACGCTCGATCGCCTCTTTCTCATCTTTCAACATATCCGTGTACGACTTTGTCTTGCTACAAGAGATAGCAACTAATGCGGCACACAGAATCAACAGGATATTAAAACCTTTCTTCATTTGTTAGTCTTTAATTGAATGAATCGCAAATGTAAATAATCTTCGTCAAACCTTACGCATGTTTGCCTAAATCTTCTGATTTATTAGGATTAAATTCCTGTAAACCTTTCTCAAACACGGCTACGGCCTCAGATAAAGAGCCATAGAACTCACCTCCGGACGCATTTTTATGTCCACCTCCGTTGAAATAAGTAGAAGCAAACTGATTGCAAGGAAAATCGCCCACGGAGCGAAGCGATACCTTTATGTAATCGCTGTCCTCACGAATAAAGACACTAAAGCTTACGTTCTCTATGCTTAACGGCAAGTTCACGAAACCTTCCGTATCTCCAGTCTGGTACTGAAAACGATCCAGTTCCTCTTTCGATAATGTGATAAGAGCCGCCTGTTGTTCCGGATAGACCCTCATCTTCTCATACAACACATATCCCATCATACGTAAACGGCACTCGGAATAGACCTGATTCACCTTACGATAGATCAAATCCTTATCAATCCCCTTCTTGATCAATTCGCTGACGATCGTATAAATCTCCGGTTTATTCGAATTATAGGTGAACGATCCCGTATCCGTCATCATACCCGTATAGATACAAGCGGCGGCATCCCGATTCAATAAATCGAACATCCCCATACGACAAATAAAACGGAAGATCATCTCACTGGTAGAAGACATCTCCGGATACGACATCGTCACACGACAAAAATCCGCGGGGTTCAAATGATGATCAATCATCACCTTGCGGCCTTCTGAGGCGATCACCGCCGGAGCCAGTTTCTCGATACGTTTGGGTTCATTGAAATCGAGGCAGAAAATAACATCCGCTTCCTTGATCAATTTCTCGGCGAAATCCGGATATTTCTCATGTATCACGACATCCTTAGCGCCCGGCATCCATCTATAAAAAGAGGGAAATGCGTTCGGTACCACTACCGCTACATTATCCTTACCGTAAGTGGATAGGAAATGATATAAACCAAGGGATGAACCTAATGCGTCGCCGTCTGGTGAGACATGCGTCACGATAACAAAACTCTCGCCTTTCTCTACGTATTTTTTGGCTTTCTGAATCTTCTCTTCTTGAATGATTTTAGTGATCATATAATCTTTTTGTTTTCACCCCAAAGGTACGACTTTTTTAGTTTCCGGCTATCAAAAAAAGTTCAATAAGGATCTTTACTGATATTATTAACAAAAGGGTTAAGGCGGCCAACAAAACTTTTGGTTCCCGTATCTTCATATATATCAAGCATAAAACAAGAAAACCATAACCTCCTAGCATCTCAAAGAAGCTAAAACGACCCGTAATCGTCGCATAAGGCATAACGCTAAACACGTCCACTACCCTTACCATGCCATGAACCAGCCCTTCTACGATCTTCTGTATCCAGTCATATCCACAGAAATCCACCGGATAGCCTAACCACAAAAAGGCAAAAGGAATCAAAAACATAGCCAAGAGAGTGACCGGTAGATTCGTAAACAAGAAAACTGTCGAAAATTGTCCAAAATAATAAAAACAGAGCAAAGCAGTCCCTATCTGCGCAGCTATAGACACCGTAATCCATTCCCAAGGCATGGCCAACAAAGGATTTCTCACCACTATCCATTCCTTGAAACGAGGCACTAGGAATAAAATAAAAAACACGGCCAAATAGCTTAACTGAAAACCGACATCAAACAGATAATACGGATTATAGGCCAGCATACAGAAAGCGGCAGCGGCCAATGTATTATATCCATCCGTAACACGCCTAAGCGCCCTTCCTATTAAATATAAAGATAGCATCAAGGCTGCCCGTACCGCCGAGGGCGCTAATCCTGTGATAAAGACAACCCCCCAAAGACTTCCCACCAGAATGATATAACGAACCCAACGTCCTATCCCCCATCTTGGCATAAACGAGCAAAAGAAAGATAAGAATCCACAAATCACGGCAACATGAAAACCGCTCACCGCTAATATATGAGACACGCCCGCCAAAGAGAAGCGCCTTTTCGTTTCCCGACTCATCGCTTTCTTATATCCCAATGTCAATGTAGCCAAAATAGATTTCTCCTCATCAGACAAACGCAAACGATCAAATGTATTTACCAAAGAATATTGAGCCTTGGTAGCCAATAAATCTAAAGAAGAAGCAGGCTCATTTACAAGCGCTATACGCCGGTCACTATACCAACAGACCTCAACCGCCAAACATACAATCAAAACAGAGACTATAGCTCCCCATATCCAACGGGAATCGTATCGCAACTCCGCATGCGCTCTCCCACACGAGAAGCCCAGAAAAAGAAAAACCAAAGCAGATAAAACCCCTAAAACATATAGGAGCGAAGAGGCAGGTAAAAACGCATAGCATAAAATTCCGGTTATCCATAAAAAAAGCGACCGTACAAAAGGCCGCTTTTGTATTTCCTCAATCATGATAGTTAGGTTTTGGTGATATATTAATGTGTTCTACAAAGCTTTCAAGTCTTTAATTGTTTGTATCGGATCTGGAGATTTGAATACGAAGTTACCGGCGACTAATACATCGGCACCTGCGTCAACCAAACGCTTTCCCGTCTCTAAATTCACCCCGCCATCTACCTCGATCATAGTACTCAATCCCTTCCGGTCTATCATTTCCCGTAAACGGGCCACCTTATCTACGGAATGCTCAATGAAACGTTGACCACCAAATCCCGGATTCACGGACATCAATAAAACCATATCCACATCTTGGATAATATCTTCCAATAAGCAGATGGGCGTATGCGGATTCAAGGTAACACCCGCTTTCATGCCCGTTTCCTTAATAGCCGCTACCGTCCGATGCAAATGGGTACATGCCTCATAATGCACGTTCATCATATAGGCTCCCGTAGCCGCGACCTCAGGGATAAACTTCTGGGGCTCCACAATCATCAAGTGCACATCCATCGGCTTCTGGCATATAGGCTTTAATGCGTTAAGTACCGGGAAGCCAAACGAGATATTCGGCACGAATACCCCATCCATAATATCCAGATGCAACCAATCGGCGTCACTTTCATTTATCATCTCCACCTCCTTCCGCAAATCCAGAAAATTAGCGGAAAGCAAGGAAGGCGCTATCAAATGCTTCATAATCTTGTCTTTTGTTTTTACAAAAGTACACAAAAAAAGAAAGAGAACCTAATAATATAGATTCTCTTTCCGTAATTCTTAGTTCAACACATACCCGCAGAGCTCCGGACGTACAGCCGGTTCCGCTTGATAAGCCCTCGCAAACTGTTTCAAGAAATCCATCGTTTGCTTCCGAGGCGAACTTTTCGCCTCCGGGGCACTTTTCATTTTTTTCTCCAAATCATCCATGCATTGCGTAGAAAGCTTCCTCATAGGCACCTTTATTTTTATCTTGTTTGCTAATAAAACGTAGGGACCTAAGACTTATTGCATGGAAAGAAAATTATTTTACACCATAGATAGCTCGATACGGTTCTCATCGGCCATACGGCGCATATTCAAGATAGCGTAACGCATACGCCCTAAGGCCGTATTGATGCTAACCCCCGTGATATCGGCGATTTCCTTAAAACTAAGATCTTGATAGTAACGCATCTCCAACACCTCACGCTGGTTATCCGGCAAATGCTTTACCAATTTCTTCACGTCAGACAATACTTGATAGCGCACGATATTATCCTCTATCGTACCATCGCAAAGCTTGATGTTATTAAATAAGTCGATTTCTACCTCATCATTCGAGATCGTGTTCTCGCTACGTTCCTGACGGAAATTATCTATAATCAAGTTATGGGCAATACGAGTAATCCATGCCTTAAACTTGCCGTTCTCGGTATAGCGACCTTGTTTTATAGTCATGATAACCTTCACGAAGGTCTCTTGAAAGATATCCTCCGTAAGCTCTTTGTTACGTACTATGAAATAAATGTAAGAATGAATGCTACTTTTGTATCGATTTAATAAAATATCGAAAGCGGCATTATTACCTTCTGCATAAAGGACAACCAATTCCTCGTCGGTCATCATTTTTAAAGTCTTCATTACTTTCACATTTTTAGTTTATTCGAGTAATGTTTATGCTATAGGCGATGGGGTTTAACTGTTATACAATGTTATTTATGGAAGCAAAAGAACGAAAAATATTTTAAACCAACAAACATTTTATTTCAAATTATAAAAAGAATGTCCCCTGCCCGCACCTTTAACGTACGAACAGGGGACTTTACTGATCTAAAATATATGTATATTAGAACTTGTATCCCAATGTCAAAGCTACACGAGTCGTGTTTGTTTTCATCGTGGCGGGTTGGGCTTCGAGGAATGGTTTCGGATCATCTCCCGCAAACATATTAGAGAACGCATAAACATCTTCCTTATGCGTACGGAATACACAAGCCAAGTCCGTATAGAAGTTCGGGGTGAAGCGATAACCGATACCTACCGTATAATTCATGACCCCTTTATCGATCGTATAATTAGGAATCGTACCAACCGTAAAGACCTCTTTCTCTCCATTCTTCAGTTTATCCTTGATCGGACTATCGCTGTAGGCGACACCTGCTCTTACGGCAAATTGAGGAGTAACCTTTACCTCCGCACCTACACGGATCGTATTCATTGACTTGAAATTATCCGTTATATCTTGGTTAGTATACACGTTACTGCTACCATCCGTTTGATACATACGCATATTCTTATAATTCATCAACTCGTAATCAACGCTTATCAAAGCGGTCGTACCCAAGATTGCGGCGGCACTAAAGATCCATTTATCCGGAGAACGGAATTCATAGTCATAATAAGCATTATTAGGAGTAGTCGCATCCAGTTTACGCTCCTTCATCTCCCCTTTATCCATAAAGGTCAGATAAGAACCGGCCTCACCATAATAGCGATCTGTCATCTTATACCATGTAGGAGAATTATAAGCCACACCCAAGCGAAGAAAATCGGCGGGACGAACAATGGCACCCACATTAAATGAATACCCGGTACCATCCGTATCCAAGTAATTATCTAAGTATAAATTATTGCCGTTCGTAAATTCCTCATCATACGATGACTGATATCTATAGTTCAGATCCGTAATCGCAACCGTAGCGCCAAGCATCACAAGTTCCGATATATTTATACCGAAAGCCAAGTCATATTGATCCACGGAACCTCGCTCTGAAACTTTTAATTGACCTCCTTGCAATAAATACGGACTCCATTGCCCATCCGCATCTTTATCCCCGAACGCACTATAATACTCTTTATCATTATCGTTATATGAATCCATATAACCGGCATTGTATCCTAGAATAGATAGCCAATCACCTAAGTCTTGGTTATTATAAGGGTTATAGTCTTTACCCTCCCCCAACAGTCCGCTAGGCATTCCTGCCGCACGCATGGCCACATAATCAGAAAGAGAAGTATTCAAATCACCTCCTGTAGCCATCGTATAGTTCCGGTTATAATTCTTCAAGCGATTATAAGAGAAACCAACGTTCCAGCTCACGATACCCTCATCATTCGCTGTCGGGAAATATCCTACGTAAGCGATATTATCGAAACTCACCTTCGTACGGCTGTTGTCCACCTTCGAACCAAGCCAATCGGTCTTCGCGGAGGCCGAAGACAAACTCAATGTCGTAACCACCTCCGAGCTTTTATAAATCGCCAAGCCTGCCGGGTTCGTATTCATAGCGGAAATATCACCACCTAACGCACCAAAAGCACCACCCATTCCTAAATAACGAGCCGTACCATTCAACTCCGTCTGGGAATACTTAAAGGCATCCAACTGTGACTGCGAAAAAGCGGTGCCGCCACACAGGGCAAGCACCGACATTATAATTCCTATCCTTTTCATCGTATCTCTAATTTTATCAACCTAACACTTTTACCTGCGACCACCACCGGCACGGCCACCTCCGCCACCAACAGAGCCTCCACTAGAACGACCTCCACCGAAGCTACCGGAAGAAGAACCTACCGAACTACTACGAGAAGGAGAGGAACTTCTAAATTGACTGGAAGAAGAGCGACTATTTGAGAAATCGCTACTGCTTCTGGAAGAAGAACGTGTTACCGGAGCTGAATATTGACGTCCGGAAGAAGATGCGGCTCCAGAACTACTTCTGGAAATCCTTGTTCTCGCCGAGCTATTACTTATGCCCGAGCTACTTCTTGTCGTTGCCGAATTTCTAACAGAAGAGGAACGACGTCCCGCACCAGAGGAAATAGCAGATTCCCTACGGGTAGATCCCGCACGTCCATTGCTCAAGGAACTTGAAGACGAAGGTCTTGTAGTCGATCCGGAATTTCTCAAGGAAGAAGAGCCACTGCTCCGCCCACCTGTATAACCGGAACCTCTGCCACTCGCATAAGAGCGATTATCTCGATAAGAGGAACGTCCGTTTGAATAATGTCTACTTGAAGTCGAGTAGTAACCGGGATAGTAATGATGGTGATGTCCCCAATGGCCACCCCAATAGCCTCCACCCCAGCCCCAAGACGGGCCATACCATGGATCGTACCACGGACTATAATAGCCGGCATAAAAGCCTCCCCAGCCCCAGCCGAATCCCCAAGACGGGCCGTAGAAGCGAGATGAATAAGTCCACCAAGGGCTATAACTATAGAACCAAGGATCGTACCAACCTGTATACCAAGGCGAGCCCCAACCGTTGCCGACATTGATATTAAAATTCACGTTCGCGCTACCGTTCGAATAATCCGTATCATAGCCGTAACCATAATATCCGTCACTCAGATACAAATCGACTTGATCCGCTCCGGCGATCGTAATCTTACTCGGCGAATGATAACGAATGATACGTTCCGTATATTCAGTATCCGAACGACGCTCGGAAGAAGACTCATTCTCATCGCTATCCTCATAGATAACGGAATCATCCTCACGATAAGGCTCCTCCACCTCGACTGATGTATAACGACGGTTATATTCATCCACATCCCGGCTGTCTGAAGAAGCTTGGCTCTTGGCTGTAGCGACCAGGGCCCTAGACTCCTGTTTCGGCTGAACAACCTTTTTCTCTTCAACCTGTTCTTTCTTTTTCTTGTTTTTGGAAGAGAAATACACATCATCAAAGAACTCCTCCTGAGCTGCGGCACTAAACGCGATCAGAAGCATCATCACTAAAGATGTTAATTTCATGGGTTTCATATTTGTTTCTCCTCTACATTAAATAAATATTTTTCTCTTTTCATGTTTGACACCCTTTTATGCAAAGGGTTTAAACGCTTTTTAGTTTTATAACAATAAACTCAATGTAATGTATGTACAAATATAATCGGTTCACGTTAATGTCCCAAGATTTACATATACTTTAACTTATAAAACTCACACATTTATTGTTATCTATAAAAGAAGATGCAAAGTTGGCGTAAACGCTGCAATCTCCGCAAATTCTTATTATTTTTGTTTCAAATTATAACGAAAAAATTACGCATATGGTATTAACCTCGACAATAGATTTCACATTGCCCTTAGCGGACCCGGTATTAAAATTTCTCTTGATTCTTTTAATTATCCTGGCCGCTCCCCTTTTATTAAACAAGCTGAGAATCCCTCACCTGCTTGGACTGATCATTGCCGGCGCAATTATCGGACCGCATGGCTTTAATCTCGTATTACGGGATAGCAGCATTATCTTGTCCGGGACGGCGGGATTGCTTTATATCATGTTTCTCGCCGGATTGGAAATCGATATGGCGGATTTTAAGAGAAATAGTACGAAAAGCCTAGCTTTCGGCATGTACACATTCCTCATTCCGATGATCCTAGGAACGGTTGTCGGGATATGGGTCCTGCGATTCAACGTATTGACCTCCGTTTTACTCGCCAGTATGTTCGCCTCCCATACATTGATCGCCTATCCGATTATCAGTAAACTGGGTATCAGCAAAAATAAAGCTGTCAGTATCACCGTAGGAGGAACGATGATCACTGATACCTTGGCATTGCTCGTCCTAACGATCATTGTCGGCATGGCCACCGGACAGGTCAACGATATGTTTTGGATTCGTCTGGGCGTTTCCATCTTGATATTCGCGTTAATCGTATTATTCGGTTTCCCTTTCATTGGGCGTTGGTTCTTTAAGCATGTACACGATAATATATCACAGTATATATTCGTGCTGGTGATGGTATTTCTGGGATCTTTCCTAGCTCAGGTAGCGGGCATGGAGGCGATCATCGGGGCGTTCTTATCCGGACTAGCCCTAAATCGCCTTATCCCGCAAAGCTCACCTTTGATGAATCGTGTCGAGTTCGTAGGAAATGCCATATTCATCCCATTCTTCTTGTTGGGCGTAGGTATGTTAATAGATTATCGTACGTTCTTTACCAGTTTCGAGACCATTAAAGTAGGGCTTATCATGATTATCGTAGCTACGGCCGCCAAATACATAGCCGCTTGGATGACCCAAAAGACTTTCCATCTGTCCACGGATCAGCGAAGCGTTATTTTCGGCTTAAGTAACGCACAAGCCGCCGCTACATTGGCCGCCGTGATGGTCGGATATAACGTAATCACCGGAACAGACGCTAATGGGGAACCAATCCGGTTATTAAATGAGAGCGTGTTGAACGGTACGATCCTGATGATACTTGTCACTTGCACCATCGCCTCTTTCGCCGCCCAAAAAGGCGCTCATAACATAGCGGCCCAAGATATATCCGATAAGGAGGAAAACAAAAAAGAATCAGAGCATATCTTGATACCGGTCAGCAATGAAGAGACCGTGGAAGAGCTGGTCAACCTCAGCTTGGCGATCAAATCTCCCCAAAACAAGAACGGCTTGTTTGCCCTAAAAGTGATAGATAACCATCATTCAGACGAGAAAGCGTTAAAACAATCCCGCAGGGTTCTACAGACCGCAGTCAATACGGCTGCCGCCACGGATACCCGGATGAAGGATTTATTAAGATATGACTTAAGCGTATCGAATGCTATCGCCAGCGTGGTAAAAGAGCGGGAGATCACAGATCTGGTAGTGGGATTGCACAAGGAAAAAGATATACCGGCGGCCTTCCTTGGCCATATCGTGGAAAGCGTATTGGCGGAAAGTAGTGTAAGCACATTCATATACAAGCCCGCACAACCCATCTCTACTGTTAGACGGCATCTGATCATCATCCCGGAATTGGCCGAAAAAGAAATCGGTTTCAACCAAATCATCTTCCGGCTACGAAACGTGACCCAGAACACAGGTGCAGCGACAGTCTTTTACGGTTCGGAAGCGACCTTGAATGCCTTAAAGAAATTATTAGCCAAGAAAAGCGGAGAAGCCAGTTATATCGAATTCAACGACTGGGATGACTTCCTGATCGTTTTCCGGGATATAAAACCGGACGACACGATGTGGATTATCCTTAGCCGCAAGGAAGGACTTTCCTACGCTCCCGCCATGGCCCGTATCCCCAAGTACCTCAACAAATACTTTCAGGCAAACAGTTTCGTCTTGGCATATCCCGTGCAAGCTGGCATGAACGAGGGCACTCGCTATCTGACTTAACCATTACGGAACCAGCCTCTCACGCCAAGACTTTCGAGGTGAGTACGGCATTTTCCGCTTAGCGTATCCCAGACGGAGGATCAAAGCAGGAATCTCGTTGGTGAAAGACAAGTCTTTCGCCAGCAAACCGGAAAGATCACGCACCTCACAAGGCTGGTTCAAAAAGGCGAAAGCGATATTCTTTTCCGTAGCTCTCAAAAGAAAACGTTGCAAACTCCGGCCTAGCGCAAACCATTCCGGTAGCGTATTTGTCCGTAAGGCAAACAAGGCTAAATGAGAAGAAGAGTCCAGCTTCTTCTTGTCTCCCCTATTTTGTATGCCGGCTTTCAAGACACTTCCCATGATTGTCTCTGAGATAAGACGGGGAAGATTCGGCGCCCCGAACACCGCATAACTCAGGCCGTCCGATGTAGCTCGTACATGATTCTTATTAAAACGCATCCATGATTTCAGCTCTCGTTTAAACAGATGATCGTTCATTTGCCGGTTATTCCCCGCAAATATATAAGAAGAAAGCGTATCGAACTCCCACTCTCCTTTCGACCACAAATGCAGACTGATATTTTCCTCCAAAGGCGTATTCCTCAAATAGCTCAATTGATCCGATGGAATCATTTCCCCGGAATATATGCCTCGATTCGTCTGTCTGACCGAAATTTCCTCGATAAGCCCACTCGTCTCCTTAATCATCGATGCCTCCGACAAGAGTACGGTGATCTCCCCCGATCCTGAAAAAACCGGTAGCGGAGCATATCCTTTTGCCTCAGCCGCAATGCAAAGATTCTCGGTGGCACATCCTAAGCTAATAAATAACTCACGGTTATCCGGATCTACGACCGGAAGGGACTTACTCATATCCGGAAGAATCTGTATCCTATCCTTTTGCACACGAAACAACCAAGGTTGGGTATTAT
>ERZ827528.4132-NODE-4132-length-10991-cov-3.330560_pt1 | contig 10991 bp, 8 predicted proteins | sample MGYA00519768_ERZ827528 | MGnify/ENA primary metagenome ERZ827528 (study PRJEB31778, sample SAMEA3449343) | human gut metagenome | biome: human gut; feature: human-associated habitat; material: faeces | place: United Kingdom | collected 2010/2012 ...
TAGGCGCAGGCGTTGCCGGATTAAAGGTATACTGCGGCTCTCGGCTTGTATAAGCGGCGGTAGGCTTAACAGGTGTTGATGTGTTTTCCAAAGTGTTGGATGAAGCAGGCTGGACTGTTGCAATATTCGTATTGGCAGTATTTGATGCAGTATTGGACGCTTCCGCCTGTTCGTTAATGGCATTGCAGCCAGTTAAAAGCACTATCCCTGCGCAGCAGGCGCAGGCAAACAGTTTTAGCAGGTCTTTCATATTGCTCCCCCTTTTTGCATAGGTATTATCTGTCCCATTATTTAAATAGAACTATTTGCCGGCCTTCCTGCGCCGGACAAAAACAGCTGTCCCTGCCGCGCCCCCTCCGAGAACGCATATTAATACTATTCCAATAATGCCCCACGCCGTTTTATTAACCCTCGGCTCAGGCATAGCTGAAGCTGAGGATATAACGGAAGCTGTATTCGCAATCTCCGGCGCGGCTGTTCCGTTAGAGCTGGGAGTGGCAGTCGGAGCCTCAACAGTCGAACGGGGCGTAGCCATCGTTCTGCTGGGCCGGGGAGTAGGCGTAGGCGTGGGGGTGGGTGTTGGTTCGGGTGTTACAAAAACAGGCTCAACCGCTATTTGCCCCATACCGCTCGCTCTGACAAATTCCTCAAGCGGCATCGCTTGGTTGCCTTTTTCCGGCTCTTCTATATTGTATACCGGATAAACATAAATTTCTTCGTCAGTTTTCAGCACTACACGATGAGACCCCAAGCAAAATATAGCTTGGATGTCTGCTCCCATAGCTGATACAACATCATAACCCATCTCGGCATATTCCCAAGAGTCGGCGTATGTAATATTCATATATGCTCCGTCATATTCCATCCATAAATAACCCCCAATATCATTAGGAGTTGTTGTGGGATGGATGTCAGGTCGTTCATCATAGGGAGTAAAATCGCCAAATTTAAACTGCCCAATAATGTCACCATTCCGAAATATCGGCAAATGAATCTGACGGTAACATACATCTGGCAAACTGTCATATCCCAGATTGGTATTCCCTTCCAGATAATACTCTAATAAGCCTTCTAACGAGAAAGTATAGTAAATATACGCCTTGGAGTAATCGACAACTGCGTTTTCTTCTTTCAGTATCCTTTTCATATCCTTTTGAACCAGGGAATCCTCCGAGCCAATCGCATAAAGCAGTCTGTCCATATCCCTCCCGCCGTCTTTTAGGAAAAATACATTCTGCCATGTATTGGATTCTGTTTCATTTACTTCAGCCATAGTACAAATGCTCCAAATGCCCAGCAATAAAATTATTAAACTTATACAGCAGAATTTTTTCATATTACGTCCCCCTTAAAGCATGATTTTAATCCGCTCCGGAATGGCGCGTCCGGATTTCCGGCAGATGATTAAAGAAGCAGCTGTTTATATATTCTTTGTTTAAGCAAAACAAGCGTGTGAGCCCATTATTTATTATTCTTTCTTTTTTATTTTGGACGCCGAAACGGCCCAGATAATTCCGCCTCCGGCGGCGCAGAGCACCGCGATACCCGCCAGCACCAGCGCCGTTATGCGTCCTGCCGTCCAGGAATGAGTTTCGGGCGTCAGGATAGTAGGGTCTGTAGGCGAAGCGGCCGAACTAAAAGAAACCGAGGATTGGGTTTTCCGCGGGGTGGGGCTGGGACGGGGCGTATACTTGGGAGTATAGGGCAAAATGGGAACAGGCGTAGGCGTAGGTTCGGGAGTGGGAGTAGGCTCAGGAGTGGGCGCAGGCCCTATCTGCCGGTAGGACCACATTATTATATAATCGTCCAGCTTAACGGCCTGACTGCCCTTATGCTCCTCCCCTCTTATCTGCACAGGATAAAGGTAATATCCTCCCTCCGTTCTGAAAAGGTTATAGTTATCCTGGGTAAAATATATCGCTTGAACCTGCTCGCCCATAGACGTGAGCAAATCATATCCCTGCTGTGCATAGTCCCATTCGCGGTCATTATACCTGAACTGCACAAAGCCGTAATAAGGGCTAAAATACATAAATTCATATCTGTACGGCGGAGTAGTTGGAGGCTCATAGCTCTCTTCTTCAGGCGCATAGTCGTTAAAATGCAGTTCGCCCGCAAGCTGTCCGTCCAAATATACAGGAACGGCAATTATGCGGCTCGGACTGCCCGGCAGGCCGTCATAATTAATATATTCATGTATTACCGAATCTGTCTCGTAGTCATAAAGAGAAGCGAGCATATAGTCGTCTACTTTATAACGTATATAAGCCCCCGAATAATCCGCCTGGGCATTGCCGCAGTTTTCATCCTCCAGCGCCTGCCGGACATCCTGCTCAACTTCATCGCTTAAATAAAGATTCAGCCGCCGGGTATCCCTCTCGGACAAAAGCACCGCTTTTTCCCAGCCTTCCCTCTCCTCTTCTTTATTGGCCGCAACTGCGGGAGCAAATATTATAAGGCAGAGACACAATGCCATTGCATATTTCAAATACTTCATTTTAATCTCCATTCCGCCGCCTTTCAGTTGGCGGCACAAATAGTAATGAAAGTGATGCACACCTTCAAGTTTTTGTGTTACAATAGACTTGATTATAAAGGCATCCCGGCATCAGTATCAGATACACCCACCCGTTTGCTTATTGATGTGCAGGTGCGCCTCTCTACTCAGGTGGGAATATCCTTTTAATTGGTTCACTATGTGAACCTGTTTTTTGTGTCTATTCCACGATTTTGGCTCAATTTACTTTCTTTCACACTATTTACCTCCTGCCGGGGCATATCTGCTCTTTTTATCTCAGACAGCCTGTTTTTCGGCGCACTCTGCGGCTTAAAGGAACACCTATTCGCCCATTTTCCTTTTACGGGCAGAGACTGCCGCCCAACAAGCCGCGCCAACAGCCAAAACGGCCATCAGTGCTCCTATCACAATCAGGGTTGTTTTCCCGCCGCCCTGTTTGGAGGGTATGAATGCAGACGGAGAAAGCACGGGAGAAACAGCTGTCTGGTTATCCTCCGAGGAACCGGCCGTCTCTGCGGACGCAGACCGGGATGCCGCAGCTGTTGTTCTGCTTGGGCGCGGAGTACGGACTGTTGCGGGCGTCGGAGAAGGAGTGGGAGACGGCGCAGGCGTAGGCGTAGGAGTGGGAGTAGGAGTAGACTCCACTTTCAAAAATGCATTCTCCTTTTCATAGGCCAGCCGCATAAGATATTCTTCCATAGTAAACAGCTCATGCGTCTCCCCTATTCCGCCCCAGTATTCATCCTCAGGCACGCGGTAAACATACGGCCCTTTATCCGTCTTAAGCTGCAGAACGGTAAAGGTTATACGGTCGTCGTCCGAGCCTATGCGCTTTAAGCCGCCTGATTCCTCTGAATAATAGTAGCAGCGGAAAAGATAATCATCCTGCTTCACGCTATACCAAAATAATGCTCCTTCCTGGGCGTATATATTGCTTACCTTCAGCCCCGCCTGGGCAGCGGCTTCAAATGCCTCCTGCGCGTACTGCCATACTCTCGGCTCTCCTGATGCAGGGGTTTCCCCTACAAAATATATATAACTGCTCCCGCTTGAGATATGTTCCAAATCCTCCGGCCGCTGGCCCGAAGCTTCCACAACGGGATAAGGGTCATCAAAGAAGCAGGTAATCACCAGTTCCCCATCCGAATACGCAGGTACTACAAAGCCTCTGTCATCCGCAAACACACATTCTGAATAATAATATCTTTTATCCTCTTCGCTCAGTTCGGGGTCGTCTTTATAGTCTACATACTCCGTATGCACCGTAGGCAAGCCGTCATAGCCGGCAAATTTTTCCCAGTCCAGTATCCCCGTTTTCTCGTAATCCTCCAGAATATACCAATAGGCAATTCTATTGATAATCCAGGCCTTAAATATATCCAGCCGGACGTCATATTTTTCTATTACCTCGCCCAGCGTCACATACTCATCGTCCATTGCCAACCGAATACCCTTGGAAAGTCGGTGCATTTCCCGTTCCCCCGGCTGAATAAAGAACGCCTCCTGCCAGGTTTTAGCCCATTTAACAGCTTCGGCCGTTTCTGTGCTTGACGAAGCGCCCGGAGTATTGGCCATCGTCAACTGAGCGCTTTGAACGGCAGTGAGAGAGGCGGATAATGTTTCCCCCTCCCCGGACGTCGGGCCTGCGGCCGCTGTTTGGTCTGCAAAAGGCGTCCCTGTCTGAAGCGGATCCTCGCTTGAGCCGGCGCTGACCGAAGAAACGGCTTCCGCCTCATCCGCATAAACCCCCGCAGGCCCGCCGGCACACAGCATACCGAATAACAGCGCGAGCATTGCCAGAGCGGATATTCTTTTCATACCTCTTCCCCCTTTAGGCTTTAAAATATCGCCGGATTTGCTTTATCTGTTTTAATTAAACGATACATCAGATTGCAGCGCGCCGCAAGAATACGGATTTTCCCGCCGTATTGGGCATTGCTCTTAAAGTGCGCCGTCATTCCTGCGTTCTCTTGCTTTCCGCGGGCAGAAAAACACGTCTTGCCTGAGGATGCAGATTTTTTAGGAGAGCGCCAAAGGAGGCATTGCACGCGCAAAAATGCATTGCCGCATTGCAAAACCGCACGGCGGCGCAAAGGCTGTGAATCCTCCCCATACATCGCGTTCTGTTTTTATTGTATCGCCTAGACAATACAATCAAAGTACAATGCGTTTTTGTTCAAGAGCCCGCTGCGTCCGCTTTACTGCGCGGTCCTTAGAATACGCCCGGTATGCCTTTGCTCGCGCGCCGTGCGGCCGTCAACGGGCATGGAAGCAAAAATCTCCAACCGTAGAAAAGGGGAATTTTCTGGTTTTGCAAGGCGGCAGGACGCAGAAATACCAGGCGTATTTCAAGAAGGATAACGCAGTAAAACCGAACAATTCACCCCTCGGCGGCTCATTGTAATCCGATTGTATTGTCTAAGCTAGCCAAAATTTATATTCCAGAGTGTAAACCGCTAATGATAAAATAGTATTTTTCAGACAAAATATCTCTTTGCTCCCTCATCCAAAGAAGCACATTACATCAAACAATCAACATTGCGTTTAAGTATGCCAAACAAATTTCAGTGCTTAAAATTTAAACTGTACTCTATTACTGGAACCATTATATCAGATTAACGCAGCCGTTTCAATATATACAACTGGTTTAATGCCTAAATAATTGATGTATTCCGTAAAATTTCCGCTAAAAACGCAAGCCTAACTTCTTATTATTCCAACCCCGGCAGGCGCCGTAACAGGCGGCGCCGGGCGGAACTAAGGCGAAGCGCCGGTTTGACAATCGGAAGGTTTTCATGATATATTATTATAAGTAATTATTTATATTTGATTTACCCTCTCATGGCAATATAAACCCGCATTTTCCTGCCGCGAGAGGTTACGGGGAGGATTAAGTTTTCAGAGGTATATTGAGTTTTATTTCTATCAGCCTGAACGAGCAGAAATGAATTGGTTTTATATGCCTTTTAAGCTGAACCTGTAAAATCTAATATTGAGGAGGACAAACAATGGAGCTTCTTTTGCTTTCTTTAATAATAGTTGTATGTATAGCGGCCGGAAAGCTTTCATACAAATTAGGTTTGCCCTCTCTTTTAATGTTCATAGTTTTGGGAATGCTGTTCGGTTCGGACGGCATTTTTAAGATTCCCTTTGACAATTATACCTTTGCCGAGCAGATATGCTCATATGCGCTTATAATTATAATGTTCTACGGCGGCTTCGGCACCAACTGGAAACAGGCACGTCCCGTAGCCGGCAAGGCTGTTCTCCTGTCTACGCTGGGCGTTGTGGCCACGGCAGCTTTTACCGGCCTTTTCTGCCGGCTGGTTCTGGGATTTGAATGGCTGGAGAGCTTTCTTATAGGCTCGGTAATAAGCTCTACCGACGCCGCCTCCGTCTTCGCAATTCTGCGCCAAAAGAGGCTGAACCTTAAATACAATACCGCTTCTCTTTTGGAAATAGAAAGCGGAAGCAACGACCCCTTCGCCTATATGCTGACCATTACCTGCCTGACTCTTATGTCCGGCCAGACCAGCGCCGGCTCCGTAGCATATATGCTGTTTGCGCAGATAGTTTACGGCGCCCTCATAGGCGCGGCGCTGGCTCTTGCAGCTGTCTGGCTGCTAAAACGCATTAATTTTTATATCGGCGGAATGGACACTCTTTTTGTGCTGGCCATAGCGCTGCTGGCATATGCCGTCTGCTCGGTAACGGGCGGCAACGGGTACCTGTCCGTTTATATCGCCGGTATTATTCTGGGGAACAGCAAAATTAAGAATAAGGCCCCAATTATGCATTTCTTTGACGGAATAACAAATCTGTCCCAGATAATCGTATTTTTCCTCCTGGGACTGCTGGCCTTTCCTTCACAGCTGCCGCAAATTATTCTCCCCTCTCTGGCCATCGCGCTGTTCCTGACATTTATAGCGCGCCCCGTTACTGTTTTTGGCCTGCTCTCGCCCTTCAAAAGCCCCGTCAACCAGCAGCTGCTTGTATCCTTTGCCGGGCTGCGCGGAGCCTCTTCTATCGTATTTGCCATAATGGCCACGGTAAACAGTCCATATACCGAGCACGACGTATTCCATATAGTGTTTTTTGCCTGCCTGCTTTCCGTGGGCCTGCAGGGCGCGCTGCTGCCCGTGGCGGCCAAAAAGCTGAAAATGGTAGAAAAGAGCGGAAGCGTACTGCGCACCTTCAACGACTATCAGGAGGATGAAGAGCTGCAGCTTATAAAGACCAAAATTACCAAGAACCATGCATGGGCGGGCAAAACGATAAGCGAGCTCAAGCTGGCGTTAGATATTCTGGTAGTAATGATTAAGCGGGGGGACCAAACCATACTGCCCAACGGGCGCACCCGCATAAAAGCAGGAGATATACTGGTGCTGAGCGGAGAAATGTATAAGGATGATTCGGGCGCAGAATTGAATGAAATTGAAATAGGCGCGCGCCACAAATGGGCCAACAAGCGCATACGCGAAATAACTCTGCCGGCCAATACCCTTATAATAGCCATAAAGAAGAAAAACGGCCGTACTATCATCCCGCGGGGCGGGGTCTTGTTGGAACCGGGAGATAACGCAGTATTATGGACGTGTGAATTTACCCAGGATGTGCCTGAAGAAAGCCAGCAGGAAAATCAGCTTCCCGCCGTGCAGACAGAGCAGGAAAGACGGAAAAAGGCGCTTCCTCCCGCGCAAACCGGCCGGACTGGTCAAAAAAGCGGGAGTTCTTCTGAACAAGCCCCTGTAAACGAGCAGGAAAAGCCCCTTCCTTCCTCTAAACCCCAAACGGGCAGCCGGGAAAAGCAGGGTGCTCCCTCAATAGCCGTATCGGGCACTCAGGAAACAGCGCCGGGCAGTCAAAAGGCCGCACCGGACAATCAAGAAACTGAGCCGGGCAGTCAGCAGGCCGCGGCCGGTTCCCTCAAAACTGCTCCGGACAGTCAGGCACCCGCTTCGGACCAGGGCGAAGCTGCAACGGATAGCCAAGGAAATGAACAAAAAAATCAAAAGCCCGAATAAAAGCATAAGCTTTAAATTCGGACTTTGAGTGAGTCGAAAAAGGCGGCACGCTTTTAGCCGGGAATAAGCTCGGAAATCAAAGATTGCCCGACTGCTCTCTTTCCCACCAATACCACCCAGTGCTATTGGTAAACCGCTTATAAAGCGGTTTTTCGCTTATAAGGAGTTTTTCCCGCAGCACCTGCGGGATGGAACAAAATGCGGCTAATGCCTCAAAAATATTAAATTTCAGGTTTAGCGGCAGTCTGAAAGTCCGAATAAAAGCGTAAGCTTTAATTCGGACTTATAAAGCATTAAAATTTATTGCTTACCGCAAACTGCCTGCCGCTTTAATTATTTATTCAATGCTTTGGTAGGCTTCAGGGCTTACCTCCTCCAGCCAGACGTTAGAAGTATTTTCGCCGGGCACTTCCACGGCAATATGCGAAAACCAGCTGTCCTTTTTGGCGCCGTGCCAATGCTTGACGTTAGCCGGAATGGTAATAACCATGCCCGGTTCAAGGCTAACCGCTTCACGGCCCTCTTCCTGGTACCATCCGCTTCCGGCCGTACATATAAGCAGCTGGCCTCCTCCCTTTTCGGCTTTATGAATGTGCCAGTTATTTCGGCAGCCAGGCTCAAAGGTAACGTTAGCCAGGAAAACGGCGCATTCGCCGGGCACCGTAAGGGGATTGAGATATGATTTCCCGATAAAATACTGCGCGAAGGCGGTATTTTCCTTTCCCAGCCCAAATACGTTCTGCTGTTCAAACTGTTCACTGCTGCTGATTCTCATAAAACTCTTCCTTTCCAATTAATTTTTAAATTTAACCAAAGCTGGCCGGAGCGGGTTGAACACCGCCCCATTCAATGCAAAAGCACAGTCCCCGTATGCCGCTCCCGCCGCCCAGCCTGCCTTGCGGCCGCTGGAAATTTTTCTTCCGCCGTAAAAAATATTTATGATTTTGCAGGACAGCCGGGCGCAGAAATAACTGGTATTTTAAATACGGCAGCTCTTTTAAAGCAAGCCGGTTATATCTCTGAAGGCTTATAACTGCATAATCCGAGCGCCGAAAGATTTACGGCCGGCCATTGTGCACAAAATTCCAGTCAAGCTCCCGCAATAAACAGATTACTGCACAGCCTCCACTCTAATAGTGCCTGTCATGCCGGCTATATGCTCCTCTCCCGAAACCGCATGCCCCAATTCAAAAAGAGAGGAATTTTGCCTGTAGTCCCCATAGAACATAACCACGTCCCCCCAAGGCGCGTAATAGGCAAGGGTGCCCGCTCCTCCCTCTGCCAGGGGCGTTTGAGAAGTATCCAATTCATCATGGGGATAAAATATCTTTTCGTTATCGCTGAAATCCTCTACCTCTAAATCAAGGGGCAGCTGTTCATAAAGAGAGACGGCGGCAGGGCTGTCGTTTAATTGATACACCACTGTGTTCCCGCCGCACTGAACGCTTATGCGCATTGTCCGGATATCTCCGGCATTGGAGGAGGCAGTCGGAGCAGAAGTCTCCCCGTTGTCCACGCTCGGAGTGCTTTCAGGGCTATTGGAGGCCAAAGGCGCAGTCTCCGAGGCGGCATTGTTGGTATTCGCCGCTGTCTGCGAAGTCTCCTGTTCGCCGCTGTTCTGAAAATCCCCGCAGGACGAGAGCGTTAAAACTGCCAAACACATCAAAACTATTCCCACCGTTTTCGATAAAAGCCTTTTTCTGCTCAACGGCGGCCGATGTAAGAAAGATAAATTCAGCATATATTCGCCTCACAGCTGAAAATTTATTTTGGGCAAATCAGGCCGAAGCCTGAATTGCAGCCTGTTTGCATTATAAAACTGTCCTGGCCGCATGTCCAATACCTATAGCGAATAAGCATCTATACAATTTATATATGCCTTCATATATCTATTCTCATTAAGCCTGCTTGTCCTCAGCATATCAGCACGGTCCGCCAGCCGCCGTATATGTATCAGCAAGGGCCGTCCTTTTAATCCCCGTCCGCATCAAGCGCATTTTCAAATTGAATGACTAAGCGGTTAGGCAGGCATATTATGGGCGCCGAATCAAGCCAGCCCATATTTACGCAGGTATGGTCGGGACAATCGGCGTCAGCCATGCGTATTTTATGCCCTTTTATTTCTATGGTATTTATTTTCCCATTATATTCAATTTCAAGAAGCTGGTCCTCCGCTTTATCCAAATCAAGCCTGTACAATTCACGTCCATCCTGAATAATAATCACTGTATTGGTTTCAGGCCCGCCCAAAAGCAGTACGCTTGCCAAAACGCTTAAAATAATTATTATTACTAATATAACGGCAGCCCATATTTTACGTTTCATTTGTCCCAGCCTTTAATATCTAATTCAGCCTATCCCAGCGAACGCAGTCATTATAATAAACAATAAGGTATTTTAATGTGAATGTCAAATCTCTTTTTAAAAGCATAGGTTAAATTATTCACGCACATTCCCTCTTTTTTATCCCCAAGCCTTTAAAATAATCCATCAGCAGCCATATAAAAAGCACGGGCAGAAGCGCCAAAACTTAAACCTACAGAAATTTGACCGCCTAGCATTTTTCTTATTGACAATTATTCATTGTTGCGCTAAAATACATAAGTCAGTTAAGCGCTGGCAATAAAATTAATATTTCTGGGTGTGGCGCAGTTTGGTAGCGTGCTTGAATGGGGTTCAAGAGGCCGGAGGTTCGAATCCTCTCACCCAGACCAGGCCTGCGGCCGGCAATCCGTGATGGGTTGCCGGCTGCTTTCTATTTTGTAGGTCGACCGGCAGTGGGTATCTATTTTGTAACTTAAACACATGTCGGAACGATTTGTACTCGTTCCGATTTTTCATTTTATAAAAAAACCAGTCACCCGCTCCGTTGTTCCTCCTTTTCCGAAAAAGGTCACGTTCACATCGGCTAACGACTTGTAAACGCGCCGTTTTTACACCGATTTGTTCACTGCCCACCTTTGGCGGGTTTGAATCTATTTCAAAACTTTTCGCAGGCATCTTTTTTGTTGCCTGTTGACATAAAAAACATCGAAAACAAGAGGTTTTCGATGTTTTTATTTGTTAATGCATTTCATCAATAACTGCAAGACTAAAAAGCACAACGACTAAGCAAAATTAAAGCATTAATAAGAAAAGAGCGCGGTTATACCGCGCTCCGTTATTGAAGAGCATCCTAAGACGCAGCAAAAAACATTTACTTTTAATGATAATAACTCAATGCGCGAAAAATATAAATATATTTTTATATTGTATGATTTATAAATCAAATGGCGGCTGGCCGGCAAAACATTATACAAATTTTTTGGGGGCTGAATAATCGAGTGCGGTTTATAAGTTATTGATTTATATTTTTACTTGCGCTACCCTCAGCTTACAAGAAACTATACGGTCAGAAGACATAAAATATGCGTCCTGCTGCGTTGCTTTCGCTCCATGTACGCCCGGTA
>ERZ827528.4138-NODE-4138-length-10973-cov-36.608536_pt1 | contig 10973 bp, 16 predicted proteins | sample MGYA00519768_ERZ827528 | MGnify/ENA primary metagenome ERZ827528 (study PRJEB31778, sample SAMEA3449343) | human gut metagenome | biome: human gut; feature: human-associated habitat; material: faeces | place: United Kingdom | collected 2010/2012 ...
ATAAGGTGCCATATATGTCATTTTCCGATTGCCATTTGGTCGCAAAATTTAGGGATAGGAACGATATTTGAGCCAAATTTACCCTTAAAAACTGGTTGTAACAAGTTTCAAATGGAAAGTGTTAAAATGAAAAAAGCCACCAAAACGGTGGCTTTCAGACAGTTACTAATGTATTGTAATATTGTTGATAATCAGCTACTTACCGATGCAAAGATGTTAGTAATCTGTATGTCAGTTAGTTGGGTTGTATTGGAATGGTATTTGAGCCATGATTTTATTGTTGGAAATAAGAGTTTAAGTAATTGTAAATCAGTTTATTATATGCTATATAAATGTTGCTTTCTTTTGTTTTCACAAGTTACTTACCAATACATATTTGTTATATGCTTGATTGTCAGATAATTAATATTTATTTAGCTCATATTTGAGCCATGAATTTTTATTATTTGCAAAATTGGCTTATAGAATTGATAATCAATATATTATATAATAATTTTTAAATATGAGTGCGTAATTGCTGATTGAGCCTTCATCATTCAGTTACTTACCGATGCAGTATTTAACTATGTCTGACTATCAGTAAGTTGCGTTCTAAACGGTTCAAGAGCGATATTTTCAAATGGTATACTTTCTTTCACTTGACCACTTTAACGTATTTAACTTTTATTTGATATTGAAGCAATGGCTGCTGAGTTGCTGCATGATATACAATACATTGTAAATCAGGTGTTTCATGAAATAACAGCAAAATATCATAATATTTATAGAACGCCACCATGACGGATCTTGGGCATTAATACATCGTCATGGCTCATTTTCATATGATGAAAGTTTCTTCATACTTTCAACTCCAAAAGTATTGAATATATTTTTCAATACTTCATTAGGCGTGATTCCACCGCCAACAAATTCGGCAAGAAGAAAGAGGCATTCACGTACAAACTGATTCGTCAAATCCTCGAAAAGACGCACGAAATGTTCATCCTGCATTGGGTAGAAGTCAATATACTACTTGAAATTTTTCAGCAAAGAAAAAAGAGTTCACCTTCCTGCTTTATGGATGAAGTTTATAAATAAGTTTATTAACGCATGTGTACATATATGAGTTCTATTAAACTTGTAAACTCAATGTTTTATACTGTTGTATGGCTGTATCAGTCGAGTAAGTTGAGTTTAAGATACATGTATATATACATGGGTAAATCTAAACTTTAAACTTATAGAAAGCCCTCCATCGGTCAGAACGTTGCTCTGGTTGATGAAGGGCTTTACTTATATTTTTCCTTGCTGAAAAGTCATATACTATGTTATGGTTGCAAAAGAAATCAGTCTAATGTTTGGTAGATAAAGAATTATATCGGATATATATGCCTCAGAATGATGAATATTGGTTAGTACAAACCATTTTACTGAATATAAGAGATTTTACATATACTTATTCAGCTTTATCACCAGCTGATGCACAGTCGTGGATGATTCTTCCATTGCCGGATTGCCTTGAGAAAACTCTTTCATAACGGCTGTAGCATTCTTTATGGCCTGTGGTTGAAGATGCAGAAGCCTGTTATATATCTTTCCACCGAAGCCTTCAGCTTTTTAATAGGTAAGGCCAGTAAGCTTTGTAAGCATATCGGCATAGCTGTTTCTGTGTATTGGTCCACGATAGAGATTGAAGTGCAACAGGAACCAATATTCGAATGCCTGGTTGCTGTAGGCTACACGAAAACCGTTACGTTCAGCAAGAGCAATTGCCTGGTTGAAGTCGTTTGCAGGGAAATCATCCTTATCAAATACTACCCAACACTGATCGTAAGTGCGTTTCTTTTTCATGTCAGTGTCACGTATACTGATAGCCTTGTTTACCAGACTTATTGTGTTCATCCCTTGACCGACAGCCTTGATGGTTGCCGTGGTCATGCGGAACGCTTTGAAATAATCAGGTTCGGTACACATCCCTTCGCATACAATCAGAAAGGACTGTTTTACTTCCCTTATACCTTGTGGTCTTGACAGGCTGCTTGTGCGGTGGTTCTTCTTCTTTTCGTTCTTTGCCATCGTTATTCCTCCACATTAAAAATTTTCTCCATCTCACCGATTATCGGTGTGGCTCCGTATTTTCCCAACAGGTAGTCCTTCTCAAAAGGAGAGGTGCTGCGTACCTTGTACTCTGCAAGTGAGTAGGATGATGTGGCACCGAAGCCATCTTTCTGGGTAAACCATATCTGATCCCGACGGAACAATCCGGCACTCAGCAAGAATGTGTCATGGGCAGTGAAAAGCAATTGTGCCCCTTTGGGGTTTGTCTTTGCCGAGTTAAACAAAGCGATTATTTTGCAGACCAGTAGCGGATGGAGCTTTGAATCAAGTTCATCTACTATAATGCGTTTCCCTTTGTCGAGTGCATCTATGATGGGATAGGACATGGAGAAATACTTGATAGTACCCTCTGACTCGTTCTTGTTGAACGTGAAAGAAACGCTGTTGGTTTCCTTGCCTTCATCGTCATATTGCTTGTGCTGGCTCACTAATCGGTTGTCCACCTTGGTAATCTCTTCAATTCCAAGGTCGGCATAACGTGCAAATTCAATTATTCTCCGGCGCATCGTTTCGTCGTCGAGATGACGGATAGCCTGTTCCCATAGCTTGTCATCTTCCGAGCAGAATAATACTTGTGTGTCACTCAGCCAATGCATTATTTTAACGGCTTTAGGCTCGTTGAATTGCGCAATGGTAGAGAGCAGCAACGCATTGCTCCTGACCATCTTTTTGGTCACGATTTCCTGAATCAGTGGGCTTTTCTGATGTACCGAAGTGGTTTCACCTTCACGGTAGTATATCTCCAATTCCTTGGCTCGTTTCTTGCGCAGCCTCTGGTACAGCCACTCGGCCTTTACCTCTTTTCTGTTCACCTCAAATCCATAACGGTAGATGTTTTCTCCGTCGGTAAATGTGGCTTCCATGGTAGTAGGTTCATTGATGGAGGTCGCATTCAGATGAAAGTTTTCCACATCAATCGGCTCTCCGGCCTGACTGCCTTTGAACGAGTCTGTAATGAAACGCTTGTAGAAAGCCAGGGCTTTCAGCACGTTTGATTTACCTGATGCATTTGCACCGAAAATCACAGCACTCCTAAGGAGGGAGATGCCTGTATCACCAAGTGGTAATATATCATTGTCCTCGGACAAGGACTCCTTCAGGGGAGTTGCTATGAAAGAGACTTTCAATTCCTCTTTTATTGATAGGAAATTGCTGACACAAAATTGTATAATCATATATTTAACTCGTATATTTGTTTATTTTCTGCAAATATACGAGTTCTCTTTCAGAATTGCGAAAGATAACTGATGTTTTTGCTCTTAAATATTCGAGCACCAAGTGGAATGGAAGCGTCCCTTATTTTCTGTGTTCTTACGGAATCGATTTCCTTCTTCATCCCTGTTAGCTGCATCATAGTCTTCATCAGACATAGAATAATCATCCAAGTACACAAAATCATTGCCCGTGTTATATGGCGGGTCAATATATATCATCTTGACCTTGCCCATATAGGAATTCTGGAGCAGTTTCAGCACTTCGAGATTATCGCCCTCGATATAGAGATTCTGCGTGGTGTCCCAATCTACAGACTCTTCCTTGCAAGGACGCAGAGTCTTACGAATAGGCGCAGCCGCCTCCTGTAAGGCTGCACGTTTGCCTCCCAAGTGAAATCATACACTTCGGGAGCGTCCTCTACAGTATCATCACCGAGAAGCAAACGCAGTTTCGTAAAGTCCACGACTTTGCGAACGTTGCCCTTCCCGTCCTTCGCTTCCGTGAAACACGATGGCGCAATCTATAGAGTGCGTCAAGATTCAGTTGTGAGCCATAGGTCGTTTCCATGGCGATATGTTTGGGCTTCATATATGTAATATAAGTTTATGTTTATATAAATATAATCCTATCATAGAATAAATGCATGTGTTGCTAATTGCAAACAATAAAGATGACCACTTTGGGGAATCAATAAATCCATATATTATTGAATACCACCAATCGCAAAAGCCAGTAGCGATAAACACTGCTAAAAGGAGTTGGCTTATGATATACATGGCTAATGCATTGCTGCCAAAAGCAATCAAAATCTTTTTATAAAAAGTCTTTTCCTTTATATCTATAATGTAAATTAGAGAAGCTAATATGAGTGAAGCCACTCCACATGACATAAGAACAAAACTGGGGCTCCAAACTTTTTTATTAATTGGCATTCCATAAGACATCAAATATCCAGCAACAAGAAGAATAGTTCCACAAAAGAAGATTAAAACAAGTTTGTCTTTAATTGATTCTTTCCCACATATTATTTTTCCACAATAAAAACCAAGCAAGGCATTCGCAAAAGAAGGTATAAGTCCAAGTAGCCCTTCAGGGTCTACAGGGCTTCTATGATAGATATGGCCATAGCCGAATAATAGTGTATCAACTTTGGTTAATATGTTGGTTTGAGGATCCATTGAATATCCGTTTCCACATATTAGCAAAAGAGTATATATTGCTAATAAGAATATTATTGTATGTACAATATATTTATGGTTAAAGTACAAGGCAAATAGAGCAACAAAACCATAGCATAGTGCTATTCGCTGCAAAGGTCCCCATACTCTAAGATGTTCGAAACTGGTTGGGGTTTCTCTTATTGATAAAAAAGCCCAGTTTATGACAAGTCCAGCCAAGAACAATAACACTATCCTTTTGGTAATATGTATAAGTACTGTATTTGTCGCCTTGAACTCTTTTTTGTTCAAAGAAAGATAGCATGATATGCCCACAATGTATATAAAAACGGGGAAAATGAAATCACACGGTGTAATCCCATTCCATTCTGAGTGCAAAAGCATTTCAAATGAGTCTTCTCCCCATGTACTATTGACGAGAATCATTAGTAAGACAGTCCCACCTCTAAAAATATCCAGGGCAAACAAACGAGACGTATTTCCTATTTCTGTAGTCATATATTTATTCCAGAGGTAGGTGGTTTTGATTCATAATGGTATCCATTTTTGTAACAAGATATATCCAGTTTTCTCTTACTGTAGTAACTTGTTTCTCATTGTCCATTATATCGCAGGCTTCATTATAAATACCTATCATTTCTATAAAAAACTTACGATAATAGACATAGTAATAATGAACAGCATTTGCAGTAATATCATTGTATGAATAAAACGACATCACATTAAAATATCGGATTAACTTGAAAAATGCACAGAAGTCTTTGTAAAAAACCTCATCGCCAATTCCTTCGTTGTCTCCCTCTGTATTTGTAATTGTCATTTTAAAGTAATCCAATACTTTTTTTCTTAATGAAGGATCTTTCTCTATTTGAAACCAAAGGCGGCAGGCACCCCCTCTACATTTAGACATCGAGTCACTAGTAAAGAAATGTATCTTGTCCAATATCTGTGAGTCATAATTATGTTGGGCAAATTCGAAATTTTTCTTGATTTGTTCCTGCTGTTGTTTTTCATCTTTTTGTTGTTTCCATAAAGTTAATATTACAGCACCAAATGAGAAACTGGAAAGAAAAACCGAAATGTATTGTATTGAGTATTCTGTTTCATTAGGTTTTAGGCCATACTTTAATCCGACAAAAAGTGGGATAAGAATCAAAATTAAGAAGAAGGCTATAACAAACAAAATCGTTGTAGTCTTATAAATATGCTTGAAGAATTGTGGGAAAAATTTATTCCAAATACTATTCTTCCAATGATAACAACGATTACATATGGACTTAACCATGTTATTAAACCAAGTATACAATTTCATATATGTTTATAATTTATTTTAATTTTTCTAATTTTTCTTTCAGTTCTGTAAGTTCCCTGCGCTTCGCCTTTACCTGTTTATTCATCTTTACCTGCACATCGTATTGCGGCTCGCGGCGCATACGTTTTTCTAACGCTTGCAGTTCTGCCTCCAAAGCGGCAATCCGCTTTTTCAGTTCGACTATATCAGCGAGTGCTCCTGCCTTGTGCTCACCAATGCCTGAGACCTGCGCCACGAAGTTGTCGTAGATGCGAGGAAGCGACTGGCCTTGGATGGCCAATGATAGTTGGCTTTGCGGCATCCATGTAGTCGCAAACGACTTGGTGATTTTAAATTGCGTATGGGTATTGTCTTTCCATTCTTTATAGGTAGTGTTTCACAGAGTGTGTCTGAGGCCAGTTTGCCTTAGAATTGATGATGCAAAGTTAATAGACAATTTTGTATTTCATATCAAAAAAGCCAATTTTATATTGTAGCCGGACGAAGAAACGGGCTCTGCAGAGAAGCGACCCGTCAGCAACATGGCTATGCCAGTAAGCATTATGTGACGGCGGTCGCTATTTTTTTAGGATTGTCTTAGTAGTAATATTTTGAACAGGAAAAGAAGTGTTGTTTCTTTTATTGTTCAAATTATTGCTATATTGCAGTATGGATAGACAATTAAGTGAAATAGGAAACATTCCAGTAACGACTTCAATCATTGAATCGTTATATCCGGAACTGAAGTCTGCTAATAAGAAAGTAATCTGGCTTGAAAAACAAGGGGTTATCATCAGACTGAAGCGAGGACTTTATGTGATTAACCCAGAACATTCAGGAAAGACTCTATCGAGTGAGTTGATTGCCAATCATATCTATACTCCTTCGTATATTTCAATGTCTACTGCACTACGATATTATGGACTTATACCTGAGGCTGTATGTGTTAATCAATCAATGACTGTAAAACATTCCCGAAGCTTTCAAACTCCAGTCGGCGGTTATAACTACAAGTATATTTCGAGAAAGGCTTTTCCGATAGGAGTAAGGAGTATGAATAAAGGTGACTATGCATTTCTTATTGCATCACCGGAAAAAGCTTTGTGTGATTTGATTGCCAATTCCTCAAAAGTCATTCTTCGTTATTTGAAGGATGTGGAGATATATCTTGAGCAGGATATTCGTATGGATATGGATGAGTTCTATAATATGGACGCAACCATATTTGAAGATTATATTAATGTAGGCAAAAAGCCTGATTCAATTTCGACACTTTTAAAATTCTTAAGACGATGAACTATTCGATAATATGCCCTCCCGTTATGACTTGACAACGAAGTGAAGCCAGGGTAGGACCGAAATCCGTTCTTGGGAAGCTTTGCTTTATTCTTCTTTTTCCCCTTGCTGAAGATATCGCCGTAATTATGTTTTTAGTATTAGTATTCGAAGTAGAATTTTTTTTGGATAAAATATCTATCAACATATCATAAAATAATGATAAATTGTTATATTTGCATATTATATGATAGGTTGAGGTATGGTAAAAACAACAATGGGCACAAAGTTGCCAAGAAAATTAGAGCAGAAGATGCAGATAGTTGGTGAGCAGATCAAGCTGGCTAGACTTCGCAGGAATCTCAGTGTCGCTCAGGTAGCTGAACGTGCCACCTGTTCGCCTCTGACGGTTTCACGTATAGAGAAAGGCACACCGACTGTGGCAATTGGTATTTATCTAAGGGTGCTTTATGCACTTCAGCTGGATGATGATATTCTGCTGCTTGCAAAAGAAGATGCAATGGGAAAGGCCTTGCAGGATTTGAGTCTTAAGAAACGAGAAAGAGCATCCAAAAAAGAATAAGCGATGAAGAAACTTTATGTATTTGCCGATTTCGATTGGCTGAAAGAACCAAGACTCGTTGGAGAGTTAAGTTACGAATCACTTCGAGGCTCTGACAGCTATGGATTTTGTTATAGTAATGAGTGGTTAAAGGATTATGGTAGTCTGTTTCTTAGTGATGATTTGAATAATTATCCAGGTCAGCAGTACACGGCTCCTGATAAGGATATTTTCGGATGCTTTTCTGATGCTCTTCCAGACAGGTGGGGACGTACATTGATAAATCGTAGGGAGCAGATTTTGGCAAAGGATGAAAAACGCCCGGTGCGTAGGCTTTCTTCGTTTGACTATCTTATAGGAATTGAAGACTTTTCTCGTATGGGAGGTTTCCGTTTCAAAGAATCCATGGATGGAGACTATATTAATGCAAGCGAAACCTTGCGCATTCCTCCATTGACAGACATACGTGAGTTGATTGCAGCCAGTTCTGAAATAGAGAAAAGCGAAGAAGAGGACCAACTTCCTGAAATGCGATGGATTGCACAGTTGGTGCAGCCGGGCTCCTCTCTTGGTGGAGCACGTCCAAAAGCAAGTGTGCTTGATGAAAACAAGAATCTTTGTATAGCAAAGTTTCCGTCCCGTAAGGATGATTATGATGCAGGTCTTTGGGAACATTTTTCGCATCTTTTGGCAAAAAAAGCTGGGATCAATGCAGCGGAAACAAGAGTAATCTCCACAAATGATAAATATCATACTTTGCTTTCCCGACGATTTGACAGACGAGAAGATGGTAAACGTATACACTTTGCTTCAGCCATGACACTTTTGGGGTTGAATGATGGAGCTAATGCCAATACAGGTAATGGTTATTTGGATATTGTTGATTTTATCATTCAAAACTGTACCAATGTGGAAGATAATCTGAAAGAGCTGTATCGTAGGGTGGCATTCAACATTTGTATCGGTAACACAGATGATCATTTCCGTAATCATGGTTTCCTTCTGACTGTCAAGGGATGGACTCTGTCACCGGCATATGACATGAATCCTACCGTAAACGAATATCAGAGTCTGCTGATTAACAGCTATACCAATAAATCGGAACTGAAAGAATTGTTGGATTCTTGTGAAGAGTATATGCTTCCGAAAGAGACTGCTGGGCAAATCATCGGTGAGGTGTTGAATGCAGTTATGGAATGGAGAACATTAGCCACGAAATTGGGAATTGCGAAAAATGAGCAGGAGCGTTTTGCTGCGGTTTTTGAGAGGCAAATACTATTTTATGATAGAAATAAAGAAAAATAGACAAAAAGATAGATACAAGAATAAAGTTATAAAGTCGGTAATAACAATGATTTACTGCCGACTTTAACTTTATTTTTGCTATAAGGCAAAATATTATCTTATTTCGTAGAACTCCATAATGTCAAGCATTTTAAACAGAATCCCATCAATGTTGCTATGCCAACTCTGGTGAAAGTGTCCATAGCACCAATGGATAATATTTTGGTTCTCTTTGAGCATATGATAGATAGAATCCATGGTATTCCGTTCTTGCTGAACATCTACTGTCAGTTGTGTATCATCATTGGCCCATCTGTAAAGCCCGTTCTTATTTTGTAATTCACAGAATGACGGTGAAGTATGAGTTATAACAGTGTCGATAATCTGTTCTACCATTATTCTTTTTAGCAGTTCAACATTGAAAACAGGCTTTTCATTTGGCCAATAATAGTTCCTTTCATAGATTCCTTTACTTAAATCTTGAGATGATTTATGGCACTTCCTCTGTAGTTGTTCCCATGCGTTAATTCTGTATGAGCGGTCAATGGATATTGCTCCTCCAATGCAGAGTAATGTGTGTCCACACGCTTTTACGATGGAATAGTCTGGAATGGCAATAAACCTTTTATACTTGAACGTACAACCGTCGAAATAGGCAGGATTGTCGTGATTACCTCTGACGAAAAAAATCCAGTTGTTTGCCTCATTCATACGCTTGGTGTTCTTCTTGACAATATTTTCATAATAGCCTCTGTTTTCAAAACCAAATCCGCAGTCTCCAGCCACAATGAGAAGCGTATTTTCCATCTTATATTGCATGCACATTTTGTTCACGAGAAGATTGAAATCTCCGTGAATATCTCCAGAAATGATGATGGACTTGCATTCCGGAAATTCATATATGTTATAGTCTATATTATTCATGTGGTATGTTTTTCCAATACGGGAGAAGCATTTGCAGAATGAATGCTACAACTTCTGAGTAAGATAAATCTTTGTACAGATTGATTTTCCGTAATTTTTATTTTGTTCCTCACTTATAGTTTAACTTGCAAATAATCCTCAAGGATTGTGCCCACTCGGAGTTGTTTGGCATAATCCAATAATTTACTTATATTTCGTTCTGGTCGTACAAGATAGTTATCTATGATTTCTGAACATACATCCATACCTATCTTATTCCTAAACTTAATGGCATCACATACGCATCGTTCTATGTCGTAGATCCTGATTATTGTAACCCTCCAAAAACATCTTGCTTACACCAATCTCCAGTATAGAAGCTGTATAGTGGTGAAGCTCTATTGAGGGAAATGAAGGTGTTACTACTTTTCAGTCCCTTTTTATGGCTATATGATAGGCTTGAGGCATAGTAGTCGTAAGCTGGTGTATGATCCATGCAGACCAGGAGCAAAGGATTCCACCTGGTATAATCACTTCTATGTCAATCATGCTGTTTGAAAGTTGGTCAATGTTGGCATACAACCCTCATCGAATCTGTATCAGTTCGCCTTGGCGTACACTTTCCAACATTTTGTAATAAGCAGCACGTCCTTTTTCCTTCATGTCAGCAGATGATATGTATGAATTAAGTTTCTTCATTGCTTGTCATCTGAATCTGTACAAAAATACCACAAATATTTATGGGTGTGGTATCTTTGTACAGGGAAATATTCAAAAATCATGTTTACACTTTATGATTTTTGTACTAAATATGCTTTCCTGTAAAGAAAAGAATGAACATATTTTACAATGACTTACGTTCGTAAATATACACATCATATCACTAGTGGGCACTTTAAATTAAACATCGTTCTTTGAAATCTTTGATAATCGCATAGTTAAATATCTTTTTGGAGCGTGACGATTTGAATTGAAAAGTTGTTTTAGCTTTGTCCAAAAGCTAAAAACAATGAACCAAGGCAAATATATCTTCGCTCAACTTACAGATTTTCTTCCCCGTCGTGTCTTTGACCGTTTGGTAGAGAAGTATTCCGGGAATAAGAAAATCAGAACCATTGCTGTCCGGAGAAATTTTACCACAGCGTAAGCTGTCTAGGACCGTTACCCT
>ERZ827528.4139-NODE-4139-length-10973-cov-3.353728_pt1 | contig 10973 bp, 10 predicted proteins | sample MGYA00519768_ERZ827528 | MGnify/ENA primary metagenome ERZ827528 (study PRJEB31778, sample SAMEA3449343) | human gut metagenome | biome: human gut; feature: human-associated habitat; material: faeces | place: United Kingdom | collected 2010/2012 ...
GCCTGACCGACGAGCTCATGGCAATCGCCCACTCCGACCACACGGCAAACTACCAGAAGGACGGCTATGCCTACCGCTCGACCGCGTAGTGTCGCGATAGTTGGTGTAATGGACACTTTGCCCCCTGCATCCAGGATCCGGAATCTATCGAGATCCTAGGCCGTCTCCACGCCGTCAGCAAGCTCCAGGCTGGATTCGACCATCTTCCTGTCGGTCTTTCCCGGCTCGGCCCAGTCATGACAGCCCAAGGCGCCCCTACGGAGCTCCGCGTCGTGCATCTCGGCCATCTTCCTCTCCGAAAAGTAGCGTGAGCCGGCCCATGTCTCGGCCTGGTCGCACATGACGGCTCCCACGAGCCTGAGCAGCGAACTCTCCGACGGGAAAACCTGCACCACGCGCGAGCCGCGTTTGGTTTCCCTTTTGGCGCGCTCCCGCAAGTTGTTGGTGCGCAGGCGCTTCCAGTGCGACGGTGGGAAGTCCAGGTGCGCTAGCGCGTCAGGCTCCGCCTCCTCGAGCGCCCTTGCCGCCCCCAGGCAGCACCCCACCAGCATCTCGCACGCCGCGTGGTACATGGCCACGGCGGTGGCGGCGTACCTGGCGCGGAAGACCGAAGAGAAGATGCTGGCCCACGCGGCGCCTCAGCTGCCAGGAGCCGGCCTCGCGCATGCAGTCGCGCATCGCTGCTAGGCCGCCCCCCTGGAAGACCTCGCCTATGGCCCTGACCAGGCCCCGGGGCATCGGATACGGACGAACTCGTTGCCGGAGGCGCCACGGTCGCGCGGCGCATGCAGGAAGCCGAGCCACGAGTCATGCGACTCCGTGTCCACCACCGATACGCCGAGCACCTGCCTCCAGCCGGACTCGTCGCAGCCTATCGCCGTGACAGCCGCGGTCGAAGCCGCGCGGCCCCCGCAGCGGCACTTGAAGTAGGTCACGTCGAGCCAGATTAAGGGTATCGAGCGCACCTCGAACGTCCCTCCGCCAGGTCGGCTATCTCGGCGTCGAGGCTAACGGCGATTGTACCCACACGGCCCCTGCCGAGCCTCCCGATGCCCATCTTCTCGGCTACCCTCTGCACCTTCCTAGTGCTGGTGCCGGTAGCGCGCATCTCGGCCACCGCCGCGACGAGCGCGCGGTCGACGCGCCGGTGGTGCTCGAGGACGTCCTCGGGGAAGAAGCCGCCCGTCCAGAGTTGAGGGACACCCAGGTTGAGCATACCCACGCATGTCACGAGGCGGCCTCTGTTGCCGTTCCTATTGTTGGCCCCATCGCCGCAGAGCTGGTCAACCTCGGCGTCCATGATGGCGGTAACCACCTGCACGGCAAGCGGCATGAACAGAGATTGGATGTCCACCACCCCGTCCGCCAACTTCAGCATCGCAACGGACGCGGCATCGCGTCTGACAGCATCACCATAGCGGTCACCGCTCTTTCCCAGAATCCGTATTATGGTATTCCGGATTCAAGAAAAGGGGCAGTTTTCCCCTTTTCGACGGCAGGCCGTCGGCGGATTTACATCAACATATCCGGTGCGATCGAAATCATAAGTCACATTAAAGCAGTGATTAACACTTATTTCTTCAATGCGCAGGACCACTGCATGAGACCAGCTCTAATCAACGCAAAATAATGGGAAGAGAATTTACGCGCAAGGTATATAGGCCATTTCCAATTATTATATGCAAGCTGAGCGGCCCCATTACCAACCACAAGCGCCCAGACGCCCATGCCAGTAAAGGAAATTAAGACATACGACAATACAAAACCTGCAATAGCCGAAACTATATAAGCCGGGAGATAGGGGATTTCATTCGTACTGATAATGTAATTACAACACAATGAATGATGGTTCCAAACCGCAAGATAAACAACCAAGGCGAAATAAAGAAGCCCGTCGGGGGAAAAACCTTTCTTAACTAGGAACAAGACTGGGAAGCCGACAAACCAGACACCGATCGTGCATACAACAATTAAAATCCAATATAGAGACAGACTTTTTTCAATAATCTTTCGTGCAGTCTGAACTTCGCCACCAGCATAAGCAGATTGAAACATTGGAATAAAAGATCGAACGTAGGCGCTGGCAAACCCGTAAATTGCACCGCCAACTTGAATAATTAATGAATACTGAGAGTTAACCTCCACACCAAGAAAATAGGAGCAGAGCAGCGAACTCAACTGAGTGGAAGCATAGCAGCAAAGTTGAACAACGCCGTCCCTCCACGCCAAATAAGCCACTGAAATAAACGTTTCTTTTATTTCAGAAATAGAAACACCCGTACAAGCATCGTTTGCTTTTTTTATCGCCTCTGAGTGAACCTCCAGAAAGCGACCGCAAAAAAATCTCAGCACAATGTCATTAAACAGATAACCGATGGCAGCGCCAATGATGCCAAAACCCATAAACAGCAAAAACGCAGAAACCACAAGCTGCCCAATGCGACCATAAGACTTTGCCCTGCTTTCAGCGGAAATATCCCCGAACCCTCTCAGGCAGGTCGTATAATGAAAAAAGAATAGATTAAAAAACACATCAAAACAAAAAATTAACCATGCGGTCCAACAAGAAAAGGGATCAATAGCACTTGAAATTGAAGAAATGTAGGCAGTTCCAACTGTAGCGGTAAGCATCAGGACAACGCAAGAAATTAACGCGTAAACAATCCGGGATGTTTTAATCAATTTGCCAAGCAGCTCATAGTCTACAGAATCACCAACTTGAGATGAATCGTAGCCGCTCTTGCTAATGCTACGCGCACCGCTAAGACAATAGACAATATTTCTCGCAAAGGTTGGTGTAAAGCCAAATTCAAATAACAGCGTTAAATTCCCAATGGCAACAAAAGTGTACCAGAGACCAAGTTCGGCGTTAGATAAGTAAGCAAGCAGAAACGGAAGAAGAAGGAAGCTGCTCCCCATTGAAAGAACAGTGCTTACATAGTTCCATATAATGTCTGACTTGGTAGTATTAATTTTAGCCATTATTTAGCCATCTCCACAACATCCTTTGATGGCACCCTGGATTGACAGGGCCCCTTATCTGAAAAGGCGGGCAGCGCCATAAGCATAAAGAAATTACATGCTGGATATAACATTCCGCATTCAACAAACCCCATTAGGGAATACAAGACCAAGCCCATGAATGTCACGTGGGCCGAAATACGCGCTTTATTTATCGCTACGCAATAGAAAGCAACAAACGCGGTAAATGGGATCAAACCGTATTGAATAAGTAGTCGACAATATGCATTGTCAAGCATGACTCTTGTTTGTATTAAATAACCACCCGTTGCAGACGGCAGCGAAACTATGGCCGTTAAGTCATTACCAAAAACAGTCAGAGGGTAGTTTTCAAAATAATAGGCGGAATAAAAAATCCGGTTGGTCATTAAATTATCAAGCTGAACAAGACATTTATTGGCACCATGGGACCACATAAAGGGCAGGGCTATACTAACAATCGCCAGAAAAAGCGGTAAAAAAGTAAATAGGGACCCATATGGTTTTGAACGGGGGCTTCTGAATGAAATAACCGAATACAAGGCCATTACGAAAATGCCTGCTGCAGAAGTTTTTGAATCAGCTACGAAAAAAGCAATTGCGAAACAGAAGATGCCCGCAAGACCGCTTCTGCCTTTCAGCTCAAAAATAGAAGCAGAATAAGCAATAAACAAAAGCTGTCCAAAATTATTAGGATGGGCAAAACCCATCGAATTTCGTACAAAATTGCTACCGCGCGACATTAATACAGAAGGAATGGCACCGACACTATTGAGACCAACAACCATCAATAGCATAAAGACGGACGATACAAGAATAGACCTTGAGATGTAGTATTCAGGGACGTCTTCAGCGCAAAGGCAAAACAGCGCCAACCAAATAATCTGAGGGGCTTTATTTGATTTCAGCGACCCGACGCAAATTAAAATCAGCAGCAAGCCAACTAGCACTTTCACATGAGAAGTCTTTTGTAGTAAAAGCTTCAGCAGTAGAAACGCTAAGGCAAACAACTCAAGGACCAGCGAAAGCACCGCAAGAGAAATCCCAAACACATTGGTAGCATTTACTGATCCAATATAATAGGAAACTGAAAATAAAGCCAAAGCAAAGCTGAACAGTACAGCCCCGGCATTTGCTCGTATAATCTCAGTCCATGATCTTTCCACATTAGTCAAATTCAATTAACGTACCCCATAAACAAACTTAGTAAAGCCAATTGCAGCCATAACACGCCTCGCAAGAAGAAGACGGATCGTAATGCGATTTTTCACTTCAGAGATAAATCGACGTGAATAGCGGTGAGAAGCAAAGCCTTCCATTAAATAGCTGAAATACGACTGGCAGACCATATTAGAGACAGGCTTAAAAAGCTGATTCGATTCCAAACGTGCACAATTACGAATCAAAGATAAGACTTCCCTGACTGCAGATTGCTTATATAGTTCGCTTAAATCCGGATTCACGTGACATAGCTCATATAGTTTTACCAGTAAATTATCAACACTCTCGATAGCCGAGATATCAGTATTTCTCGTTACTGAATCACTATTGTTGACATAGCAATAGACCGCCGAGTCCACTACTTTTACACTTTCAGCCAGACGATAAGCATCTACCATAAACAACGCGTCTTCACCGAAACGAATGCCATCTTCAAATTTAAGAAAACCATTCCGGAATAATGATTTCTTAAATATCTTTCCACAAACGCTTCGGAATACAACACCTTTAGTAAAGCTCGAAAACGGAACTTTATTAACATTATCCCAAAATGCAAGGCTAAGAGAGCATGCTGTTTTCCAGTCGATGCTTATAGCCTTGCCCGAATAATCGCCATGCTCATTCAGTAGAGCCCCGATAACCAAGCTACAGCCATCTGAGGATTCAAGCAACAGCCTAACTGCATTTATAGGCAGCATATCGTCAGCATCAACAAATGCCACCCAATCACCGGAGGCCTCATCGATACCCCTATTACGCGCCACGCATACACCACTATTGTTTTGACTAATCAGCTTAATCCGGTTGTCGCCCTCTGCAATAGCCATAACTAGCTCAGCGCCACGATCTGTCGACCCATCATCAACAATAATTATTTCAATGTTGCTCACACTCTGACGCTGAAGACTATTTAATGTCTTTTGAATCGTTTTTTCAGCGTTATACATCGGCACAATCACGCTCACGAGAGGATTGTCGACCAAGGAAGATTGACAGCAATTTACTTGCTTGCTTGTTGACGTCATAAACAGACGCCCCCCCCCGCAAGCTTATTTGGACGACCCATAGAAATAATTGCGTCAATCCATTCGGCAACATTAAAGGAACACTTTAAAAATTTATCAGAAATATCAGCCGCATCTGGAACGCCAAATGAACAGACACAAGGTAATCCGTTAAGCTGGGCTTCAATTGCGGCAACACCAAGGCCCTCAAACGTAGATGGAAATACAAAACAGTCAAATGAAGACAGAATGTCTTTAATATCTTTTCTTTCGCCTGCAAACAAGACACTAGATGAGATACCCAGCTTAGCCGCAGATTCCTGAAGACTCTTGTGTAGGGGGCCATCGCCAACAATCATTAATTTACAGTTGGATTTAACTGTTAGCAGTTCCTTCATTATCTTTAAAAGAAAAATATGATTCTTTTGACTAGTCAAACGTCCAACAGTACCAATAAGAAAATCTTTTGACGAAAGGCCGAACTCTTCCCTAATTACTACCCTGCTGACAGGATCGTACTCCATGTCATTAAAATTTAAGGCATTTGGAAGCACCTGAAAATTATCGCCCCAGAAGAATGAACCCGCTTCTTTTGAACACGCAAGCCTAACATTAGAATTACGTAACGCCGCACGGCGATTAAAACGGCTTATAACTTGAGTCGGCAAACCGCCCAAAAAACGAGAATTGTGAGAATGAGCAATGCGGACAGAGACATTCGCCCGTTGAGCTGCTCGCAAGACATCCGCATATAAAAGATGATTAAAGTTACACCAAACCGCCTGGTAACGATTTGGTTCATCTTGAAATAGATGGTCTAGATACTCAAAGCGCTTAATAGGCCTATCAATATCCGGGCAAATGTGGATTTCGGAGTTCATCTCATGAACGAATGCAACATCTGATAAATCAGACGTTGCAAGAAATTCAAACGTAGCATATGAGCTAAGGGCCTTTATATACCTACCAACAACGATTTCGGTTCCACCCAGCCCATTTGAAAGGCCAGATACTAAAACCCTAGGCTTATTGTGGTCTAAGGCAGACGAAACCATTAAAAAGCCTTCCTTCCAAATCTAAGTACCGATAGAACAGAGGAGATGAACCAAGACAGCTTGGGTCCAATTACTGGCGCAAGCTTTTTCCGCATTTCAACACGGAACTTCTTAGCGGGTGACAACCAGGTGCCTGAATAATGGTGAATAGAATATGTATCATCAGTAATTTCAAACTTGCCACTATGACTGTCTAGGGGATCAAAATAAGTAGCAGGGTATGCAGTGAAACCATTTAACTGCTGAAATGAACCATCTCTCTTAAGAGCACAACTCACTTCCAGGTAATCAGTTAGCACCCTCGGAGAGGTATCCATAGAGTTGCGGCCTTTTCGCATCTCAAATCTCATAGATTCATATAATTTTGCGACATCGCTCATGACATGGCTTCCGGGCTCAGAACCCATGATGAGGCCGGGATTCAAGAAGAAATTATTCTTCATGAATCCCGCAAAAGCCTCATTATCTAAAAGCTCGTCCAGAGGCTTCAGGACTTCGACATCTGTATCGAGAAGGATTCCACCCTCTGAATACAGTATTCTGTAGCGCGCATAATCGCTGACAAACGCCCATTTTTTTGAGGCATATGCCTCACGACAAAATTCACATTGATTTATATCGAAATTGCTTTCGTCCCATCTACGAATTTCCCAATCAGGCATGATCTTCGACCAAGACTCAATGCATTTTCTTTCAAGTTCAGGAAGCTCACTTCCACCGAACCAGATGTAGTGCAGAACTTTAGGAATCATCAATTCCCTTTCGAACAATAGGCTACTTCTTGATGATTTTTTTAACCAGACGCTTCATCGGGTCATAAATTCCAAGCTTTTCGCATGTATGCCTAGCAAAGCGCTCGGCTTTTACTTTTCCGGAATCGGGGAACCACTTATTCATAAGCTTCTCACCATCCAGATTCGCCACATCAGCCATGAATTCATCGCGACGCGGATTCAGCTTCACGGACTTAGTAAGTTCACGAACACCTTCTACTGCAGCCTCAACATCAATCTCCTTCATACGGGCATAGCTTGAGGCTCGATCAAGCAATTCTTGTCCCTCATCGCTTTGGATGAGAACTCGAGTGACGCCCCGATTGTCGTCGAACTCTTTCGAGAGTCGATAAACATCGAAGAAATCCCAGCAAGTCAAATCAGTAACGCGATAACGCTTTTTAAACGGGCATTCGTAACAAATGGGTCGATCTGAAAGATCAGCAAAAAAGGCCCTTAGGTAAGGATCTGTTTCGACACCTTCACTGTACAGCCGTTCACCATACAGAGTCTCGCCTTCGAGCTCGCACATATTTGAATAGCGATAGCCAAACCGTGATTTATCTCTAAAAAGAACGGTCTCACCTTTTACGCCAACCTTTGCGTCAAGCCATTCGACCTGCCGCGCGAACACAGCGCGAGCGGGGTTCGCGCGGCAGACGAAGTCTGCCACGCGTAAATTTGCCGGCTTGCCGCCCAAAAATCGAAGCAGGCCTTCGCATTGACAAGGGGTACCAATAAAGAGAACTTCACGTCCAGTTTTTAGTTGTTGTTTGACCTCGGGATACGCAGGGCCAACAACGCTCTGAACATATTTACTGTTGCGGAAGCGCCAAAGTTCATCAACGCTTTCCACAGAAAAATGTCCGACCTTAAGTCGCCCAGGGGCTCCTTCGGCTCGCACAAGCTGTTCACCGCGCAAATAACCTGCACCAAACACAATACCGCCGTTGGCAATCACGGCCTGAGCAAGGGCAGTGAAGGCTCCACCAGAAGTGCTTTCAGCAAGCACCTTTTGATCATTATGCTGGACTAGAAAGGCTCGTTGGGACTTAGGCTCGTCCTTATCAACATTAAGCACTGGGCAAGCCTTTTCGCATAATCCGCAATCAATACACTGGTCAGCATTGACTACGGGGTACTCGCAGCCCTCGGCGTCATATTCCATTGATATGCACTGCTTGGGACATTTTTGAGCACAGGCAGCGCAACCGCAGCATTTACTTTTGTCCGTGATGGAGATCATACTGTTCCCTACAACTCAAGAGCTGATTTAAGCCAATTGGCCGATTCATTCCTATACACATTAAGTCGTTGACGTACTGACACAAAGTCGATTTCATTTGCCATTGCGGCACGGAAAGCATCCTTCGATTCGCAAATACGATCGGAGTTTCCAAGGACACGCAACAATGTATCAATACGTGAGTTCGTAGACTGAGCACCCATATTCTCGTGGCGACGGAACGAGAAGAAGGGCACCTCAAAAATATTTGAGAAAACGCTTCCGTGGAAAGAGTCAGTACAGACATACGAAGCATGGGCAATCAAGTTGACCCACTCAGCCGGACCGGCTTCCCAAGGATAATAATCCGCGTAATCGTCATCAGCCTTAACATACTCATCGGGATGAGCAATGGCGACGATCTTCAAATTATGCTGCTTGGCAAGCTCTTGGGCACATTCACGATTCCATGCATTCTTACCCATGAAATAGCAGAAAACATAGGGCTCGTCAGGAACGTCAATCGAAGAGGAACAAGCAAGGCTTGCCCACTGATCTCTAGCCAGCAGCATCGTAGGGTCGCATACAACAGAGCATCGGACGCCCGTAGCTTTCTCTACCAAATCCGCTCCCGTATCCTCGCGAACAGAAATGGCCGAAAAATCGGAAAGAAAATCTTTTGTTTTACGAAGATATTTTTCAGAAAGGGAAGATACTCCAAAACTAGTGGAATAAGACACCTTGCGGACAGGAGGCTGCACGAAAGATAGTGTAAAGTACCTACCAGCAATGTTAACAGGCAGCCAAAGCTGATCGCTGCCAACAACAACGCTGTCATAATCAGCCACAAGCGCCCCAAGTTCTTCAAACGAAGCGGCTTGAGGAGTAAAACTAAAATGTGTTGACTCGAAAGATGAAAATGCACTTTTCCTCTTTGCCATTTTCTTTCCAAAGTCAGCATCAAGCTTCTGCTTGATGCGATGCTTTACAAAACCCAGCTTTGCACGATAAAGATCTACATCAAATAGATGCTCAAGATAATAATCATTGCGTCCTTCAGAAATAGCATGACCCAGGCCACGTTTATCAATAGTATTGACTTCAAATCCCAGCTCCTCAAGGGCACGCTGGGTCGCGTACGCCTGAAGAACGCTGCCAAAGTTGATTTTGTCATGACACGACGCGACTGCGACTCGCTTAGAACATGTAATAGTCAAGCTATCCCCTTAATCAACAGAACCTAAATAGGTCATATAACAATCCAATAACACTCTGGCCGCAGCATTAATTTCAAATTCCTGCAAACCGGCATCGTCGCCAGGCGCGAAGACCTCTGTGCTCAACTCAATAAGTCTTTCGGCCCACTTTATACAGGAGCTAGAAAGTGATTCAAATTGCATCATGGATGTAACAGCGGTCTCAGAGGTAACGGTATCAGACGCAAGAATGGGTGTATGCGATGCCTGGCATTCAACTCCGACCATTGGGAGGCCTTCATACAGGCTCGGCAGGCAGAAAACATCAAATGCTCGATATAAAGATGCTGCGTCGCTTCTAGTGCCCAAAAACCGAACAGAATGGCTAATCCCCAGACAATCAGCTTGGTCCTTTATCTGTTCAACCAACGGACCAGAACCAACCAAAACTAAAACTGCATCATTACGAATCTTTAAAACCTGATCGAATATATTAAGCAAATATGAGTGATTCTTCTGCTCTGTAAAACGACCAATGTGCCCAATTAGAAGCTGTCCATCAGCAACACCAAGCGATCGCCGCGTCCTTAGGCGATCCTCATCATCTGGCGCGAAAACAGACAAGTCGACAGCATTACGCATGACTACAAATTGAGAACTCGATCCAAATAACCATTCACCAGCGAATTTACTACATGCAAAACGGTGAGTCGGATACCGGTTTGATTGCGTTTTCAGCACGGCCTTCAGGGCATTCTTGGCATACTCACCCCTACCACTCGTAGAGTGGCTATGGGCGATACGCACGGGGACACCCGCCTTCTTCGCAGCACGAAGAGGAAAGACCGAAAGCGCGTTGATGTGACTATGGACAATCTTCCAGCCCTCTTGCTTAAAGAGACGCTGAAGCTCTCGCTGGTATTCAGCTACATGCTGATAGGGCGGTATCTCAAAGACCCTGCCACCGAGCGATTCGATCTCGTCACGGGGAACAAGCGTCGAATCGGAATCAACAAGAAAGTCAAACTGCACTTTACCGCGATCGATGTGACGATAGTAATTCATAACGACAGCTTCGACGCCGCCACCAACCATCTTGCCAACAACCTGAGCCACCCTAACCGGTTCAGTCATTTAGCAAGCACTTCCACCGGTAAAGACCTCAACGACCGTGAGGAGAACAATCTTCAAGTCCGTGATGGGGCCGCGCTTGGCGATGTACTCCAAATCACGGCGGACCATGCCGTCGAAGTCGGTATCGTTGCGGTCAGTCACCTGCCACCAGCCGGTAATGCCCGGCTTCACAGCCAAGCGCTGCAGGTCGTACTCGGTATACTCCGCGACCTCGTTGGGCAGCGGCGGGCGCGGGCCGACGACGGACATCTGACCCATGAACACGTTCAGGAACTGCGGGAACTCGTCGATGGAGTGCTTGCGGATGAACTTTCCAATCTTGGTGACACGCGGGTCATTCTTCATCTTGAACATGGCGCCGGCGA
>ERZ827528.4146-NODE-4146-length-10962-cov-9.992390_pt1 | contig 10962 bp, 9 predicted proteins | sample MGYA00519768_ERZ827528 | MGnify/ENA primary metagenome ERZ827528 (study PRJEB31778, sample SAMEA3449343) | human gut metagenome | biome: human gut; feature: human-associated habitat; material: faeces | place: United Kingdom | collected 2010/2012 ...
ATTGACCTTCTGGTCATGCCGCCGAAGTTGAAAGGCAGATTGCCGCTCTGGCGGGCTTGCAGCGTCGGCTGATTACGCGGTTTGGTAAAACCGCGTAACTTACATCACCATGACGTAGCGGCTACCCACGTAGTACTGTTTGCCGAGCAAGACCGGCTCATCGTTGGGACCGGTAAAGCCGGCACGCAGGTTGAGCAGTGGATCGTGCGGGGCAATGCCCAGCTCGGCCGCCTGCTCGGCGTTAGCTCGAACGGCCTCGACCGTGCGGTAGCCAACCGAGACAATCGGCGTTCCGCCAACACGCTCGACCTCGGCAAAAATCGACTTGTCCTCAAGATCGGCCGTCAACAGCTCACGGTAGGCGTCAAACGGCACAAAGATGTTCTCCTCAAATATGGGCTCGCCGTCGGCCGTACGCACGCGCTTGATATGCAGCAGCAGCGCGTCCTTCTGCAAACCAAAGAACTCCATCTCGTTTTGGCGCGCCGGAACAATCTGGCGATCGACCACATGCGCACCGGCCTTCATGCCGTTGTTGGCACACAGCGCGGTAAACGTCTGCAGCGTCGAGGCGTGGAACTGGCGATTGATGTGCGGCGTGGAAACAAAGGTACCGCGGCCCTGCTGCTTAACCAGGTAGCCATCGGAGCACAACTCCTCGACGGCGCGACGCACCGTAATTCGGCTCACGTCGTACTGCTCGGCTAGCTCAAGCTCGGACGGAATACGCTCCTTGGGTGCATAAACACCTTTCTCGATCGCGTCCTTGATTTCGTCGTAAATCTGCTGGTAAAGCGGTGCATTTTTGGGCGCAGGCATATCTAATCACTCTTATCGGAATATCGAAATAACTAATACGTATATAACGTCTAGTTTCATGTTACCTCATATTGATAAAACGATACACCCTCCCTACCAAAAAGCGACAGCTTCTTTTTGGTAGGTTTTATCTGGGCAAACGAGAGCCTCCCGAAAGCAGCGAGGCTTTCGGGAGGCTCAAGCGGACAGGATTGCGCCAGGCCAGCAAAATGCCAAAACCCTACTTGCCGTCGTCCTGCTGCAGGCTGTCCTGCTCGCTGAGGCGCGCCTGCCTGCTGGCCATGCGTGCGGGCTTGTCGGGATCGGGAACGGCCGTGGGCATGGGCTCGTCGACATGACCTCCCCACCAGCCGCCCACAAAGTTGAGCGTGTGGAACACGTTGATCACGGCGCCGGGATCAATGTCGCACACCAGCTTGATAATGTCCTGACTCTCGTAGGTCGAAACAACGGCGTGCAGCAGGTACATCTTTTCACGGCTGTATCCGCCGATGACCTCGGCGCAGCTAATGCCGTGCTGAAAATGGTCAACATAGGCGGTCATGACCTCGTCTGCCTTGCGCGTCGTGATCTGCAGCGTCACGCGGTCGTAGCGACGATAGAAACTGTCGATGGTCTTGGTCGAAATAAACTGGAACACGATGGAGTACGCCGCATTGTCCCAGCCAAACATAAAGCCAAAGATCGCCAGGATAAAGCAGTTGAAACCAAAGATGACACCCCAGATAGTCTTGCCCGTGTGATTGGAGACCCACAGCGCGATAAAGTCGGTGCCGCCGGTGGATGCGCCGGACTTTAGCGCGATGGCAGCGCCCAGACCCGAGACCACGCCGCCAAAAATGATGAGCATGATCTTGTCGCCCAAAAACGGAGCAAAGTGAAAGATGTTGAGGAACAGCGATGAGAGCACGACCTGCATCATCGAGAAGATGACGAAGCGCTTGCTGATGCCGCTCCAGCATAGGAGCGCCACGGGAATGTTGAGCGCAAGCATACCGAGCGAGATGTCGATGTGGACGCCGCCCAGCGAGGTAACGCGATCGAGTAGGACCGCGACGCCGGTGAGACCGCTCGGAAGCAGGTCGGCGGGCTGAATGAACGCCTGGATCAGGAATGTTTGGAGGACGGCAGAAATTGTGACCGCCACGGCGGTAATGGCACGGCGGACGATGGTGAGGCGGCCGAGCACGAGCACGCGATCCGTGAGCTGTTCGATGGCGTTCGCCACGTAGGCTCCCTTCGAAGGCAGATGTAGTTGTGGGGCATGCCCGCGATTGTAGCATGGAGCGTGCGGGGGCGCTTCAATTCACCCTCTCTCGACAACCAAAACGGGACCAGCAACCCCCACGACCAAAGGGCTAAATTCCAAGTGAGTAGACTTTTTACGATCTGCCGAGCACACCCAAAACAGCCACCTCTGTGACCTGCGGTTTTACAAAGGAAGATATGCATTGTGCTCAGCCTGCGCCAAAAAGTCTACTCACTTAGCCCGAATCGAAGCCAAACGGATCAAAATCGAAACCAAATTGAGCCAGTCCACCGCAAAAAACGTTTGAACCTGTGCTTCTCGCGGCGGATTGACATTACAAAGCGGCCAAAATGTCGGTCAGATTATCGATAACGGCATCGGCTCGCGATTGGTCGAGGTTGACGCCCTCGTGCGGACGCAGTGCCAGGACGCGGGCGCCGGAGCGCTTGCCGGCCTCGATGCCCAAAGGCGAATCCTCGATAACCAGGCACTCGGCAGGCTCCACCCCCAGCGCCTCCATGGCACGCAGGTAGATCTCGGGGTCGGGCTTAAACGCACTGCACTCGTGACCGCTGATAGTGTAGTCCAGCACGTCGGCAATACCGGCAATCTCCACTAGCTCGTCGATCAGCTCGCGATAGGACGAGCTCGCGATGGCACACTTCACGCCGCGCTCGTGCAGCTCACGCATCACCGGCTCCGTCTGCTCGTTGAGAAGCTCGGCATACGGAACGGGGTGGTCCGGGCTGTAGACCTGCTTGTACTCCACGCGCAGGCGCTCGCGCAGCTCAACATCGTCGGGCACCAGCGCCTTCCAGATGGCGGGCTCGTTAGACCCCGAAAGATCGGGGATCTCGTCAAAGTGGAAGCCCTTCTCTTCCATAAATGCCACGCGGCGACGGTTGTAGAACCACTCGGTATCGACCAGCACGCCGTCCATGTCAAACAGCACTGCCTTGATCATACGCATCTCCTTTCGATAGCAAAAAAGGGGACGGGGCGCAAACCCCATCCCCTCTCAATCAACCCGTAAGGTCTACTTACTTGTGATTAGTAGGAAAGCTTCCACATGTAGCGACGCATGGTCAGCGGGTGCTGACGGGCCTCGGCGATCTGGTTGCCGTACTCGCGCATAACGGCGAGGTGCAGCAGCGGGTTGAAGTAGGTGACGACGCTCGCGGGCACGGCGTCAGCCAGGCCGTAGTCCTTGGAGTCGATCAGAGCGACCTTGGCGCCCATGCGCTCAAGGAAGGTGAGGGCGCGGGCGTCCATCGGACGGGTAGCGCCATCGGACATGAAGAAGACGTAGGGCTTACCCTCGGTGGAAACCTCGAACGGGCCGTGGAAGTACTCACCGGTGTTGTAGGCGGCGGCGTCGATCCACTGCATCTCGGTGAACAGGAAGGCGGCGTGAGAATAAGCCATCTTCTCGGAGGCACCGGAAGCCATGAAGTAGATCATCTTGTCGTCCTTGAAGTCCTCGGCGAACTTCTTGGCGAGCTTCTTGCAGGACTGAGCAGCGTTCTCGCAGAGCTCGAAGACGTTGGTGAGGCCGGTGATCATGTCCTCGTAGTGGTCATAGCCCTCGGTCTGCTGAAGGATCTCAACAGCAAGAGCGATGGCGTAGCCGGGCTTCTCGCACTTGGCAGCGAAGTTGGCGTGGAAGCCGTGAACGATGACGTGGTCGGCGTCGACGGTCAGAGCGGAGCCGGCCTTGTTGGTGAGGGAGACGACCGGGCAGTTGTGCTTCTTGGCGGTCTTGTTGGCCTCGACGGTCTCGGGCGTGGAGCCACCGAGGGAGCAGGTGATCACGAAGGTGTGCTCGTTGACCCAGGAAGGCGTGTCGTAGTTGAACTCGTTAGCGGTGAAGATCTGAACGTTCAGCTTGTCCGTGTTGTTGGCCAGGAAGTACTTGGCGGGGTAAAGGTCGGACATGGAAGCACCGCAGCCGACGAAGGCGACGCTGTGGATCTCGTGGTTGGACAGGACGTCAGCGACGATCTGCTTAGGGAGGTTAAGGTCGATCTCGTACATCTGACACATTCCTTTCGATTTTTGCGGCGCCACATTGCCGGGCGCTCGCAGGGTTACCGTGATTTGGACCGAGTCGCCGGCCCGTTGAGGATGTGACAAAGGAACTGTCCCTTTGACACATTTAGGGATGGAAGCCTGCCTGGGGTATGGGATGCCAGGCAGGCCCCCGGGGGAAAGCGATTAGGCGCTTGGTCGCGACTAGGCCAGGATGCCGGCCGCGGAGAGGGCGATGCCGCCCACAATGGCGATCACGAGAAGCCAACCGGTGTTGACGTTCTTCTTGATGAGCCAGTACATAAGGCCGGTGAGGCCAAGGGAGATCATCTGGGGCATCATGCCGTCCAGGATGTCCTGGATCACGACGGTGCCCTCAGCGAACTGCAGCGGGGTGGTGGCGCCGATCAGCGTAGCGATCATGCCGCCCACGGACATAAGGCCCACGATGCCGCAGACATACATGAGCTTCTCCATGAGGTCGCCGCCCTGAAGCTTGCTCAGGTACTCGTGGCCGCCCTGATAGCCCATCTTGGCTGCGAACCAGGTGATCAGCACAGAGGGGACGATGGAGATGAGCATGGCCAGGATCGGGCCCATGATGGAGCCCTGCTGAGCCAGCTGAACGCCCAGGCCAAAGGCGATAACGCGGATGGTGCCCTGGAAGAAGGAGTCACCGATGCCGGAAAGCGGACCCATGAGGGAGGTCTTGACCGCGTTGATCGAATCGGGATCGAAGTTCTCGGGATCCTTGGCGTACTGCTCCTCCATGGAGGCGGCGAGGCCCAGGATGAAAGCGCTCGTCTGCGGGGTGCAGTTGTAGAACGCCATGTGACGGTGGTAAGCCTCTTTCTTAGCAGCGAGCTGCTTGGGGTCGGACTCATCCGGATAGAGGCGATCGAGCGTGGGAACCATGCCGTAGAGGAAGCCCATGTTCATCTGACGCTCGTAGTTCCAAGAGGCCTGGATGGCCCAGGAGCGCCAGAAGAACTGGCTGACCTTCTTGTTCAGGGACACGTCCTTGGTTGCGGTTGCCATAGTGTGTTCCTCCTTAGTCTTCGTCGTCTTCGAGCGGATCGTAGTCGGAATCGACACCGGCGACTGCATGGGAACCATTGAACTTGAAGCCCATGAAGACGACAGCCAGGCACACGCCGATCAGAGCGACCGCGATGACGGACAGGTTGAGGTAAGCGGCGAGCAGGAAACCGATGAACAGGAACGGAGTCATACCCTTCTTGATCATCATGGTGAGCAGCAGGGCCAAGCCGTAGGCGGTCATGATCTTGGTCGAAACGTTAAGACCAGTGGACAGCCACTCGGGAACCATGTTGACGATGGCCTGAACCAGGTCGGTGCCAACAAAGACGGCGAGGAAGATCGGCAGGAAGTACATGATGGCGTACAGACCGGAGCCGGCGCAGATGTGCATACGGTAGGCGGTCTTGAAGTTACCGTTATCGATCGCGTTATCTGCCACATGGGTGAGGGCGGCGATGATGGAACGGAATACGATGCCGAGGAGCTGACCCAGGACGGCGACCGGGATGGCGATCGTCATGGCGGTCTCGGCGGAAGCATCGGTCAGGCACGCAAAGGCAGCGGCCACGATGCCGCCCAGGACCATATCGGGCGGAACGGCGGCGCCGACCTGCACCAGGCCCATGGACACGAGCTCGACGGCGGCACCGACGGCAAGGCCGGTGGGCACATCGCCCAGCAGCAGACCGACGAGCGTAGCGCCAACGAGGGGCTGCTCGAAGTTAAGACGACCGAGCAGGCGGGAGTCCCACATGCAGAACACGCCGACGAGGCCGACGAGCACCGCACTGATGAACGTATTCATACCCTTCTCCTTTCAGTCAGGCAAAAGCCTGGTTGATTACAGCTTGGCGTCGATGTCGACGCTCTGATACGTAGGGGTCTGCTGGACGTAGAGCTTGATGCCCATGTCGAGCAGCTGGTTGACGTCGGCCTTCTGGGTGGCGTCGAGGAAGACGGAGCTGTCCTTGCCGCCAATCTGATCGGCACCGTCGTGGTTGGCGGTGGCGCCCAGGTTGATGGCGTCGAGCTTGTAGCCCTGGCAGAACTGCAGCATCTCGGCCGTGTTGCCAAAGACGAACATGACGCGCTCGCCGAGGGTGTTGAGCTTGTCCATCTTGGCGAGGGCACGCTCGACGGTGAAGACGTTCAGGCGCACGCCCTGGGGCTTGGCCAGCTTAAGAGCGCCCTTCTTGATGTCATCGTTGGCGGCAGCGTTGTCGACGACGATGATGCGCTCGGCCTGAACCTTGGTGGTCCAGGTAAAGACGACCTGGCCGTGCAGCAGACGGTAGTCAAGACGTGCGAGGACGATCTTGGCGGGACCGGAGCTGTGACGGGATGCCTTGGCCTTCTTGGCGGGAGCCGCGGCGGCCTCGACCGGTGCGTTGGGGTTGGTCAGACCGGTGCGGGCCTCGTTGATGAGGGCTGCGAGCTCGGCACCCTTGACGGGGACGGGGCTCATAGCAAGCGTGAGCGCCAGCGGGATGTTGAAACCGCTGACAACCGTGAACTTCGTGCCGTTCTTGGAAAGCTCGACCATGTTGTTGTTGACCGAGCTGCCGAGCATATCGGTCAGCACATAGACGGTGTCGTCCGCGTTGAACGTGGCGATCATGGCGTCCACCTTATTGGTGATGGGCTCCTTGTCGTCACGAGCAAGTGACACGACGTGGACGTTCGACACGTCGCCGAGAACCATCTCGAGCGTGTCTTTGGCGCCTGCGGCCAGGCCGCCATGAGATGCGAGAATGATCTGATTCATCTTGCCTCCTCCTTTTCATTATGGTCATTATAACGTCTTATACGTTGCTTATATTGCTAATTAGTATAAAGACCGTTCGCGGGTGAAAATCGACCGTTTGCGGGTTTAACGTACTCGAAACGTTGGTGCAGGACAGGTCGGCACTGTCTTGTCGGCACTCGATCAGACGTCTCGCCCATCCCCTATCGCACGAAGTACCAGGGGCTTTCCTGCACGGTGGGCTCCAGCGCGATGCCGGTGCGTTCCTTAAACAGATCCATGTCCTGCGATTTCTCCGTCCACCACGCGTTGGGCCTAAAGGTCATGCTCTCAACGACATGACCGACAAACACACTGTTGCGCAGCTTGGAGAAGTCGGTGTTCATGATCAGGATGGACGCGAGCACCAGCACGATGCCCAAGACTTTGATCGCGCCGGCGGGCTCGGCATAGACACCAATGCCCACCAGTACGGTGACGACCGTCTCGAAAGACATTACAACGGGAACTTTCGACGTCTCGAGCCCCATGGACAGACCCTGCATATATAAGATGTAAGCCACGGCTGTGGGGATGAGCCCAAAGCCAAGGAACAGCAGCAGCAGCTGTGGCGACATTGCCGCGGCGACATCCGGCCACGGAGCCGCGATAGCTGCCATAACCGCACCGCCAAAAACAAGGCCCCAAAACGTGACAGCCAGCGGGTGGACCGTCTTGGTTGCTATTCGGCTAAACACCGCGAGCGACGCACCACAAAGGCCTGCAATCACGCCCGACGTGACGCCCCAAACCGAAAAATGGAAACCGGAAAGGTCGCCATTGGTCACTGCAAGTACACAGCCACCGATATTAAAAGCGATGGCAACGAGCTTGTTGGGAGTCACATCCTCGCGATAAAGCACGCGGCCGAGCATGACGCCAAACACCGGCGAGGTGTAGAGCAGCACCGAAGCCGTGGACATGCCCACCTCGCCCATGCACTCGTAATAAAGCGTGTTAGCGGTGGCGAGGCCGACGATACCGACAAGCGCGCAGGGAACAAGCTCTTTAGGACTTGCCTTGAACAGTGCCAGGGGACCCGATGCTTTTCCCTCACGATCGCCTCCCTGGCAACCCATGAACGCCAAGACCGGAGCCATTAAGACGGCACCCGACAACAGGCGAAAGGCCGCCATGCTCTGGGACGAAACGCCCATGGCCGAGATGCCGTTTACAAAGATTCCGATGCTGCCCCACATAAGCGCGGCGACCAGCACCAGCACATAGCCCAGATTGCTTTTCTTCAACGCAGCCTCCTCGGTATTGTTTCCAATATGTTTCACACTACGTTATAGTCGTTATATACATTTTTCAAGACACAAATCGCCGAACGGAAAAATCTGCTCTACCTAGACATTGGGGACGTTCTTAAATGACTAGTCGTTGGGGACGCTCCTGAATGACTAGCCATTTAAGAACGTCCCCAACGACTAAAGCGCCGCTGGTTGAGCATAAATCAGCGAGCGGGCCGCATTTGAGCCAAGGTGCCGTGAAATGAAAAGGCGCTGACCTTCTGGTCGCGCCTTTGAAATTGAACGGCAGATTGGCCAAATGCCGGGTGCGCAGCGTCGGCCGGTCCGCCGTTCGGTAGAACGGCGGAACCAATATCCCCTAGTAGTCCAGCTTCCACATGTAGCGGCGCGTCATGTAGTCCTTGTGGGTGACTGCAGAGAGTGCACGCATGTACACGTTGTTGAGGATCGGGGCAAAGATCAGGTGGTTGAAGTACTCGCTCACGCTGTCCTTGATGTCGTTGAGGCCGAGCTCCTTGGCGTCGAGCTGATAGACGCGCTCGCCACCGTACTGGTTGACAAAGCGGATGCCGCGCTCGTCGTTGCAGCGGCTGCGGCCGACGCTGATGAGCTGGAACAGCGAGGTGCGCTTGTCCAGGATCTCGAAGGGGCCGTGGAAGAAGTCGCAGGTGTTGATGGTGCAGGAGTCGATCTGCAGCATCTCCTGCACGTTGCAGATGCTAAAGACGTAGGCGGCACCAAAGAGCGGACCCTGAGCCATCACGTTGATGCAGGGCTTGTCGGCGTTCTGCTCGGCCCACTTAGCAGCGAGCGGACGGGTGTACTCGACGGCCTTGCGATAGATGGGGTCAACCAAGTCGAAGGCGGCCATAGCGGTCTCGTACTCGGCATAGCCCTCGGTCTGCTGCGTGAGCTCCATTGCGATCATGGTCACGACGGCGGAGTTGGTGCGGCCCATGCAGGACTCGTCGACGGCCAGGCTGTCGTACTGGATCTTGTAGTCGCAAACCTCGGTGAGACCGGACTCGTCAACATAGATGGCGATGGTGCTGGCGCCGTGGTCCTTGGCGACCTGAGCGGCGACGATGGTCTCCTTGGTGCCGCGCATGGACACGACGACGGCCAGGGTGTTCTCGTTGACGTAGGCCGGGGTGGCGTGCACGAACTCGTTGCTGGTGTAGCTGGAGCTCACGACCTGCGTGGCCTCGTGCTCCATAAAGTACTGGGCAGGATAGTTGCCGCCATTGGATCCGCCGGCGCCAATCCACACGACGCGCTTGATGCCGCCCTTGTCTGCCTTGTCAGCCAAAACCTGGGAGACGACATCCTTAACCTGTTCCTGAGTAGTCATCGTGCATCAGCCTTTCTTCTCGTTTGATGCTCTCGATGGCATACAAGTTACATACATGTTTTGGTTATGTCGACTAGTTGTATGCTATATTTGTCATAGAAATATTGCTGATGCGGTTTTTGATAATTTGTTACCAGCGGTTTTGTTGTTGTATTGGATACATGCTTAATTAGATTCACATACAAGTTAGATACAGGTTGATCGCATGAACGCTTCGTCTAAGAAGAAACTGGCCCAATACGAGCGCTTGGCGGGTACGCTGCGTGACCGCATCGCCGCCGGCATCTACGCACGCGGAGACAAGCTGCCGTCCGAGATGGAACTCATGGACGAATCGGGGCTGTCGCGCAGCACCGTGCGCCATGCTCTTAAGGTGCTCGTCGATGAGGGTCTGGTTCGAACCGAGCGCGGGCGCGGCGCCTTTGTGGCCGACACGCCGGCGCTCCACGAGAACAACCTGGTGTTTTCGAGCTATACGGCGCAGGTCCAGGGTCAGGGCATGAAGCCCACCACGCGCACGGTGGACTCGGGCTTTACCAAGGCGGGCGGCAGCATAGCTAAGTTCTTTGATGCCGCCGTGGGCAGCAAGCTCGTCAAACTTGTCCGCCTGCGTTATCTGGACGATGCGCCGTTGTGCCTGGAGACCACCTATCTGCCGCCAAGCTTTGAGGCGCTCATCGATCGCGATATCAACGGTTCACTCTACGCCACGCTGCGCCAAGAATTCCATCGCGCGCCGGCACAGGGACATAAGACCTTTGAGGTGTGCTATGCCTCGCAAAACGAGGCGTTTTTGCTCAACGTTGAGCGCGGGCAGGCGCTGATCCTGATCACCGACTACGTCTACGACACTGACGGCCGCCCGCTCCATGTCTCCAAGCGCATCCAGCGCACCGACCGCGCCAAATACACCGAGCCCATCGGCTAACCTGTCCCTAAATGGTAGGTTTGGGGAGGTCGGGGAACCAGGTTGGTTTGGGTTGGTTGGGCGTGCGCTCGGCTAAGACCAACTCCATCCAGCACATGTCGTACCAGCGGCCGAATTTTTGGGCGCAGCGGTCAAAGGCGCCCACCAGGCGGTAGCCCATATGGGCATGGAAATCCTGACTGTTGTGCGTCAGATACTCGTCGTCCTTGTCGTGCGGCACGGCGATGAGGGCGCACATATTGGTGATGCCCATCGCGATCAGACATTGCTTGAGTGCATCGTGCAACTTGCGGCCCAGCCCGCCGTGGCGCACGTCGCGCGCCAGGTAGATCGATGTCTCGACCGACCAGTCGTATGCCTCGCGGCTGTTAAGCGGACTCACATAGGCATAGCCTACCGGACGCCCGTCCAGCTCCATCACCAGATACGGATAGCGCTTGAGCGTGCGCTCGATACGCCCGGCGAACTCCTCAACGCTCGGCACCTCGTATTCGCAGGTAATCGCCGTCT
>ERZ827528.4147-NODE-4147-length-10961-cov-4.397396_pt1 | contig 10961 bp, 7 predicted proteins | sample MGYA00519768_ERZ827528 | MGnify/ENA primary metagenome ERZ827528 (study PRJEB31778, sample SAMEA3449343) | human gut metagenome | biome: human gut; feature: human-associated habitat; material: faeces | place: United Kingdom | collected 2010/2012 ...
GCGCTACTTCCCGCTTCGCTGCTATGCCATTATCAACCGTAACAACCAAATTTGGATTATACGAAGCAACACGTTTAATCGAAGCATCAGAGAGTCCATATCCTTCTTCAAAGCGAAGAGGGATAAAAGGGGTTACCACCGCAGCCCCACAAGCACGAAGTCCGCGCGTCATGAGAGTGGTTGCCGAAACCCCATCGAGATCAAAGTCGCCGTACACAAGAATATGCTCTTCGTTTTGTATAGCTTGAGCAATTCGATCGACTGCGGCATCCATGTCTTCTATCAAATAAGGATTACCCCAAACGCTCTCAAGATCGGGATATAAAAAAGCCTGTGCCGCTTCGAGCGTGTCTATACCACGAGCCACTAAGGTAGCTGCAATAAAGTGTGGTAGATCCAATTCAGTTGCAAGACGATGAACTACGGCCTCATCTGCCGTAGCTAAATTAATACGCGCATTCATATACATTCATACCTTATCGAATTATTTTTCTCACGCATTATTGTCGCACAAGAAAAGGGTTTCTCCCCGCACGAGAAACCCTTTGATGCTAAGTGGTAATGAATGTCTATCTATTGAACAAATTTTGCGTTTTCTCAGGACCTACTTTAAGCAGCGACTCAACTGCATCAGCTGCCTCAACACATGCCGCTTCGAAGTCATCTTTAGCTTCTTTACGGGGCGCCTGCAAAACAAAGTCAACCACACTCATTCGTCCTGGAGGGCGACCAATGCCAGTACGAACTCGTAAAAAATCACGAGTGCCTAATTTTTCGATAATGGAACGCAGTCCATTATGCCCAGCGTGACCCCCGCCTTTCTTTACGCGTACCGACCCAGCGGGAATATCAAGTTCATCATGAATAACGATAAGCTCACTTGGTTGCTCGTCGTATTCACGACAAAGATGAGACACCGGACCCCCTGAAAGGTTCATAAAACTTTGAGGTTTTGCCAGAATGACTTTTTCTATGCTTCCATCCGACTGACGAACCTTAGCTTCACCCACCATCGCGCCACACGTATTCTTCCAATAACTAACCCCCCAGCGTTGCGCCAGGAGGTCAATTACTTCAAAGCCAGCATTATGGCGTGTATGAGCGTATTCGTCGCCGGGATTTCCTAATCCAACAATTAAAAACATTTTAATTCCTCCGTTGTTTTAAACTAGACTATTTTATATTATATCATTTTTTAAACTAATTTTTATTACAAAAAATATATTTATGACATATTTTGATACATATAATGTAGGGTTTCATTTTTGTTAAATCAGAAAATTTAATTTATATATAAAATTTAAAAAACTTTTATTTTTTAGTTGACAGTTTATTCCAATCTGAATACAATATGTTTATAAAGTTAATTGAAACAGCAAAGGCGCTGTAGGTTGTAAGTATCCTACAGCGCTTTTCTTTTTTTACAAAATTAAATTTAGTAAATTTTTAATTTATACGAAGATGTATAAATATTTTGATTTTAAATTTTGGAGGTAATTATTATGACAAAAGTCCCAGAAATATTTGGAAGCTTAGTATTTAACGAGGCTGTGATGAAAGACAGACTACCAAAAGATGTTTATAAAGCATTACAAAATACTATAAAAAATGGTGAACCAATCGATTTAAAAGTTGCAAACGTAGTTGCAAATGCTATGAAAGATTGGGCTATAGAACATGGTGCTACTCACTTTACTCACTGGTTCCAACCAATGACTGGTATCACTGCAGAAAAACACGATAGCTTTATAAGTCCAACTGATGATGGAAAAGTAATAATGGAGTTTTCTGGTAAAGAATTAGTTAAAGGTGAACCAGATGGTTCTTCATTCCCATCAGGAGGTTTAAGATCAACTTTCGAAGCTAGAGGTTATACTGTATGGGATCCAACTAGTTTTGCATACTTAAGAAATGGTACTTTATGTATACCAACTGCTTTCTGTTCATATGGAGGTCAAGTTCTTGATAAGAAAACTCCATTATTAAAATCAATGGAAGCTATAAACAAATCAGCTGTAAGACTTCTACATTTATTAGGTGAAACTGATGTTAAGAGAATTTCTACTACAGTTGGTCCTGAACAAGAGTATTTCTTAATCGATAAAGGATTATATAATAAAAGAATAGATTTAAAATTTACTGGTAGAACTTTATTTGGTGCAAAACCACCAAAAGGCCAAGAATTAGATGACCACTACTTCGGCGCTATAAAACCAAGAGTAGTTGAATATATGAAAGATTTAGATGAAGAATTATGGAAATTAGGAGTTTTAGCAAAAACTAAGCATAACGAAGTTGCTCCAGCTCAACATGAGTTAGCTCCTATATTTACAACTACAAATGTCGCTACTGACCACAACCAATTAACTATGGATGTTATGAAAAAAGTAGCTTGTAAGCATGGTTTAATGTGCTTATTACATGAAAAACCATTCGCTGGTGTAAATGGTTCTGGTAAACATAACAACTGGTCTATATCAACTGATACAGGTAAAAATATATTAAATCCTGGTAAAGACCCTATACACAATAAAGTATTTTTAACTTTCTTAATAGCTATAATAAAAGCTGTTCATGAAAATCAAGACTTACTTAGAATATCTGTTGCAGATGCAGGAAATGACCATCGTCTAGGTGGAAATGAAGCACCTCCAGCAATATTATCAATGTTTATAGGAACTGATTTAGAAAAAGTATTAAAATGTGTTGAAGAAGATCTTCCATACAATGAAGAAACTTTAAAATCTTTAGAAATAGATGTTAATGTATTACCATCATTCAAAAAAGATACTACAGATAGAAACAGAACTTCTCCATTTGCATTTACTGGAAACAAATTCGAATTCCGTATGTTAGGTTCAACAGCTAATATAGCTTGCCCTAACACAATACTTAACACTATAGTTGCTGAATCTCTTGATTATATATCTGATTATATAGAAGGAAAAGATGATTTAGATAAAGCATTAAACGAAGTGTTAAAGAAAATATTAAAAGAACATAAAGCTATAATATTTAATGGAAATAACTACGCACCTGAATGGGTTGAAGAAGCAGAAAGTAGAGGTTTATTAAACTTAAAATCTTCTGCAGAAGCTCTACCTCATTATACAGATGAAAAGAATATAAAATTATTTGAAAAACACGGCGTATATACTAAATTAGAATTAGAATCAAGAAAAGAAATATTACTTGAAAAATACTGCCAAACTATAAATATAGAAGCATTAACAATGCTTGAAATGGTTAAAAAAGATATTATCCCAGCTATATGCAACTATTCAAAAGATTTAACTCAAGGAGCTTTAGCTAAGAAAAACTTATCTTCTGATATAGATGTTTCTCTTGAAACTTCATTAGTTTCTAAAATATCTTCATTAAGTGCTTGCTTATCTAAGAAAACTGCTGAATTAGACAAAGTTCTTTTAGATGCAAAAGATATAGAAGACAGTGAAGAATTAGCTAAATTCTATCACGATACAGTATTATCTCAAATGAATGAAGTTCGTGCTATAGCTGACGAATTAGAAACAATAGTTGGTAAAGGTTACTGGCCATTCCCAACTTACACAGATTTATTATTTAGCGTATAATTCATATTTTAATATAATTAAATACTATCTACACAAAGGCGTGTACTTTATCTAATCTCAGATAAGTGCACGCCCTATCTTTTTTAAGGAGGATTTATTATGTATTCATCAGTCGATACAATTTGGGTATTATTAGGAGCTGCTTTGGTATTCTTTATGCAAGCAGGATTTGCAATGGTTGAAACTGGATTTACTAGAGCAAAAAACGCAGGTAACATTATAATGAAAAACTTGATGGACTTCGCTTGTGGTTCATTAGTCTTTTGGATATTTGGATTTGGTTTAATGTTTGCTGGTAGTGGTAAACTAATCGGCGGGCTAGATTTCTTCATCCAAGGAAATTACGGTGTTGAAGGTGGTTATCCTTCTTGGGCATATGTAATATTCCAAACAGTTTTCTGTGCAACTGCTGCAACAATAGTTTCAGGTGCTATGGCAGAGAGAACTAAGTTCAAATCTTATTTAGCTTATTCAATAGCAATAAGTGCATTTATCTATCCTATATCAGGTCACTGGATTTGGGGTGGCGGTTGGCTTTCTCAACTTGGATTTATAGATTTCGCAGGATCAACTGCAGTTCATATGGTGGGTGGAGTTGCCGCATTAGTAGGAGCTAAGATATTAGGACCTCGTATTGGTAAATATAACAAAGACGGCAGCGCAAATGCAATCCCTGGCCACAACATAACAGTAGGTGCTCTTGGAGTATTTATATTATGGTTTTGTTGGTTTGGATTTAATGGATGTTCAACAGTTTCAATGACAGGAGACGACAATATAATGCTTGCAGGTAGCGTATTTGTAACAACAAATATAGCAGCCGCAGCAGCAACTGTAACAACAATGATATTTACTTGGGTAAAATATAAAAAACCAGACGTTTCAATGACACTAAACGGTTCTCTTGCAGGTCTTGTTGCAATAACAGCAGGATGTGCAGTAGTAAATCCAGTCGGTGCTTGTATAATAGGTATAGTCGCTGGTATAGCAGTAGTAGTTGCTATAGAATTTATAGATCAAAAATTAAAAATAGATGACCCAGTCGGTGCAATAGGTGTACATGGTGTATGTGGTGCAATAGGTACAATACTTACAGGTGTATTCGCAGTAGACGGTGGTTTAGCATATGGTGGCGGATCTCACCTTCTAGGTGTTCAAACTTTAGGTGTTGTAAGTGTTATAGCTTGGGTAGTTGTAACTACTACTATATTATTCAAAGCAATCGATGCTACATTAGGACTTAGAGTTACTGAAGAAGAAGAAGTTGTCGGACTTGACAAATTAGAACACGGTCTAACAAGTGCATATGCTGATTTTGCTAAAGCTAGCACAGTTAGAAAATTAAAAACAGAAGCAGAAAAAATATCTGTAGACAAAGCCGTCCCAGTTCAATTAGTAAGCAAAAGTGCATCTTCAGATGTAGTAGCTTCTGATATCAAATTAACTAAGATTGAAATAATAACAGATCAAGATAAATTCAAAGACTTAAAAGACGCATTAAATGAAATAGGTATAATGGGTATGACTGTTTCAAACGTTTTAGGATGCGGTACTCAAAAAGGAGCCCCTAAATATTACAGAGGTATCGCCGTAGAAATGGAATTACATCCTAAGATATTAGTAGAAATAGTAGTCGCAAAAGTTCCAGTACAATCCGTTATAGACACTGCTAAAGAAGTTTTATACACAGGTAACATAGGCGATGGCAAGATATTTGTATCATCTGTCGACAACGCAGTTAAAATACGTACTGGCGAAGAAGGTGTCGACGCACTTCAATACCCAGAAGCTAAAGCTAATTAATATGCTAGTTAACTATAATCTATTTATAATTAATTAGGTCATAGTAATTACATTTAATCCTAGGATTATGATAGAGGTATCATATCCTAGGATTTTTTAGATTTTATATAAGCGACCTTTTTGGATACAGCTTTATTTTTTAATATCAAATACTAAATCCAATAAATTTAATAATATATTTATAAAATCTAAATACAAATCCAATACATAAGTAGAAAAGTCATTCTTTTCATTCAAATTATTATTGTAAATATCCCTCTGGCTTCTTATACGAAACAATTGTTAAAATTATAAATAACAAACTAGTCCCTATTGTTATAGATACAAAAGTTATTGTTCCTAAATCTCTAAAATAATGAGTTAATATAGGATAGTATAACACTCCTAATATCAATGCAAATAAATATACAAATCTCATCGAAAATTTTTTGGGTATAATTTGTTTTCTTGATGATAAAGTTAACAAAAATAAAAAAACCACTAATATTACAATAAATGAATTCGCCATCATTACAATATTTTCAGGTATAAATGCTTTTCCAATTAAAAATCCTATACATGTAAATATAAGTGATATCGAAAAGTACATAAATATTTTTCCTAAAATTAAAATTTCATTTTTTTATTCATTTTATATTACACCTCATTCTATAATATCCTTGCGTATATAATTCATTCTGTTTTTATAGTAACTGTAATTATATGATTCTTTTATATTATTTGAATCACTTTACATTTATTCACGACTTGCAAAAATAAGGTCCACAGCAAAATCCTTCATGTGTACATACGTAGGTCCATGTAAATTCTTTATCAACTATATATATATCACTACAAGAAAAATCTTCTGCTTTCATTTTATTCCATCCAAAAACTTCAAAAACTTTATTTTCATATCCAAACAAATCTTCATCATCATATCTATCATAATCAAAAAATACATAATATCCTTTTTTTCGCAAATTATTAAATGCTTCTACTGCATCTTCACCTTCTAAATAATCTTTTTTTTCTGAATTAAATGCATACCATAAATGATTATCTATACTGATTTCTTTTCTTTCTCTTTCAGTTAAATTTCCAGCAAATATTTCTATCCATTTATTTCTAATTTCTTCTAAGTTATCTAAAACTTGAAAATCAACTTTTTTATCAATTAATATCATCATAATACCCCCTATTTAAAAATCTTTGATGTTACTTGGTTTTATATCACATTGGAGTGCGTTGAATTTTACAGATACATTTTTATTCTTGCATATGGATGGAAAACCTTTTAATTATAATATTTTTTAACTATAGTTTATTAATCTATATTCTACAGAACTCATATATCCTAATACAGAATGTATACGTTTTCCATTATAAAATAACTCTATATATTCAAATACATCATGTCCCATTTCTTAAATTGTAGCATAATTTTTTCTGTAAATATATTCATTTTTTAATGTTGAAAAAACTCCTAGCAAATAAGTTATCATAAGGTAATCCCTCTGTACATATGGCATCAAAACCTATTCTAAAAAACTATTCAAAGTCCACTTCACTGAAATTAAAAAATGCTGAAACTTTTAATGAACTTCAGCATTTTTTACAAATATTAAAACCCTATAAATAATAATTTTTTAATTCTATCTATAAACAATAAATATCATTTACTAATTGATCAATTTGTTCTTGTATATTACCTAATAAGTTTTCAGAATCTTTTTCGTTAATAACTCCCTTAAAAAAATCTTTTTTTATCTCTACTGCTTCATTAAATTTTAAAAGTAAAGAATTTAATTGTTCCTCTGTTGGAATAATTATTGGCAATTGCCTTGCATCATTTATCTGAAATGTTTGTGTATTATTTATAAAAGAATCAACATAAAGACTAAACAACGTTGAATTAATTAAAGATACAAAATATGCTTCTGGAATTTTTTTTGAAACTCCATATAAACTCATACTTTTTACATCATTAACACTTTTCCCTTTTATTCTACATTTTAGATATGTCGTATTAATATCACTCCAACAAAAACCTTCTCTAAAATAATATTGAGAATTTCTTACTACAGGCATTCCTTTTCCTTTTTTCCCTGAATTAGTTTTCAAAAAATTAACATTTTCTTTAGACCAAGCAATAGCAAATGGCGTTTCCAGATACCATCTATTTCCATCTTTATCTCCCTTATCATAAGGTACATAATATCTATTTGACGTATCTATTCCATTTTCTTTTTCATCTTGTGTTAATTCATCTACACAAGCTATTTCCTCATCCTCAACCAACTTATAAATATATCCTTGTCCAAAAATATCTCTACCATACTCTTCTTTTAAAGAATCAAATATTTTTTCAATTTCTTTTTCACTTGCTCTATCAAATAAATCTGAAATAGACGTATATTTACCTAGTTTACTTAAAGGTATGTTATTATTGTTAATAGCTTTCAGTAATTTTTCTGGTCGGGACTTAATTATATTTTTTGCCCATTTAGTTGATTTACGAATTGCTATATATTTTCCATTATTAGCAGTAGCTAAACCTTGACCACCTTCTGTTAAACATCCAAGTAAAGTAATATCCCCTGGCTCTAAACTTTCACGATACAATTCTAATTCTTTTTTATTTTTTTCAATATCTTTTGATGTTTTAATTTTATCCCACCACATATCATATAATTCTTTAACTTTATCTCCATATAAATCATAGATTTTTAAATTTAAATCTGTTGGTTTAAAAATAACAGAATTTTGAACACTATTATATTTATCTTGACTAATTACTTTTATTTTAGGATTCTTTAAATCTTTACTTCCATCCAAAAATTTAATCATATGCCCTTTATCCACAGTTTTTTTTATTACTTGTATAATACAAGTATCAACCATAGCCGATTCAAAAGGATTAGCAGTATCAAAAATAAGATTCCTCATATTTTTTTTACTCTGTGTTGTCCAAAATGTTTTAGGAATAATGAAATTTAATGACCCCAATTTTTTTATTAAAGATAATCCTTTAAATGTAAACATATTATATGTATCATCTGAGAATCCAAAAGCATTCTCATATGATTGCTTATCCGATTTAGATATACCTTTAGTTGATATATATGGAGGATTACCTATAACAATATCAAACCCTCCTTTTTCTTTAAAAACTTTTGAAAATTCTAGTTTCCATAAAAAGTATGGTCTTTTATGGAATTTTCTTTGTTTTTTTAATTCTTCTATTTCTTTGAAAGAAAGACCTATTTCTCTATTTAACTTATATTCAATTAATTCCCATTCTTTATTTTCTATTTTCATTTTAATATTTTTCTTTACTTTAGTATCTTTAGTGTCAAATAACCTATTTTGTAAAAATTGTATATCTTCTAACAATTGATATTCTTGCTCAATACCTATATTAATTTCATTATTTGTATCTATATTCATAGATATTTGTCTATTTTCTTTTACTTGTTTTCTTTTAGATTTTTCTTTTAATAATTCTTCATTAAACAATTTTATTCCTCTAAAATCCTCTATTAGTGAATTTCCAACCATTATATTATAATCTAAATTAGGTAAAGTATTAACTGTCTTTACATCAGCATCAACAACTAAAGATAACCATAATCTTAATTTTGTTATATCAATAGCACTTGGTTCTATATCAACAGCAAAAATAGATTTTTTCATAGCATTTTTCTTTAAACTATATATACTTCTAGAATTGAACATCTCTGTTTCATCAAAATTCTTACATATATAATCAGTTATAATACTTCTAGCCTTTACAATTTCATTTAACATTCCTAAAGCAAATGCTCCAGAACCTACTGCTGGATCTGCAATTTTTACATTTTCTAAAGCTGCATCTATTTTTGTTTGCATATTATCAACTATTTCTTGAGCTTTATCTTCTACATTAAATATTTTTCCTAAATTTAATATATCATTTATTTCATTTTCTATAGTTCTTTCTGATACTACACCACTATTTAATGACATATACGTATTTACACCATTTTCATTCCAATAGTCAATATCCCCTAATCTTTTATCATCAAATATAGAATACCAACTTAATATAAAATCTGGTTTTTCCATTATTATTGTTTCTTTTGATGGAGTAAAATCCTCTAAATAATTTACTTTACTAAAAGCATCTTTATACTCATCTTTAACGTCATGATCTAAACCTGCTGCTGCAACTATTTTATCTTCTAATCCTAAAGCTAACAAAGTTTCTATAGAATTTTGATAAATAGCTACTACTCTTTCCGGTGCCTTATCAAAAGTTATCTCAACAGGCTCTTTTAAATAATTATAAGTTGTTATTGTTACTGGATAATGTGAGTCATTATTTTCTTGAGATTGTACATTAGAATTTTCATTGGATGATAATTGCTTACTTGTCCCACAAGAAACAAGTCCTACGATAAGCATTACGCTTAATAGAAGTGTTGTTAGTTTTTTTAATTTTTTCATTTTTTTCTCCCTTTATCTATTTATATTTTGCTATTTTAATATAAAGATATAAGGATACTCTTTAATCTCATTCTCATATATAGAATAAGCCTACGGTGTATAACCTCAACTTTCCAAATCTGAATTTATACTGTAAAAACTAAATTACATATTTAATAATTCACTTTTGGAGTTTCAGTTAAGTTCGATTAATTAAATTACATATTTCCCCTATAGATGAAACTTAAAATCTTACGATTTGATATTTAATTTTATTAATATCACTCTTTTACCGAAGAGTATCGATATTATAATACTGGCAAGTCTCCTGACTTAAAGATCATCATACTAATTCACCTTCTCAAACATAATTTATGTTCAATGGCATATTGAATTACTACTCCCTAATTACAGTAGCGGCACTGTGTAGGATTTTCACCTAACTTCCTTTTTAATAAAAATAGATTATTAAGAAAACTATTTTTAACCAATATTACTTATTATCATTATATTTAACAACTTACTCAGTATATCTAACTATAGAAAGTTTGTCTATATTTTACTGGAAAATTACTGGACTTATTATAATTTCAGTAATCTTAATATTATAATTTAACTTCAAACTCTATCATTTTATCATCAATATTCATAACCTTAATCTTTCCTTTATGCCTATCAATAATCGCTTGAGCAATTGCAAGACCTAAACCATAACTACCATTTCTAGTTCTAGCTTTATCAACTCTATAAAAACGATCGAATAACCTATTTAATTCAATGTTACTTACATCTTTATAAGAATTTCTTACACTCATAACAATATGTTTTTCTTTTTTCAATCTAACATAAATATTACCATTTTCATCACAATACTTAACTGCATTGTCTAATAATATTGATATCAACTTACGAAATTCAGATTCATCTCCCTTCATACTTATATCTGAATCAATATCTATATGTAATTTCTTTTTATTCTTCTTACATAAGCCTTCAAAAGCCATAGTAGTGTCATAAACTGCATCACTAAAATTAAATTCCTTGTAAATAATAGTTTGCTTCTCTTCATCCATCTTTGTTAACACAACTAAATTATTTACTAAATCATGCATTCTTTCT
>ERZ827528.4148-NODE-4148-length-10960-cov-3.330307_pt1 | contig 10960 bp, 9 predicted proteins | sample MGYA00519768_ERZ827528 | MGnify/ENA primary metagenome ERZ827528 (study PRJEB31778, sample SAMEA3449343) | human gut metagenome | biome: human gut; feature: human-associated habitat; material: faeces | place: United Kingdom | collected 2010/2012 ...
ATATTGTCTGTGAAGCGGCATCATTAGGGACACCAGGAAGTCCGCTCATTGTCTGCAACCTGTCGGACACATCCTGTGGATTGTCAAAACGTGGCAAGGACACAGAATAAAATGTCAAACACGACGCGGAAGAAATGCTCGCATTATGCTTCAAGGATGCTTCACATCGGGCTGCATCCGGAACGATACGCCGTTCCCACCCTTCACATAAAATATTAAACCAGTTTCATGCGCTTGCGGGGAGCTTTCCTGATCGGGGAAGCGTCCTCTTCCGGCACCGGTGCAATGGGCGGAGGTGTGAGCACTCTGGCATTGTCCAAAAGATCATCCATGCTCTTCTTCTGGGCAGCTTTCTGCTTGCGCTGTGCGATGGCAAGCTTTTTCTGCCGGAAACGGTCAGCCGTCTCACGGATGTACTGGTCTGCGACAAAATGCTCGAGCGCCTCCTCGTCGATCGCAATCCGGTTGTCCATGGTTTTCATGATGTCCGTCACACGCAGGGAATCTCCGATGACCGGATCACTCAGATCGTAGATCATATTGTTGGAGAACTTTAAGATCATCGGGCGGGTAAAATCCGCGGCATTTTCCACGAGGACGAGCGCCTTCTCACCGTCGGAGAGATCAACGCACGCGCCGGTCGGGAGAATGTGGATGCATTCCGCCAGTGCGGCAACGACGCGCGGATTGTAGGTCCGGCTGTGTCTGCGCAAAAAAGACATCGCGGCAACCTCCGAGACCGGCGGATTGTTAATATTCATGGCGGTAAGCCGGTCAAACTGATCTGCCACCTTTAAAATATCACAGAGCAGACGTGTCTCCGGGGAAGGATCCTTGATCTTTAAGGTCTGACTCTTCTGGAAGATGAACTGCTGGATAATCTCTAAGGAAATCTTCGGAAGATTGCACTCCTCATAGCGCGGGCGGATTGATTCATAACCGCGTTCCAGATTCATCTGGATAAAATTCTGGTCGCTGTCCGAGAGGTCGTCGCCCTTGTCGAGGATGGCCTGCGGAACATACAGATAACCGAAATCATACAGCAGGGAAGCCGTGATCAGCGCCCGGATATCTTCTGCCGGGAGCTGCATCTCATTGGAGATCATTGCGGATAGGATACCGACACTGATCGAGTGTTTGTATACAAAGTCCGCGGAACTGCGGAGTGTCTGCGTAAAATTCAGCTTGTGGTCAAGACTGCCGTAATGCCGCTGGATATCATCGACCAGCGAGAGCAGTGTGGACGGGACAAGATTGTCGACAAGCTTGTCCATGTTGTCCTTTAACTTGAACATGTAGATGGTCTGGAACTGTTCAAACTCCAGATCTTCCCGCGAAAGCGGCGGCAGCGGTTCAGCCGGCTCCAGAATAAAAATGCCGATCAGACCAAAATTCTCAATACTGTTAATACCCTGGATCGTGAGCCTTGTATCCCGTTCGTATAACAGAACCCCCATCCTGTTGTAGATTGGCTTTGCAAGGCGCATACCGGGCTTTAGATCAGCAGTTTTGACAAATTGCATGCTTATCTCCCCCTCTTCCGGTATTGTCATACCAAAATCCTCTTTATCTTCCCTCTATGATAGCATATTGAAAGCTGAAATACAATCTGATATGATACTCTTAGAACCGGGGTTTTTGAAAGAAAATCCTACTTTTCCGGAGAAAGAGGTACTTATGATACAGATTCCGTGGAGACGCGTGGCGGGAGCAGCGCTGGTAATGTGCCTGCTTCTGGCAAATACATCTTATGCCGAGACGACACAGGACAACATAAATGATGCGAAGAATCAGATTGAGGATCTGAAAGATCAGAAAAAGGATGCCGAGGATACCGTCAATGACATCTCCGGCAAAAAGGATGCACTGGAGTCGGATCTTAGCGGGTTAAACGGTCAGCTTTCCGATATTGTCGCACAGATCAATGACCTGGAGGGGCAGATTTCGGACAAACAGGGGGAGATTGACCAGGCGAAGGAGGATCTGGCTGCGGCGGAGGCACAGTCTGCGAAACAGTATGAGGATATGAAGCTGCGGATTCAGTTCATGTATGAGAACGGAAGCACGCCGGTATGGCAGATGCTTGCGGAGGCGGAATCTTTTTCCGACTTCCTGAACCGCACGGAATATATTACCGACATCAACGCCTACGACAGAAAAAAGCTTGTGGAATACCAGGATCTGCAGGAGCAGATAGCCGCCCAGAAGGAAGATCTGGAGAGTGATATGACCGAGCTGGTGGCGATGCAGGATGACATGAAGAAAAAGCAGGCGAACGTCAGCAGTCTCATCAACACCACCAAGGCGAATCTGGCGCAGACACAGGAAGATCTGGCGGATGCGCAGTCCAACGTCGCGGACCTGGAGGATAAGATCAACCAGATGGTCGAGTACGAGAAGCAGTTGGAGATCCAGAAGGCGAAGGAGGACGCTGCGCGTCTGGCGGCGATTAAGGAGCAGGAGAAGGAGGATACCTCCACCGTGGTCTATGTGCCGACGGACAGTGACCAGTACCTGCTTGGAGCAATCATCCAGTGCGAGGCGGGCGGAGAATCCTACGACGGGAAGCTCGCGGTCGGAAGCGTCGTGATAAACCGTGTGAAGAGTTCGTATTTTCCGAACTCTGTCTCGGGTGGGATCTACCAGAGCGGCCAGTTCTCGCCGGTGGCGAGCGGCAGACTGGCGTATCGTCTGGAAGCGGGTGTGGACGGAAGCTGCCTTCAGGCGGCGCAGGATGTGCTAAACGGCAATATTACGGTGGGCTGCCTGTATTTCAGACAGAATAACGGCATCATACAGGGAACCGTAATTGGAAACCATGTATTCTATTAGAAGTGAAAAAAGTGCGGAAAACCGCAGAATGGCAGCAGGGCGATTTTTGTGAAAAGTACACAAGAATCGCTTTGCTTTTGTTTGGAAAATAAAATTTGCATGATAAATTTTTAACAAAAAAAGACTGTAAAACAGACGTATAGAGGGGGAAAAAGGAGCGTAAAGAAAACTTTAGAAAGATGAAAAAAGAAGAAAGTTATTGCATTTAAGAGTGAAATATGGTAGCATGAAAAAGTATTAAAAAGCTAGTAAAAACGCCGATTATTTAAAATGCACCTTGTGAAAAAAAAGAGGGAGAAACATAAATTTTAACTGCAAAGTTGAATTTATTTTTTTTAGCAAAAAGATTGTTAAAAAATTAACAGCGTTTTTTGGCAAAATTATTTTTAAAGAGGAACAAATTCCCCGTACATACGGGGTTTTGTGTGTAAAACTGAAAGGAGAATTCAAAATGGCAAAGAAAGTAGTTTTAGCAGGCGCATGCCGTACCGCTATCGGCAAGATGGGTGGAGCACTGAGCAATACTCCGGCAGCAGAGCTGGGATCAATCGTAATCAAAGAGGCATTGAACAGAGCTGGCGTGAAGCCGGAGCAGGTAGATGAAGTATTGATGGGATGTGTTATCCAGGCAGCACAGGGACAGAACGTTGCACGTCAGGCTTCCATCAAGGCAGGACTTCCGATCGAAGTACCGGCAGTTACTCTGAACGTTGTATGTGGTTCCGGACTGAAATGTGTCAATGAAGCAGCTACTATGATTCTGGCTGGTCAGGCAGATATCGTTGTTGCAGGTGGTATGGAGAACATGTCCATGGCTCCTTATGCCATGACGAAGGCTCGTTTTGGATATCGTATGAACAATGCGACCATCATTGATACCATGGTAAACGATGCACTTACTGATGCATTCAACCACTATCACATGATGATCACAGCTGAGAACGTATGTGAGAAGTATGGTCTTACAAGAGAAGAACTCGATGAGTTCTCTGCAAACAGCCAGCAGAAGTGCGAGAAGGCAATTGCTGAGGGCAAGTTCGATGACGAGATCGTTCCGGTTCCGGTTAAGGTTAAGAAAGAGACCGTTATGTTCGCAAAAGATGAGGGACCGCGTCCTGGCACAACAGCTGAGTCACTGTCCAAGTTAAAATGCTGCTCCGGCAAAGAGGGCGGACTGGTAACCGCAGGTAACGCTTCCGGTATTAACGATGGTGCAGCTGCAATCGTTGTTATGAGCGAGGAGAAGGCAAAAGAGCTTGGCGTTAAGCCGATGGCAACATGGGTAGCCGGAGCACTCGGCGGAGTAGAGCCTGAGATCATGGGTGTCGGACCTGTTGCATCTACCAGAAAGGTACTCGAGAGAACAGGACTTACCATCGATGATATGGATCTGATCGAGGCAAACGAGGCATTCGCAGCACAGTCTGTTGCAGTTGCAAGAGATCTGAAGTTTGATATGTCCAAGGTAAACGTAAACGGCGGTGCAATCGCACTTGGTCACCCGGTAGGAGCTTCCGGATGCCGTATCCTTGTTACCTTATTACATGAGATGCAGAAGAGAGACGCAAAGAGAGGTCTTGCTACTCTGTGCATCGGTGGTGGTATGGGATGCTCTACCATCGTTGAGAGAGACTAATGCAGTTATGAGAACTTCTGAACCGGCGCCAGCCTGTGGGCGGCACCGGAGAAGTTCTTGCTTTGCGTAATAGGAATCTTTGTTCCTATTTTATTAAAAGGCATAGAATCAGTTATTAGAATATATATGATATTTCAGGAGGTACAGACATGAAAGTTGGAGTTATTGGTGCAGGAACAATGGGACAGGGTATTGCAAAAGCATTTGCCCAGGTAGACGGATATGAAGTAGCACTCTGCGACATCAAGCAGGAGTGGGCTGACGGCGGAAAAGAGAAGATCAAGAAAGGCTATGCAAGACTTGTCGAGAAAGGAAAAATGACACAGGAAGCAGTAGACGGCATTCTCGCAAAGATTACCCCAGGCTTAAAGGAAGACCTTTGCAAGGATTGTGACCTCATCGTAGAGGCGGCTTTCGAGGATATGGGCGTTAAGAAGACTACATTCCAGGAGCTGGATAAGATTGCAAAGCCAGAGTGCATTTTTGCATCCAACACATCCAGCCTTTCCATCACAGAGATCGGCAACGGACTGACCCGTCCAATGGTAGGTATGCATTTCTTCAACCCGGCAGACCGTATGAAGTTAATCGAGGTTATCGCAGGTGTGAATACACCGGAAGAGACCGTTGAGGCGATCAAGAAGATTTCCGTAGAGATCGGCAAGACTCCGGTACAGGTAAATGAGGCAGCAGGCTTCGTTGTAAACCGTATCTTAATCCCGATGATCAATGAGGCAGCTTTCATTAAGATGGAAGGTGTATCTGATATCGCAGGTATCGATGCAGCAATGAAACTCGGCGCAAACCATCCGATGGGACCGCTTGAGTTAGGTGATTTCATTGGTCTGGATATCTGCCTTGCAATCATGGATGTTCTCTACAAAGAGACAGGCGACAGCAAGTACCGCGCATGCCCGTTAATCCGCAAGATGGTTCGCGGCGGCAATCTTGGCGCAAAGAGCGGCAAGGGATTCTATGTATACAATGCTGACCGTACAAAGACCCCGGTTGATGCTCAGTAAAATATAAGGTAATAATGGAGGAAATGATATCATGGATTTCACTTTAGACAAGAAACATGAAATGGCGCGCTCCCTGTTCAGAGAGTTCGCTGAGAACGAGGTAAAGCCTCTCGCTCAGGAAGTAGATGAGACAGAGGAATTCCCGGTTGAGAACGTGAAGAAGATGCAGAAGCTCGGCTTCATGGGCATCCCGGTACCGAAGGAGTACGGCGGACAGGGCTGTGACCCGCTCACCTATGTAATGTGCGTAGAGGAGCTGTCCAAGGTATGCGCTACAACAGGTGTTATTGTTTCTGCACATACTTCTCTCTGCATCGATCCGATTATGACCTACGGTACAGAGGAGCAGAAGCAGAAATACGTTAAGCCGCTTGCAACAGGCGAGAAGCTCGGTGCATTCGCACTGACTGAGCCGGGTGCAGGTACCGATGCGCAGGGCGCACAGACCAAGGCTGTATTAGACGGAGACGAGTGGGTATTAAACGGCTCTAAGTGCTTCATCACAAATGGTAAGGTTGCAGATGTTTACATCGTAATCGCAATCACAAGCGTAACAGAGGATAAGAGAGGCAGAAAGAAGAAGAACTTCTCTGCATTTATCGTAGATAAGGGAGCTCCGGGCTTCTCCTTCGGAACCAAGGAGAAGAAGATGGGTATCCGCGGATCATCTACATACGAGCTGATCTTCGAGGATTGCAGAATCCCGAAGGAGAACCTGCTTGGCGTAGAGGGCAAGGGATTCCCGATCGCTATGCACACACTGGATGGCGGACGTATCGGTATTGCTGCTCAGGCACTTGGTATCGCAGAGGGCGCATTAGACCGCGCAATCGCATACACCAAGGAGAGAAAGCAGTTCGGTCGTACGATTGCCCAGCAGCAGAATACACAGTTCAAGCTGGCTGACATGGCTGCAAGAATTGAGGCTGCACAGCTTCTTGTATACAAAGCTGCTATGGCAAAGGCAACACAGAAGGTATATTCCGTAGAGGCCGCAAAGGCAAAACTGTTCGCAGCAGAGACTGCTATGGCTGTTACCACAGAGGTTGTCCAGCTGTTTGGTGGATACGGTTACATCAGAGAGTACGATGTAGAGCGTATGATGCGTGATGCAAAGATCACAGAGATCTACGAGGGAACCAGTGAGGTTCAGAGAATGGTTATCTCTGGTGCATTACTGAAATAGTCGTAATCCGTGGCATAATATAAAAATATAAGGAGTGAAAAATACATGAATATCGTAGTATGTATTAAACAGGTACCAGATACCAAGGGCGGCGTTAAGTTCAACCCGGACGGTACATTAGACAGAGCTGCAATGCTTACCATCATGAACCCGGATGACAAAGCAGGTCTTGAGGCAGCACTTAGATTAAAAGAGCAGTACGGCGCAGAAGTAACCGTTCTTACCATGGGTCTTCCGAAGGCAGACGAGGTGCTTCGTGAGGCAATGGCAATGGGCGCAGACAAAGGAATCCTTGTAACAGATCGTGTGTTAGGCGGAGCTGATACATGGGCTACCTCCACCACAATCGCAGGCGCACTCCGCAATCTGGATTACGATCTGATCATCACCGGACGTCAGGCGATCGATGGTGATACCGCTCAGGTAGGACCGCAGATCGCAGAGCATCTGGGACTTCCGGTTATTTCCTACGCACAGGACATCAAGATCGATGGAGAATATGTCGTTGTTCAGCGTCAGTACGAGGACAGATACCATGAGTTAAAGGCAAAGATGCCGTGCCTGATCACAGCACTTTCCGAACTGAATCAGCCGCGTTACATGACCCCGGGCGGAATCTTCGACGCATACGATAAGGAAGTTACCGTATGGGGAAGAGCAGATCTTAAGGATGTAGATGATTCTGATCTTGGATTAAAGGGATCACCGACAAAGATCGCAAAGGCATCTGACAAGGTACGTAAGGGCGCAGGCGAGAAGGTTGTCCTTGATCCGGATGAGTCCGTAGCATACCTGATCGGCAAGTTCAAAGAGAAGCACATTATCTAACAAATATAAGGAAAAGTGGTGAATAAAATGGGTTTAGAAGAATATAAAGGAGTATTTGTCTTTGCACAGCAGGTTGACAACGTATTAGACGGCGTTGCTTTCGAGTTACTTGGAAAAGGAAAAGAGCTGGCAAAGGATTTAAACACAGAAGTAACTGCAGTATTGATTGGCTCCGGCGTTAAGGAGCTGGCAGATCAGCTCGCTGAGTACGGCGCTGACAGAGTCATCGTGGTAGACGATCCGCAGTTAAAAGACTACAGAACAGAGCCGTACGCACATGCACTGGCATCTGTGATCAATGAGTACAAGCCGGAGATCATGCTGGTTGGCGCAACTGCAATCGGCCGTGACCTCGGACCTACTGTTTCCGCTCGTGTGAAGACAGGTCTTACTGCTGACTGTACGATGCTTGAGATCGGCGATTTCCCGCTGAACGCAGCAGCTGGACAGGAGCAGCAGCACAATCAGCTTCTTATGACACGTCCTGCATTTGGTGGTAACACGATCGCAACGATCGCGTGCCCGTACAACCGTCCGCAGATGGCTACTGTACGCCCGGGTGTTATGCAGAAGATCGCTCCGATTGCAGGCGCTAAGGCAAATGTGGTAGAGTACAATCCGGGATTCACCCCGAATGACAGATATGTAGAGATCTTAAACATTGTGAAGGCTGTTAAGAATACAGCGAACATCATGGATGCAAAGATTCTGGTATCCGGTGGACGTGGTGTTGGCTCCAAGGAGAATTTCAAGCTTCTCGAGGATCTGGCAGAGGTACTTGGTGGTACCGTAAGCTGCTCCCGTGCCGTAGTTGAGAATGGCTGGCTGCCGGTAGATTTACAGGTAGGACAGACAGGTAAGACGGTACGTCCGCAGATCTACTTCGCAATCGGTATTTCCGGAGCTATCCAGCACGTTGCAGGTATGGAGGATTCTGATCTCATCGTTGCTATCAACAAGGATGAGGATGCACCGATCTTCGACGTTGCAGATTATGGTCTGGTAGGAGATCTCAACAAGATCGTTCCGGCACTGACCACTGCGTTAAAGGCAGAACTTGGCAAATAAGCAAAGAAAAGTACATAGGTGAAAAGAACTCCCGCGTGGCAGATGTGGCGTCTGTCATGCGGGAGTTTTTATGTTTTTATTTCACGAGCTTGACAGTTGCCGTTTTGCGTATTATTGTCATTCCGAAGGAGTGAAAGAACGTGAGACAGACAGTAACAGAAAATCGATTATTCAGTAAAAAAGATTTGCGGAAACTGATTATTCCGCTGATCTTAGAACAGACGCTTGCCATCACCGTGGGAATGGCAGATACGATGATGATTTCTTCTGCGGGAGAAGCGGCAGTTTCCGGCGTGTCGCTGGTAGACATGTTTAACAACTTAATCATCAGTGTGCTGGCGGCGCTTGCGACCGGCGGTGCGGTGGTAACGTCACAGTGTATCGGTGCGGGAAGGAGAGAGGAAGCCTGTCGGTCTGCCAGACAGCTTGTGTTTACAGAGGCGGCGATCACGATCGGTATCAGTGTACTGGTACTTCTTTTTCACAGGCAGATCCTCGGATTATTCTTCGGACAGATTGAGGCGGATGTTATGCAGAATGCGATCATCTATCTCATTATCTCCGTGTTCTCATTTCCGCTTCTCGCAGTGTATGACTCGTGTGCGGCGCTGTACCGTTCGATGGGGAATGCGCAGATCACATTGAAAATATCGCTGCTGATGAATGTCATCAACGTTGTGGGAAATGCAATCGGCGTGTATGTGCTGAAACTGGGAGTAGCGGGAGTCGCCATTCCGTCGTTGGTTTCCCGCGGTGTGGCAGGAGTGGTGCTTTTTACGCTTTTGCATAATCCGGACAATCTGGTCTTTCTCACCAGAGAAAAATTTAAAGTGGACGCAACGATTGTGAAGCGGATTCTTTTTATCGGCATCCCGAGCGGAATTGAAAACGGTATCTTCCAGCTGGGACGTGTGCTTGTGGTCAGCATCATAGCTGCGTTCGGCACCAGCCAGATCGCGGCGAACGGGGTGGCGAACAGTCTGGATTCCATGGGATGTATTGTGGGACAGGCGATGAGCCTTGCGATGATTACTGTGATCGGACGCTGTGTGGGAGCCGGAGAAGAAGGACAGGTGCGCTATTACACCAAAAAGCTGCTGGGAGAGACCTATTTTTATACGGCGGTCATCAACAGCATCATTTTACTTCTGCTGCCGTGGATTTTACAGATCTATGGACTGGGAGAGGAGACGACGCGCCTGTCCTACATTCTGGTCATGATTCATGATGGAATGGCGATCTTCCTGTGGCCGGCGTCGTTTGTGCTGCCGAATATGCTCCGCGCCTGCAACGATGTAAAATACACGATGGTCGTGTCGATTTTTTCCATGATTACCTTCCGTATCGGCTTCAGTTATGTGTTTGGTGTTCACATGGGATGGATGGCAGTCGGGGTGTGGGCTGCCATGGTAATTGACTGGGTGTTCCGCGTACTCTGTTTTGTGGGAAGATATCTGGCGGGAACCTGGCGGAAAAAATGTGGTCTTGTGGCGCCAACCGCTTGATAAATATTTCACATAGTGATATACTGCAAAAGATGCAAAAAGTTCCTGGCAGACAGGAACCATAAACAAAGTATACAGAAAAGAGGAAAAGACTATGACGAAGTCGAAATTTTCTACGAAGTATCTCGTGGAGATGGCGCTTTTGGTTGCCATCATCTTACTCATGGCTTTTACCCCGATTGGTTACATAAAGACAGCAGGTCTTGAGATTACCCTGATTGTCATACCAGTTGCGGTAGGAGCTGTAACATTGGGACCGGCGGCAGGAGCAATCTTAGGCGGTGTGTTCGGTATCACGAGTTTTATCCAGTGTTTTGGAATGAGCGCGTTTGGTACGCTCCTTCTGGGCGTAAACCCGGTATTCACATTTCTGGTATGTGTGCCGACACGTATTCTGGACGGATGGCTGACCGGACTGATCTATGCGGGACTGAAGAAGACGAAAATACCTTCCGCAGGTTCGGTAACGCTTGCCAGCCTTTGCTGTCCGTTGCTGAACACCACATTTTTTATGGGAACACTGGTAACCCTGTTCGCAGGAACAATGCGTGAGCAGTTCGGCATGACGAAAGTGATCCCGTTTATTGCAGCGTTTGTCGGCGTGAACGGTGTTGTCGAGGCGATTGTATGTTTCGTTATCGGAACAGCGGTTTCCATGGCATTGAAAAAAGCACTCCGCTACTAGGAACAATAAGTAATATTACGAGAAGAAATACACTTGGGGATTTCATGTGGAAATGCAGCTGGAAATTCGGTTCAAAAAATGTGGATCTCTAACCAGCCGAATGTTTGCATCTTTGATGATCCGTGTCTTTCCAAGTTTGGAGTACTCCGCGGGTCATGTCCGCATCCCGGAAGACAATTTGTAGGACTTTTGTGTGTG
>ERZ827528.4150-NODE-4150-length-10959-cov-2.853448_pt1 | contig 10959 bp, 9 predicted proteins | sample MGYA00519768_ERZ827528 | MGnify/ENA primary metagenome ERZ827528 (study PRJEB31778, sample SAMEA3449343) | human gut metagenome | biome: human gut; feature: human-associated habitat; material: faeces | place: United Kingdom | collected 2010/2012 ...
TCAGGTTCCTTTGCAGAATACGTGATTTCCGATTGTGACAGAGATCGGCAGGGATTTGATCCATTGGTTGGTTGCAGTTCTGGGATTGTAATAATACAGGCAGCCATACGTCGGATCCCAGCCGTTCATTGCATCCTGGGCAGCCTGATATGCCGTGGAATCCGGCGTCAGATTGATCTGACCGTCGGATACGACGTCGAACGCACCGGCCTGATACACCACGCCCGCTACGGTTTTCGGGAAGCGAGAGTCGCGGACACGGTTCAGAATAACAGCGCCTACTGCGACCTGGCCGGCATACGGTTCTCCCCGGGCCTCTCCGTAGATCGCCCTTGCCAGAAGGTTCAGATCGCTGGAAGAGCTGGAAGAGGAGGAACTCGAAGTGCTTGCAATGCCCATTGCGGCAAGCGTGTTTTTCCCTGCAATCCCGTCGACGGTCAGGCCGTTCGTCCTTTGAAAATACCGGACGGCCTCCTCCGTCAATTTTCCGTAGATGCCGTCGACAGAACCGGTATAATATCCCCAATTTTTCAGCTTTTTCTGAATATTAATAACTTCCGTACCCGTGGAGCCGCGTTTGGACAATACCTCTGAAATCCCTTCCGCCGCATATTCGGAAGCAGCAGCGGTTTTGATATTCAAACGATACAGCCCGACCGCAGAGAGCGACAGCACGAGCGCCGAGGCGAATACGGCCGCGAGATACGTCAGATCGCGTTTGGGTTTTTCTCTATTTATGGATTTATTTTTCAATTTCAACACCTCAAATCAATGAAATATCCTTTGATATTTACGTCGTTATTCTGCGCTTCCGGGAATTGATCCATACAAGAAAAATCTGGTGATTTTTTGCGGATTTTTATATAAAATCAAAATGAGGTTATAATACGGACAGGCAGTATTCCATTTTCAAGGGATCTATGGTAAACTTTGCTACGTACAAAATGCTGAAGGAGTCTGTTATGCGGGAATATGATTATCTGATCGTGGGCAGCGGTCTGTTCGGAGCGGTTTTTGCGCACGAAGCGTCCAAAAAAGGGAAAAAGTGCCTGGTAATCGAAAAGCGCGATCATACCGGAGGAAATATATATTGTGAAGAAATCAACGGCATCACCGTACACAAATACGGTGCGCACATTTTTCATACGAACAGCCGCAGGGTATGGAATTACGTAAACGATCTATGCGAATTTAACAGATACACAAATTCCCCTATTGCGAATTATCATGGCGAGCTTTACAATATGCCGTTTAACATGAACACTTTTAACAAATTGTGGGGTGTTGTTACGCCTGCGGAGGCGCAGCGAAAAATCGCAGAGCAGCGGACTGCGGTGAGCGGGGAACCGTCGAATCTCGAGGAACAGGCGATTCGTCTCGTCGGAACAGATCTGTACGAGAAGCTCGTTAAAGGCTATACCGAAAAACAGTGGGGCAGGGATTGTAAAGATCTGCCTGCCTTCATCATCAAAAGGCTTCCGGTCCGCTTTACGTATGATAACAATTATTTTACCGATCCGTTCCAGGGAATCCCGGAGGGCGGATACAACCGAATCACGGACAAGCTGCTGGACGGCGCGGAGGTCCGGCTCCGCGTGGATTTCAACGTTACGCCGGAAAATCGCGCGTATTATAAAAGCCTTGCCGAAAAAACCGTGTATACCGGTACGATTGACTCCTATTTCGATTATCGGTTCGGCGCGCTGGAATACCGAAGTCTGAGATTTGAAACGGAGGCCCTGGATGAGGAAAATTACCAGGGTGTTGCGGTAATGAATTTTACCGATCGCCAGACGCCGTATACGCGGATTATCGAGCATAAGCATTTTGCCTTTGGCACGCAGCCGGGGACGGTGATTACCAAAGAATATCCGGCGGACTGGGCTCCTGGGAAGGAACCATACTATCCCGTCAACGATGCGAAAAATCAGGAGCTATACCAAAAGTACGCGGAGGCGGCGGCGCAGGAGCCGGATGTGATCTTCGGAGGACGGCTCGCCGAATACAAATATTACGATATGGACAAGGTCATAGCGTCCGCACTGGACGCCGCGGCAGCGGAGGGACTTTGATGGAAGCGGTGCGGGAACCCGGCATCAGCGTGATCATGCCGGTATATAAAGTGGAAAAATACGTTGGGAAAGCAATCGAGAGCATTCTATCCCAAACGATGAGCGATTTCGAATTCATTATCGTAGACGACGGAACTCCTGACAGAAGCGGTGAAATCTGCGACGAGTATGCTGCAAAGGACAGCAGAATCCAGGTCATTCACAAGGAAAACGGAGGCGCGCCGAGTGCGCGGAACCGCGCGATTGATATCGCAAGGGGAAAATATTTTTATTTTATGGATTCCGATGATTGGGCGGAACCGTCCATGCTCGAAGACATGTACCGTCTGGCGGAGGAACACGGCGCGCAGCTCATTGTAACGGGATATTATATCGATACGTATTACGGCGACGGCGATACGGAAAAATATACGCAGCTCCAAACGGCGGAGGACGCCGTTTACGAAACGCAGGAGGCCTTTCGGGAAAGCGCATACACGCTTTTCGACCGGAATCTTCTTTATACGCCGTGGAATAAGCTTTACCGTTCCTCATATCTTCAGGAGAACGGGCTGCGCTTCCCCGAAACCTGGATGGACGATTTCCCGTTTAATCTTTCTGTTGTAAGGGAGGTTGAAAGCGTCGTGGTTTCTTCCAAAGCCTACTATCACTTTATGCGTGCCAGAGCCGAGAGCGAAACGGCAAAATATAGAAGCAATCTGTATGAAAAACGGGAAGAAGAACACGACTGGATGCTGGACCTTTATCGGTACTGGAACATCCGGAATGACGCCGCCCGCGCCGCAGGCATGGAAATGGTCTTCCGGCGCTACGCAGAACGCATCGTTGGCTGCATTGAAAATGTGACAAATCCAAACTGTACGCTTTCTTCGAAGGAACGAAAAGCAGAAATTCGCAGGATCCTCGAAAATCCGCGCGTTTCAGAGGCGCTCTCCCACGCGCGTCCGAGATCGGCCTATATGCGGCTGATGCTTCTTCCAGTAAAATGGAAAAACGTGACGCTCTGTTATGCCGAAGGCATTTTTATTTCCGCCGTCAAACGAAGGCATGTCAAAACATTTGCAAAATTGAAGGCAAATCGCTGAAGGAGAGGAAGGAATGGCACAGGAAGCAGGGCGCGCGCCCTTTATAACCCTTATCATGCCGGTATACAATGCGGAAAAATATCTCCGCGCAGCGATCGACAGCGTGCTGGCTCAGACCTTTTCCGATTTCGAGCTGCTTTTGGTGGACGACTGCTCTCCCGACGGCAGCGGCGCCATCTGCGACGAATTTGCGCGGAACGCTCCGGAGAAAATCCGTGTGCTCCATCTGGAAAAAAACGGCGGACTAAGCAACGCCAGGAATACCGGGATGGCGCATGCGCGCGGCAGCTATGTCTGCTTTATGGATCCGGACGATACGATCGATGCGGATCTGTTTGAAAAGGCAGCCGGAGCGGCAAAGAAATACGGCGTCAGCGCCGTCATTTACGGGATGGTGGAGGAATATTATGATCCGAAGGGCAAGCTGAAATACACAAGGCGCGCCGCTCCGGAGCAGAGCCGTCTTCTTCCCGACCAGACGGCGCTTCGAAGGGAAATCATACACCTTGAAGAACAAACGCTATACGGATATTCGTGCAATAAACTGTATGATCTTTCCAAAATCCGAAAAGAAAATTTGTCCTTTGAAAATGTAAAGCTGATTGAGGATATCGTATTCAACATCCAATATTTTACCGAAGCGCGGAATGCGTATCTGCTGGGAGACGCGCCGTACCATTATGGAAAAAGGCTCGAGAACAGCCTGACATCGCAGTTTGTTCCGAATTATTACGAGCTGCACCTGCGGCGTGTTCAAATGATATATGAGCAGTACCGCGGATGGAATCAATGCACGCCGGAGGTGCGCAGACTCCTGGGGAATCTTTATGTCCGGTATACCGTATCGGCGCTTCAGAGAAACTGTGATCCGCGCGCGGGAATGGATCATGCAGCGCGGAAGGCCTGGCTCAAAGCGCAGTACGCTTCGGAGCTGTATCGCGCATTTTCCGCGGACTGGGCGCCGGAAAACAGGCTTTTGAGGGTGTTCGCGCCTTTGTTTCGGAAAAAACGCGTCGGACCTTCTCTGTTCTGCGGACGTGTGGTATACGTCGTCAAGAATAAAATGCCGATCGTATTTGCCCGCCTGAAGCAGAAGAATTAACGGATCAAACAAGAAAGGATTTACATTAAAGATGCTGAATATCTTGATTGTCGGAATGATGGATGTAAAAGGCGGAATCGAGCAGTTCGTCATTCAGCTCTTCCGCCGCCTGGACAAGAGCGAGATTCACTGCGATTTTTTATGCTACTGCCGCAAATGCGCCTATGAAGAAGAGCTCCTGGCTGCCGGCAGCAGCGTCTATCATGTCACGCGGCGCGGCGAAAATCCGCTCCGGTGCAGGCGGGAGCTGAAGGCGTTTTTCCGGACGCACCGCGATTATGATTACATCTGGATTCATACAAGCTCGGCCAGTAATTGCATGGGCCATATCTATGCCAGAAAGTATACAAAAGCAAAAATCATCAGTCACAGCCACGGAACGCATTTTGAAAGCCGGCGCGGACTGATTCATGTCCTGCATGTTTTTCTGCATCGGAGCCATCAAAAACGTTTTCTGGCGTGTACGGACTTCTGCTTTGCCTGCTCTCGGGCCGCGGGCGAATGGCTGTTCGGAACGGACTGCCCTGTAACGGTTGTGAAGAACGGGGTGGATACGGAGCGCTTCCGGTTTGATTCGGCCGAGCGAGCCCGTGTGAGGGAGACGTTTGCGCTTGGAACGCATAAGGTGATCGGACACGCGGGCCGCTTCTGCACGGCGAAAAACCATACCTTTTTATTGGAAATTTTTGCGGAAGTGAGTCGAATATCTGACGATTACCGCCTTTTCCTGGCAGGCGAGGGAGAGCTACTCCAGACAGTCAGGGAGAAGGCCGCGGAATTGGGTATTGCAGACAAAGTAATTTTTGCGGGATACCGGGACGATCTGCATTGCATTTTCCAGGCGTTTGATGTATTATTGTTACCTTCTTTATACGAAGGCTTTCCCATTGTCGCAGTGGAAGCGCAGGCATGCGGCCTGCCGTGTCTGCTTGCGGATACGATTACGAGGGAGGTTTCCGTAACGGATCTCGTAGCTTATCGGAGCCTTACGGAGCCTGCGCAGCGCTGGGCGGAGGAGGTCTGCGCCCTTGCGGAGGGACATACAAATAATGACAGAGCCCGTTACTGCAATATCATAGCGGAAAACGGTTATGATATCAATGAAACGGTGAGAGATGTGGAACGCTTCTTGCTTTCACACCAGAGATCGGGCTTGGGAGGAGAATCATGAAAGAAAACAATAAAATCCGAGGGATTTTTGAAGGCTTTACGTCCGGATTCCTGTTTAAAATCGTATATCTGGCATTAGTTCTGATTTCTTTTAACACGTTTGCGCTGGACGTACCGTATTTGAAAAACGCTTTTGTCGCGCTTTCCGTCGCGCTGGGCGGAATTGTTCTGATATACCGTCTGATCCATTTTAAGCGTTTTATCAAAATGAAATACATATGGATTCTTGTCGCCTTTCTGGCCAGCTATCTGCTTTCGCTGCTTCTGAATCTGCGGTATGGCTTTCTGGAGCCGATTCAGGCGATGGTGTGGATGACGTTTCAGTATTTCATTTTGTTTCTGAAGGATCCGGCGCGTCCGTGTGAGAAGTCCCAGAGGGAATTCCGCGTCCTTTCTTGGATTTTCTGCGTCTATCAGTTCTGCTGCTCCGCCGCCAGCCTGGTGCTGCTGTTTCTGAATTATACAGAACTCAATTTCGAACGGCAGCCTATAAAACTGGCGGGAATCGTATGGGGCCGCCTCTGGGGCGTATACACAGATCCGAATTATGCCTCCGTGCTTTCCGTTGCCGCAATTTTCCTAGCGCTCTATTTGGTTAAATGTCGGAAAGGCGTGTTTGTGAAAATTTTCTTTGGATTCAATACGCTGATCCAGCTGCTGTACGTTGCCTTTTCCGATTCCCGCACCGGTCTTGTCTGCCTCGCAGTGGCAGGCGCGTGCTACGCGTATCTCCGCCTGGTGAAGCTGCCGAAGCTCGACCGGAAAAGACTTGTTCGTCAGACGGTATCCTGCATCACGGCGCTTTGCATTCTGTGCGTGCTGCTGATCGTTCCGAAGGGCATCACATATACGTATAATAAAGTGATCGAGCTCACTTCTTCCGATATTACGGAGCCTGGAGAAACGCCGCAGACACCGCAGGAGCCGCCGGAGCCTGTAATCGGGCGCGAACAGGATATCGAGAGCGACGTCAGCAATCGGAGATTTGACCTCTGGAAAAGCGGCCTTGAAATTTACCGTCTGAAGCCGATTTTTGGTGTTTCTATTTTCAATGCAGTGGCATTTGCTCAGGAGCAGCTTCCGACTACCTATCTGATCAATAATGACGCGGGAATCTTTGACAGCCTGCATAACGCGTTCCTGAACGTGCTCATGGGACAGGGAATCGTAGGATTTGTCATTTTTATGATTTTCATCGTATTATGCGTCGTTCTGATCCTAAAGGGATATTTGAAAACGAAGAAGGAGGAGTACTGCCGGACAAACGTCAGAAATGCGATTCTGATCGCAGTTCTGGCCGCTCTTGGCGCGTCGATGATGTTTGTAGGCGATATTGTGTATCTAAACTCAGGTGCATCCTTTTTGTTCTGGAATATTCTGGGCTGCCTTGTATTTTATTATTCTGGAGAGGAGCAGGACGCGCTTGCCTGAGGTCAGTATCATCATTCCCGTTTACAACGTAATAAAATATTTCGAAAAGTGCATGGAATCCGTGCTTTCTCAGAAAATGCAGGATTTCGAGGTGATTTTGATCGACGACGGCAGCACCGACGGAAGCGGCGCGCTCTGCGACCGTTATGCGGCGGAGGACGAGCGGGTTTTTGCGCTGCACCAGAGCAATGCGGGACTTTCGGCCGCGCGGAACGCGGGGCTTGCAAACGCCAGGGGAACGTATATTTGCTTTATCGACAGCGACGATTACGTGTCTGAGGCTTTTCTGGGAAAAAGCCTGGCTGCCGCAAAACGCCATCAGGCGGATCTCGTGATTTTCGATTATGATTTTGTTGACGAGACGGGAAGCAGATTGTTCCAATATCACGCCGGACTGGAGCCGGACCGCCTGCTGACACTGAAAACGACGCCGGAGCTCATAAATGTTTCTCCGTCCTCCTGCAACAAGCTGTACCGAAAAGCTCTTTTGGAACGTGCAGAAGCATGCTTCCCGGAGGGCCGCCTTTATGAGGATCTGGCGACGACGCCCAAGCTGTTTTTCAGCGCTTCGGCCGTTTACCTGCCGGAAAGCCTGTATTATTATGTAAATCATAAGGGCTCCATCATGCGCATGGCGTTCCCGGATCCCGAGCGGCGCTACCGGGACCGGGTTTTTGCGGTGGACAGCGTCAGAGCGTATTACGCCGAAAAAGGCTTGGCCGACGCGTTCAGGGAAAATCTGGAATTCCTTGCAATTTACCATATCTATTTTATGCTTTCAATTGAAACGCTCGCGGAGGATCCTGGGAGCGCATATTTGAAAAAATACCGTGAATATATTCGCCGAGAATATCCCGCTTACAAAAAAAATCCATGGATTCCGATCCTTTTTACGAAACGGGAACGCATTAAATTCCGGCTCCTGAATGGGAGACATTATCGGCTGATTGTTTTTTTGGGTAAAATAAAGGGGGCATTGCGTTGATTCTGACTGTGGTTGTTCCGGCGTATAACGTAGAACGATTCTTGGAGAAAACACTTTCTTCGTTTGTTTTCGACAAAATTTCCGGCAGAGTGGAGATTATAACGGTCGACGACGGATCGAGCGACCGGACTGCGGAAATCGCACGTTCTTACGAGGAAAAATATCCCGGCGTATTCCGGACCATTTCAAAAGAAAACGGCGGACACGGCTCTACCATCAACCGCGGCGCGGAGGCTGCGTGCGGAAAATATTTTAAAGTCGTGGATGGAGACGACTGGGTGGATTCGGAGGCCTTCGAAAAGCTGACGGATTTTCTTGAAGCGTCCGATGCCGACTGCGTCGTTTCAAATTACTGTGAGGTAAACGATGCAACGGGAGAAATGACGCCAGTTGAATACAACAGATTTTTCCCGGAACGGCGGGACATGCAGTTTTCGGAGCTCGCGGGCAGCGTTTCTCTTGCGCTGCACAGCATGACGCTGCGAACGGAAATTCTGAAGAATAACCCGAGACGGCTGGATGAGCATTGCTTTTACGTTGATGTGGAATATATTCTGTTTCAGGTTCCGTATCTCCGCAGTGTGGCGTTCTGTGATGCAAACGTTTATCGCTACCGAATTGCGCAGCAGGCGCAGAGCGTAAGCCTGCAGGGGTTTCGGAAGCATGCTGACGAGCATGCCTTTGTTTCTCTGCGGCTGGCGGGATTCGCCCGGGAATATGAATGCTCCGAAGAGGCGGAACGTGTGAAATCCGCTTATATTACTGAAAGAACGGCGCAGATGGCCGTGAGTCAGGCCATGATTTTTCAAAGCTTTCCGCACGGCGACAGGAAGGTTCTGGAAAAGTTCAAAAAATATGATTCGGATTTGAAAAGGACCAATGAAGCCGTTTATCTCCGCTCTTCCGCGCTGAGTCCTACGCTTCGGCTCCTGAGGAAATTCCATTTTCGATTTTACCGTCCGATTCTCTGGGCGAGAGGGAAGGTCCTCCGGAAATCATGAAAATCCGTTCCGTTAAGTTCAATGTGATCATGAATTTTATCTATACGGTTTCTTCGATCATTTTTCCGATGATTACGTTTCCGTATGTGACGCGGGTGCTTCTTGTCGAGGGAAACGGGAAGGTTGCCGCCGCAACTTCCGTGATCACGTATTTGACGATGATCGCTTCCCTTGGCATTCCGACCTACGGGATCCGGGCGTGCGCAAAGGTCCGGGAGGATGATCGTAAGCTTTCGAAAACTGTGCAGGAGCTCCTGCTGATCAATACGGTGACTACGGTGATCACCTACGCCGTGTTCCTGCTGCTGCTTTTTACAGTGCCGCAGTTTCAGGAAGAACAGTCCTTGTATGCGGTTATGAGTATAAATATGCTCCTGAATGTAGTCGGCGTAAGCTGGCTCTACAGCGCGCTGGAGCAATACGCATATATAACCGTGCGCTCGCTTGTTTTTAAAATTCTTTCCATCATTTTGATGTTTCTTTTTGTCAAGGAGCCGGCGGATTATGTCGTTTACGGCGGGATTACTGTGTTTGCCACGAGCGCATCCAACATATTGAACTTTATCAATATCAGAAAATTCGTATCTTTGAAGCCGATGCGCGGCGAGTACGATTTCCGCCAGCATTGGAAGCCGATCATGATTTTTTTTGCGTCTTCTGCAGCAACGAGCGTCTATACGAACCTGGACACGATTCTCCTGAAATTTATCCAGAACGATACGGAGGTTGGCTATTACAACGCAGGGATCAAAATTAAAACGATTTTAATTACGCTTGTGACGTCAATCGGCACGGTGCTGCTTCCGCGCCTTTCTCACTATGTTCAGAAAAAAAACATGGAGGAATTTCGCAAAATCATACTCATGACGGTTCACTTCGTAATCATTTTTGCAAGTGCAATCACCGTTTATTTTATGATTTATGCGCGCGAGTCCATTCTGTTTTTATCCGGGGAGGCGTATGAAAAAGCAGCGCTGCCCATGTTTTTATTGATGCCTACGGTTCTTTTTGTAGGATTATCAAATATTACGGGAATCCAGATCCTGACGCCGATGGGACAGGAAAAGAAGGTTCTTGTCTCTATCGTCTGGGGCGCCGCAGCGGACATCCTGCTGAATGTTTCGCTTTGTCCGTTTTTTGGAGCTGCGGGGACGGCCTTTGCGGGGCTGGCGGCAGAGCTTACGGTGCTTCTTGTTCAATGCTGGTATTTGAGGGAGAAGATCCGGGCGCGCATCCGGGAATTCAACATCGGAAAGATTCTGCTTTCCCTGCTGCTTGCTTCCGCCGTGGGTATATTTATAAAAATTTCCTTGCCTTTTTCGCCATTCCCTGTCCTTTGCTGCTCGGCAGTAGCTTTCTTCGGGAGCTATGCGGGGATGCTGATACTCCTTAAGGAACCTTTTGTTAGGGGACTCCTGAAAAGCGTGGTGGCTAGATTCCTAGGCGAAAAATAAAATATCTTATAGAGAAAGAGAGCTGTTTCAACCATGGAAAACAACGAAAGACCATATCAGAGCGATATCGAAATTGCCAGGTCCGCGCCGATCCGGCCGATCTCCGAAATCGCACAGGCTGCGGGGATTCCGGAGGCTTGTCTGGAGTATTATGGAAAATATAAAGCGAAAATCGATTCGTTTTCTCTGCCGAAGCGTTCGGAGGCAGAAGGGGGAAAGCTTGTGCTGGTAACCGCCATTACGCCGACGCCTGCCGGAGAAGGAAAAACGACGACGACCATCGGACTGGCAGATGGACTTCGCAAGCTTGGGAAGCGTTCCGTGGTTGCGCTCCGGGAACCGTCTCTGGGCCCTGTGTTCGGAATAAAAGGCGGAGCCGCGGGAGGCGGATATGCCCAGGTTATTCCCATGGAAGAGATCAACCTGCATTTTACGGGGGATTTTCATGCGATCGGCGCCGCAAATAATTTGCTTGCGGCAATGCTTGACAATCATATTTATCAGGGAAACGCGCTGCGGATTGATCCGCGGAGGATTACGTGGAGACGCTGCGTCGATATGAATGACCGTGTACTTCGTAATATTACGGTAGGACTTGGACGCAAGGTGGATGGTGTGACAAGAGAAGATCATTTCATCATCACGGTAGCATCCGAAAT
>ERZ827528.4155-NODE-4155-length-10954-cov-3.086338_pt1 | contig 10954 bp, 13 predicted proteins | sample MGYA00519768_ERZ827528 | MGnify/ENA primary metagenome ERZ827528 (study PRJEB31778, sample SAMEA3449343) | human gut metagenome | biome: human gut; feature: human-associated habitat; material: faeces | place: United Kingdom | collected 2010/2012 ...
GGGCGCCGGACGTTCCCTCCGGCGTTATTTTTCCTCCTCATTGTACCCTTTTTCGTGACCGTTGAAGGTGATAATAAATGCCAATCGGTGACTTATATCGTCTGTTGGTTGAATATCAGTTTATTATACAAATCCGCCATTTATATTTGAAGCGCGTGAACCAATTATTCCAACGCTGAAAAGATTATGGCAAAACAGACGAACCGGGGTGAAAGTCCCCCGAAACAGGTCCCGGAAAATGACCTGAACAAAGAAATCCTGCTGATTCTGGACCATGTGCAGAAACTCGTTCAGGCCATCTCGAAGGTTGACCCGAAAGGCAAGTACCAAACCGTACCTGCCGACGAGGAACACAACAACCAGTTCCTCCACATCGACAAAAATGCTTCCTGGTTGGAATCCTTCCTTAAGAATTTCTGGAGCCAGCTCAAAGACCCTTCGCGTTTCAGGCTTTTCTCCCTGAAGCGTAAAGCGCTCGATGAACCCCAGGTACGTCAGGCCCTGCGCGACCTGGCCGACGGCAAACAGACTGCAGCAGCCAAAGCATTTCTCAAAGAGTATGAAATCGTCCCCAAGGAGGACAAGAGTATTTACCAAAAAATCAAAGACACAATGGCAAAAAAGAATCAGGCTCCGGCACAAGCGGAGGGGACTGCCGATGCCACCCAGCCACGGTATCGGTTCAACGAATCAATGATCAACTGGGAGCAGCTTGCGGCCTGCGGCCTCTCCCGCGACTTCCTGCAGGAGAAAGGGTTGCTCGAACCCTTGCTCCGGGGCTACAAAACGACGCAGCTCATCCCCATATCCATGAATTTCGGGGTCGTATCCCTGCGGGCTGATGCACGCCTTTTGTTTCAGCCCGGGCAGGGCGGCCCCGTTATGCTGGTACTGCATACCGTGCGCCAGAGGCCCGAACTCGAACGCGCATTTTTCGGACATATATTCACCGAAGAGGATAAACGCAACCTGCGCGAAACAGGTAACATGGGCCGCGTCGTGGAGCTGCGAACCAACAGCGGGGACTACGTCCCTTCGTTCATCAGCCTCGACAAACTCACCAACGAGCTGGTCGTCATGCGGGCAGAGAACGTTACGGTTCCGGATGAGATTAGCGGTGTAAAGCTCTCCGAAGATGAGAAGAACGAATTGCGTGAAGGTCGCTCCGTCTATCTGGAAGGTATGGTCGGCAAGAGCGGCAAGGAGTTCGATGCCACGGTGCAGATCAACGCCGACCGCAGGGGCATCGAGTACATCTTCAACAACGACCGTCTCTTCAACAACCAGACTCTCGGCGGCGTAGAACTCACCCAGAAACAGGTCGAGGACCTCAATGCGGGCCGGGCGATCTTCGTCGAGGACATGACCCGTACCGACGGCGAAATGTTCTCCTCGTTCGTGCACCTCGACGAAGCATCCGGACGTCCCGTCTATACGCGCTATAATCCCGATTCTCCCGAGGATGCCCGTGAGCTTTATATCCCCAAGGAGATCAGCGGCGTGAAACTTACCGCCGAAGACCGGCAGCAGCTGAGCGAAGGGAAAGCCATATTTCTGGAGAATATGGTCAACCGCCGGGGTGAAGAATTCTCTTCGTTCGTAAAACTCGACATGAAGACCGGTATTCCGAACTATTCCAGAATCCCCGATGGGTTTACCGAACGCGCCGAGGTCAAGATACCCACGGAACTCTGGGGTGCAAAGCTCACCGCGGCACAGCGTGCCGGGCTCCAGAGCGGCAAAGCCGTGCTGGTCGAAGGAATGACAGGCTATGACGGCAAACCGTTCTCCCAATACGTCAAAGTAAATCAGAACCGCGGACGGCTCGACTTCTACAACGATAATCCGGACCGCCGTCGCGACGCCTCGCAGCGCAATGTCGTGGGTGCAGCCGCAACCCCCAAACAGGAAGCCAAGCCGGGATCTAAAAAGGAAACAAAACCTGAACCTAAACGAAACATACCCCGAAAACCGTCGCGTAAACAGGGCCCCAGCGTCGGCTAATCTCCTCATGGGCGTTCATCCATAAAAAACGACTGTAAAATGAAAAAGCAAGAAATCAGATATGGCACCTCTTTCCGGGAGGAAGAGGTGAACTGGGAGGAACTGGCCGGAATCGGCATCCTCCGCGACGAACTCGAACTGGCCGGGGAGCTGGAACCGCTCCTGCGGGGTGAGAAAACTGGAGTGCTGACCCTGAGCCTCGTCCTGCTGGGTGTGGATGTGGTGATCGACGCGACACTCCAGCTCGTGCGGCGGGGCGAAGAACCGCTGCTCGAGATCATCGGAATACATCCCTCCGAGGAGAACTAACCCTTTCAACTTTCAGCTGTTCCCGGCATGCGCATAATGCCGGGAGCAGCCCTTGACCATTGTAAATATGATAGCTATCTTAGCAGAAAAGCCGAGCGTCGCACTCGATATCGCCAAAGTGGTCGGGGCCCGGAAAAAAAGACGGGGATATCTGGAGGGAAACGGCTACAAGGTAACCTGGGCGCTGGGGCACTTGCTGACACTGGCCATGCCCCGTGACTACGGATATACACGCATCACGGCCGCCGACCTGCCGATGTTTCCGAACCCGTTCAAATTTATCGTCCGTCGGGCTCCCGGCAAAGATACACCCGACCCGGATGCCGTGCGGCAGCTCAATATCATCGATTCGGTCTTCACGTCGTGCAGCAACATTATCGTCGCTACGGACGCAGGACGTGAGGGAGAGCTGATCTTTCGCTACATATACGCCCATCTGGGCTACACCAAACCTTTCAAACGCCTGTGGATCTCCTCACTCACCGACCGCGCCATCCGCGAGGGATTGGCGAGCCTCCGTCCCGGCAGCGACTACGACGGCCTCTATGCCGCTGCAGACTGCCGTGCCAAGGCCGATTGGCTCGTGGGCATCAACGCCAGTCGTGCGCTCTCTGTCGCATCCGGGCTGGGAAACAACTCGTTGGGACGGGTACAGACTCCGACGCTGGCCATGGTGTGTGCGCGCTACCGCGAGCATAAGGCGTTCGTGCCCTCGGATTACTGGCAACTGCGCATCACGCTTAGGCAGGGCGAGGATTTCCGCCAGTTCCGCCACGAAGAGGATTTCAGCGACCAGACGAAAGCCCGGGAACTGCTCGCACGCATCGGTCCGGCATCAGAGGCAACGATCGGCGTCGTGGAGCGTAAGCGAAGCCTTGAGGCCCCGCGTTGCTCTATGATCTCACGGCCCTGCAAAAGGTATGCAGCGATCGACTGGAGCTGGCCGCGGATGAAACGCTCGAAATTGCGCAACGACTCTATGAGCAGAAACTGATCTCCTATCCGCGTACCGGAAGCCGGCATATTCCCGAAGATGTCATGGAGGAGATCCCGGCACTCCTGAAGGCTCTGTTGCTATTGCCCGAATACAGCACCTACACTACAATATTTTCGGATGGGGAACTCTCCCGGCGCAGTGTCGACACCGGCAAAGTGACAGACCACCATGCCTTGCTGACAACCGGGGAGGTGCCGGTGAATCTCACCAGTACGGAACGGAGCGTTTACCAGATGATTGCGCATCGGATGCTCGAAGCCTTCGCGCCGCCTTGCCAAAAAGAGACGTTACTGATGGAAGCCACGACCGAAGGGATGCTTTTCCGTTCCCGGTCGCAGCGGATCATCGCTCCCGGATGGCGGGCGCTTTCCCCGCAGGCGGAGGATGAAAACCCGGACCGGGAGGAGCGGGGTAGTGCGGAATTCACCTCCGGAGAGGTCGTGCCGGTTTCGGGTACCAATCTTCGGAAGGCTCATACCATGCCGCCGCCGCTCTTTACCGAAGCGACGCTGCTGACGGCAATGGAAACGGCAGGAGCACAAGTTGCAGACCCCGAAGCACGCGAGGCGATGAAAGAGCTGGGGCTCGGAACTCCCGCAACAAGGGCCTCGATTCTCCTGACGCTCTTCCGCCGAGAATACATCGAGCGGATCGGGAAATCGATCGTGCCGACAGAAAAAGGACTGTACATCTATGACCGGACGCGTGAGATGCATATTGCAGACGCCGCTCTGACCGGAGGCTGGGAGAAGGCCTTGTGCATGATCCGGCAGGGTGAGCTGAAAGCCGAGAGCTTCATGGAGTCGATTGCGGTTTATGCCCGGCAGGTCACGGAGGAGGTGATATCCATACGCTTTCCCGACGTCGGAGCCGGAACACTTCCCTGTCCCAAATGCCATGCGGAAAGATGATCCTGCGCCGCAGATTCGCCCAATGTACCAATCCCGAATGTGCCCATATTGTTCCCCGGCGGTTCCTGAATATGGACCTTACGGATACCCATTTCGAGCAGCTTTTCACTACCGGAGCGACAGAACTGATCCGGGGCCTCAAAGACAAGGACGGGCAGAGTTTCGACGCTCTTCTCAGTCTTGCCGCTGACTGCTCGCTGCGACCCATTTTTCCCGAAGAACCGTTACCGTCGGGTACAAAACAATAGCAAGCATATATACTTTGAGCGCAGGAGAGAATCCTGCGCTCATTTTTATTGGAGCCAGACTTTCGTAATACCGGCAAGTGATATGTTCTGAACAGAAGGGCGGGCCTGTATTCTACCGATATCTCCCGTGAAAGGAAGCGGGACAAAGGGAACATCTGACATCTGCTTTTTTAGGGCAAATTTCGCGGCGTGCTTTTCTCCCGGCTGCAAGGTCGGGGCCTTGCGGTTCCGGAAAAAATCATCCTCGCCTGCGGCTGCGGTATTTTTCCCGGAAACCTTTTGCCGGGGGCCGCCGCGGGATTGCCCGAAAAAAGCAGATATACAGATGTTCCACATCATAAAATATAAAAAAATGAAAACGTCAAACCTCCTTTCGGCACTCGTTCCAACCCGTAGATTCTGGCAGTTTGCCCTGCTCCTGCCGCTGGCCTGGATCGCATTCTCCTATCTGTACACCCGAGGAATCTCTCCCGTAGGTGCAGCTCTCCTCGTCGTCCTTTTCCCGGGACTCTTCCGCGTTCTCTACCGCGTGGCCTGCCTGCTGACTGCCGTGGCGCTTTTCGCCGTAATCCTCGCTCACCTCATCTATTGACCGTATGGAACTCATCCCGATCGAACCTCGCAAAATCCGCCTGTGGCTGCTGGGACACCGTGTGGAACTTACCGTCACAGCGGCATCCAGCCCCGATGCCCGCGATTGGCTCTCGACGCAGACCGTTACGCCCGAAGAGCTGGGTGACATCTGCTGCGAACTCTGCCTCCACCATATGCAGGGCACGTTCGAAGTCGCCTCCGGACAACTCTTCACTCTCGGAGACCGCGAGCCGGTGCGCTATGCCGGGGCATGGCAAGTCATTCCCGACTACGAGCTCTTCTTCCGTATCTACCGGTGGTGGTACAATTTCGACCTTTCCGAAGCGCTTTCAAAACAATCCTTCGAGGAGACATTCGGGGAATGGATGGGCGGACACTACTACGAGAAACGGCTCTCCAATGAGCGGAGCATTTCCAGAATGATCGGCTATTTCGGCGAAGACACCGCCAAAGGCCGCCAGTTTCTCGATATGGTCATGGAAAAGGTACAACTCTACGAACAGCGTTCTGCCCGTGGAAATTGATTCATATGTGATGCCGTCATGATCACCTTTGGCCGTTGTTACATTCGAATAATTTGCCCCATGCATATCAATATAGCCCTACGACTCTGACTGATTGATGAAAGTCTTTGGGAGAAGCTCTGTAATTTAGCGTATCCGGATGTTGATTTTCTTTCAGAGGAAAAGGTAGATATGCCACAATGGAGCCTGTGTCGCGGATATTCCAGCACCGGAGGGCTTGCAGGAACTGCCGGGCAAAGGTGCCGAAGGCTTTCTCCCGGTGCGGCAAGGTCGGGGCCCCTGCGGGACTTTCGGGGAAAATCATCCTCACCTTCGGGTTCCGGTATTTTCCCCGAAAACCTTGCCTCCCGAAAACCTTCGTCGCCTGTCCTTTAGTTCCGCAAGCCCTCCGGGCCGGAACATCAACTTTAAAAATTGATGAAAGATGAATGCTGAACCCGCTACCCGACAGGACATCACGTCCGGGTGTTCCATGAGGACTGCCATGATCCGCTCGCCGGAGCTGATGCCGCCACAGACAACGAAGCAATCCATTCCCATCGGGGCCTGGATCGCCCCTTTACAACGAATCATCGCACATCCCGAGCGGAAGCGGCTGATTGCCGACTTCTTCCGGGATACAACATCCATTATTCACCATTAATCACTTTTTCAATCATGTTTTTCCAACAAATCTACCAGATGATGACCCCGGGTATCGACCTTACTTTGGTCATCCGCAAAACCGAAGGGCAGTTGACCGTCTCTGCACTGCCGCAGTCGAAAGAGTTGAAAGACGCTTCCAGCAACAAACTCGTGCCGCTTCTTCTCAACGGCAGTCCGCAGGATCTCGATACCGGGTTCTTCGCTGCCGTCGTCCAGCCGATGCAGAAAGCCTGCGGGCTGATCTCCAATGCCGTGGAATTCTCTCGTCAGGCCGAGAAAGCCGCCGCTGCCGGCAAGAGCGCTGCGGAAAGTAAGACGTCCGCCAAAACCGCTAAGTCGGCAAAGGAGACTCCGGAACAGAAGGCACAGCGCGAGAAGAAAGAAAAATACGAGAAAGCGCTGAAACGCGCTGAGGAGCTCTTCGCCGCCCACGATTACTCCGAGGCCTTGACCCAGTACCAGCAGGCGCGTCTGTACGCTACCGAGGAGAATCAGAAAACCGTCGACGAGAAGATCGGCATTACGAAGATGGAGCTGAGCCAGGGCAGCCTCTTCGAACCTGTCGCCGCTCCGGTCGTACAGCCGCAAGCGATGCCTCTTCAGCAGCCGGCTCCGCAACCTGCGCCCCAGATGCCCGCTCAGACAGCACCACAGCAACCTATCCCCGCAGCGGCTCCCGGATACCAGCCGATGCCGTCCATGCCCGGATATGCCCAGCAGCCAATGCCTGCAGGCTACCCGCAGCCGGGAACATATTCCGGAGCCTTCTATCCCCCGATGCAGGGACAGCCTATGCCTCCCATGCCGGGTGCAGAACAACCTCACGCCGGGATGGCAGAACCCGTACCGACATTCCGTCCGGATGAATATGCCGGCTATCCCGATTTCCCGGAAGCAATGCTTCAGCAACCCGCTCACGCAAATCCCAATTTCCAGAATTTCTAAAGAACAAGATCAACTATGGCACTTAATGTAAAGGGCATCGCCCGCACCTTCACCTTCAAACGCAACAACGAAACGATCTCGCTCCAGGACCCCGATCCGGCACAAACGCCCGATGCGGTGATGGGCTATTATGCAAATCTCTATCCCGAACTGACGACGGCAACGGTTCACGGCCCGGAACTCAAGGAGGATAAGGCCGTCTATGAATTCCGCACGACCATCGGCACCAAAGGATGAGGGATATGAAACCTTCCAAAAAGAAGAAAACATGCGAAACGATCTCACCGCAACAGACGGAGGCACTTGTCAGAAGCATCATCTTGCAGGCCGAAAACGACGAGCGGCGGAGTGCAACTCACAAAAAACGTATTACGGCGCCAAGCGGTGCCGTAATGCTTTTTTGAGGCACAAATTTCCGTGCATCAAATCCGAAATCTCCATGCACGGCGCTACGACGACCGGAGAGGAGATCAATTACATCACGCAGGAAAACTACGAGTTCCTGCGTGATTCCTATTTCCGCTATGCGGCGCTGATGGGGGAGCCGGCGCCCCACAATCCCGGGCGTTCTCCCGGCGAGGGTATCTCCAACCTCTATTACGAGATGGCCGAGCTGCTCGACTCGGAGCTGGGTGTAAATTTCGAATACAGCAGGGACAAAATTTGTTTCACGCTCTGGAAGCATCATCGTTGGGATACCGATATTCTTTATTGGCTCCCGGTAAAATTCGTAGAGGCGCTGCCTGAGGAACTACAGCGTATCGCCATTACATTCCTGCATGACTTTCGGCAGAAACATCATCTGCCTACAACCAATGACTCCGATGACTTCGACTATATCTTCGACATGCAGGAGGAATTTGCAGGAAATAATCCCGATGCTTCGGAAAGTAAAGAGAGTATGGAGCTGCTGACTGCTTATAAAAGCGGACATATCCATCGCCTGATGGAAAGCATCGAAACAAAATCCTATTATGAAAATCTCCCGGCGGCACTCGACCGCTACGAACCGCAGAACGATGCGGAGCGCGAGCTGATCGACTTGATGCGTAAGGGATTGCTATTTATCCAAAAAGACGCTCCGTCAATCATGGATTTTGCATATGATCCCGAGCGCGAAGAGGAGCCGGAATTCTGGCCGCTCGAACTGTATCAGCAAATACGATATGTGTATGATTATGACGATGAAATATCTAATAACCTAATGGAATGGTTTAACCAGAACCGGGAGGTCAGCTACGAGATTTCTCCGGTCACGACGCTGGAACTCTCACCGATGACGGAACAACTTTTCGGAGCGACCGATTACCCGGAGCGTTTCCGCAAATGGCTGGAGGATTTCATCTGGTTTGTCTCCGACTTCACTGCGGAAGAAAACACCGACAATGCTTCAGCTCCTGTCCCTATCTCAGTTCCCTACGGGGATTTTACGCTTATTGGAAACAATACGAACACGCAACTGCAAACAGCATGAACAGCCTGACAAAACAACTCACCTCGGAGCTTCGACCCCGCGCAGCGCTGATCGCATACAGCGGCGAAGACGAACTGCGGAATCATTACTTTCTGGAACTGCGTCCTATCGACAGTCAAGGGCGTATGTGCGCGGCACGGCCCATTACGGTCAATTTCATGAATGAACTGGCAAACTCCTATTCAGAAGCCCGCAACGGCACTCCCCACGGCCTTATTCCCGCCAATCTGCTCTTTGCCGATTCCCGACAGGGTAGCGAGCGCTATGTGTGGTTCAATCCCCCGCAACGGCGCATGATGTTCTTCAGTAGCAATCTCGGCATAGAAAACGGAGAGTACAATATGCCGAGTATCGTTTACGAAGCGGTGGGAGAGCGCCTGAACATCTATGCCTGCAAGGACAGCCATCCTACGGAGAAAACGGAGCTCTTCGCCGCTCCCTTTTTCAACGTCACACGCGCGAGCGTATGTCTGGGTTCCGCTAAATTGGAAAAACCGTCGGCTCCGACCTATGCCGAACTGCTGGAGTTCTGGGAGAAGAAGTTCTGGCTTACGGAATTCACGCACTTGGGTGGCGAAGGAAATCCCACACATTCGAATCTGGTATTGGTCACAAAAGCGGCCCGGGATGCCGCATTCGACCTCAAGGAACTAAAAACGCTGAAACAAACCCTCAAGAACCTGCTGAAATGAAAAAACGAATGCACTTTACCTACAATTACCTGCTCAATCCGCCACATCCCATTACCGTGAATCTCATCGGGGGCGGAGGAACCGGTTCCCAGGTACTTACCTGTCTGGCACGGCTGGACGTGACCCTTCGGGCACTCCGGCATCCGGGACTGCACGTCACGCTCTACGATCCCGATACGGTATCCGCTTCCAATATCGGCCGCCAGCTGTTCGGCGCTTCCGACATGGGGCTGAACAAGGCCGAATGCCTGATCTCCCGGGCGAATATCTTCTTCGGCAACGACTGGCATGCCCGATCGGAACTATTCCCCTCAAGCACATTCTGTGCGGCACGGGAAGACCTTGCCAATATTACTATCACCTGCACGGATAACGTACAGTCGCGGATCGATTTGTGGAAATTCCTTCAGAAAGCCCGGGAAATACACTACTACGATGCCGAAAAGCCGCTTTACTGGATGGATTTCGGAAACGCCCAGACGACAGGACAGGTCGTGCTGGGAACCATTCCCAAGAAAATGCCGCAGCCCAAGTCCAAGGAATATACGGCAGTCGGCCGCCTGAAGGTCATCACGGAACGTATTTCTTATACGGATATCCGGGACGAGGACTCCGGCCCCAGTTGTTCGCTGGCCGAGGCGTTGGAAAAACAGGACCTTTTCATCAACTCCGTATTGGCGCAGTTGGGCTGCAATCTCCTTTGGAAACTTTTCCGCAACTGTATGATCGAGCACTGCGGATTTTTCCTGAATCTCGATTCCATGAAAGTAAATCCGATTTCAGTATAATGCGCTATTTCTATGAGTTACTATGTCTAACCGCAAGTATATGTTTAAATAAGGTTTTCTGCCGTTTATCAGATGGAAAAGCCCTGAAATTCACATAATCCAAGCATTTCTGACCAAAATCGCCCATATCGCCGACGCATAAACGAGGCTTTAAAGAAAAAGGCAAATATATTCTTTTGATATTCAGCATTATGTATAAAAAAGCAACCCGGATAGGTAACTATCCGGGTTGTTCGGTGTCTGCATATGGACGAACTTTGCTGCTGTAAAATAACTAATAGCAGCAGGTTATGAATATAGAGGAACTGTTTACACAGATTATGATGCGCTTCGACAAAATCGACAATACTCTCGATCGCATGACACGCGTCAAAGACGGGCTTGACGGTGATTCTTTACTCGACAATTACGATATGTGTATGTTGCTTAACATCGATAAAAGGACCCTTGCCCGATATCGCCAGCGAAAGCTGGTCAGCTATTATAAAATCAAAGGAAAAGTGTATTATAAAGCTTCGGAAATACATGAATGGATGAAACGCACGGGCAGAATCCCAAAATCAACCTCCCAGGAGCATTGAAAAACCAACCCAATACTTTTATGTTGTTGATTACTTCCAACCAATATTTGAACGAAAAACAGTTTTTTCGGTCTTTTGAAAGTAATTCTTTATGATGCTTTATTTTTAGGGAGGTAGGGAAATAGTCCTTTATGATGCGGTCAAAATAAAATACCGTTTCGGTATTTCTGGGTGTAAAAATGGGTGTAAATCTCGTAACTACTTGATTTACACCCATGTCTGCGGTGCGTAGGGGACTCGAA
>ERZ827528.4158-NODE-4158-length-10944-cov-5.772431_pt1 | contig 10944 bp, 8 predicted proteins | sample MGYA00519768_ERZ827528 | MGnify/ENA primary metagenome ERZ827528 (study PRJEB31778, sample SAMEA3449343) | human gut metagenome | biome: human gut; feature: human-associated habitat; material: faeces | place: United Kingdom | collected 2010/2012 ...
ACCGAAGCGCTGGGACTCTCGCTGCCGGGCAACGGCACGATCGTCGCCACGCACGCCAACCGACGCCGGCTGTTCGAAGACGCCGCGGCGCTGATCGTCCGCAACGCCGAACGCTACTATTTTCTGGGCGACGAATCGGTGCTCCCGCGTTCGGTCGCGACCAAAGCCTCCTTCGAGAACGCCATGTCGCTCGACATCGCCATGGGCGGCTCGACCAACACGGTGCTCCACCTGCTGGCCGTGGCCCGCGAAGCCGGCGTGGATTTCACGATGCAGGACATCGACCGCCTTTCGCGTCGGGTTCCGGTGCTCTGCAAGGTGGCTCCCAACTCGCAGTATCACATACAGGACGTCAACCGCGCAGGCGGCATCCTCTCCATTCTGGGCGAACTGGCGCGCGCCGGCCTGCTCGACACCTCGGTCCCGCGCATCGACGGGCGGACGCTCCGCGAAGCAATCGACGCCTGCGACCTGCGCAGCGAGACGCTGACCGACGCGGCCCTGCGCCGCTGGCTGAGCGCCCCTGCGGGGCTTTACAGCCGCGAACTGGGGGCGCAGCACTCCTATTACGACGCCCCCGACGCAAACCGCACGACGGGCTGCATCCGCGACGTCGAACACGCCTACTCCCGCGACGGGGGACTGGCCGTGCTGACGGGCAACATCGCCCGCAACGGCTGCATCGTCAAGACGGCGGGCGTCGATGAGTCGCTGCACGTTTTCCGCGGCCGCGCACGGGTCTACGAATCGCAGGAACAGGCTATCGAGGGCATTCTCGGCGACGAAGTGCAGGCGGGCGAGGCGGTCGTCATCCGCTACGAAGGCCCCAAGGGAGGTCCCGGCATGCAGGAGATGCTCTACCCCACGTCGTACCTCAAATCCAAGCACCTCGACAAAGCCTGCGCGCTGATTACCGACGGCCGCTTTTCGGGCGGCACGTCGGGGCTGTCGATCGGCCACGTCTCGCCCGAAGCCGCGTCCGGGGGCGAAATCGCCGTCGTCCGGACGGGCGATGAGATCGAGATCGACATCCCGCGTCGCTCGATACGCCTTCTGGCAGACGACGCCGAAATCGCCGCGCGGATGGCCGCTCAGGAGTATTTTCGCCCCGCCGCACGCGACCGCAAAGTCCCCGCGTCGCTGCGCGCCTACGCCAAGCTGGTCAGCTCGGCCGACAAGGGCGCCGTACGCATCGTCGATGAAGAATAAGTAAAACAGCAGCAATCATGGATACGACGCAAACAAACATGTCCGAACCGCAGCCCGGTCCCTCCGTCACGGGAGCGCAGGCCCTGATCGAATCGTTCCTGCGCGAGGGCGTCGATACGATTTTCGGCTACCCCGGCGGGGCGATCATCCCCGTCTACGACGCACTCTACGACTACCGCGACCGACTGCGCCACATCCTCGTGCGGCACGAACAGGGCGCCGTACACGCCGCGCAGGGCTACGCCCGCGTCAGCGGCCGCGTGGGGGTCTGTCTGGTCACCTCCGGCCCCGGCGCCACCAACACCGTGACGGGACTCGCCGACGCGCTGATGGACTCCACGCCGCTGGTGCTCGTAACCGGACAGGTCGGTTCGTCGCTGCTGGGCACCGACGCCTTTCAGGAGACCAATTTCGTGGGCATCACGCAGGCCGTCACCAAATGGAACTGTCAGGTCAAGCGCACCGAAGAGATTCCGGGCGCCATCGCCAAGGCGTTCTACATCGCCCGTTCGGGCCGCCCCGGCCCCGTGGTCGTGGACATCACCAAGGACGCCCAGTGCGGAACGGCCCCGTTCAGCTACGAGAAAGTGGCTTCGATCCGCAGCTATGTCCCCGCATCGGTACCCTCCGAAGAGCGCATCGCCGAAGCGGCAAGGCTGATCGACGCCGCACAACGGCCTCTGGCTATGATCGGACAGGGCGTGATCCTGAGCGGCGGCGAAGCGGAGCTGCGCGCCTTCCTCGACAAGAGCGGCATGCCCGCCGCATCGACCCTGCTGGGGCTTTCGGCCCTGCCGACCGACTCGCCGCAGTACGTCGGCATGCTGGGCATGCACGGCAACTACGGTCCCAACATCAAAAACCGGGACTGCGACCTGCTCCTCGCCGTGGGCATGCGCTTCGACGACCGCGTGACGGGCAATCCGGGCTGTTTCGGGGCGAACGCCAAGATCATCCACCTCGAAATCGACCCTGCGGAGATCGGCAAGATCGTCCCGGCCGACGTGCCGCTGGTCGGCGACGTGAAACAGACCCTTCCGCTGCTCACCGGGCGCATACAAGCCCGCAGCCACCGGGCATGGATCGACGAATTCCGCGCCTGCGACAAGATCGAATACGAGAAGGTGATCCGCTGGGCGGTCCATCCCGCCGAAGGCCGTATCCGCATGGGCGAAGCGGTCGCCGCCGTGGCCCGCGCCTACGACAACGACGCGGTGCTGGTGACCGACGTGGGTCAGCAGCAGATGTTCGCGGCCCGCTATTTCGGGTTCCGCCGCAGCCGGAGCATGGTGACTTCGGGCGGGCTGGGAACGATGGGCTTCGGGCTTCCCGCGGCCATCGGGGCCAAGCTGGGCGCCCCCGACCGCGAAGTGTGCCTTTTCGCGGGCGACGGCGGCCTGCAGATGACCATTCAGGAGTTGGGCACGATCTTCCAGTCGCAGGTGGCCGTGAAGATCGTCCTGCTGAACAACTCGTTTCTGGGCATGGTCCGCCAGTGGCAGGAACTTTTCTACGACCGCCGCTATTCGTTCACCGAGCTGGCAAACCCCGATTTCGGGCTGATCGCCCGCGGCAACGGCATCGCCTACCGCTGCGTCGAGCGGCGCGGGGAGCTCTCCGAAGCCATCGCCGAGATGCAGGCCTGCCGGGGTGCATACCTGCTCGAAGTGCGCGTCGAGGGCGAAGACAACGTATTTCCCATGGTGCCGGCCGGCGCGCCCGTCGCGGCGATCCGGCTGGAGTAAAATCCGAACGAGCAATGGAAGAACAGGAGTATATCATCACCGTATTTTCGGAAAACAAAGTGGGTCTGCTGAACCAGATCACCACGGTTTTCACCAGCCGCGACGTCAATATCGAGAGCCTCACGACCTCCGAGTCGGCGCTGGCGGGCATCCATAAGTTCACGATCGTCGTCCGCACCGGACCGGAACGGGTCGAAAAGCTGGTGCGGCAGATCGAAAAGAAGATCGACGTGCTGAAGACCTTCGTCTACACCTCCGACGAAGTGGTGCAGCAGGAGATCGCCCTCTACAAGGTGACGCGCAGCCGCAGCGTCGAGCGCCTCGTGCGCCAGCACAACGTCCGCATCCTCGAAATCGACGACGACTACATCGTGGTCGAGAAGACGGGCCACAAGGCCGAGACCAAGGAGCTGTTCCGCCTGCTGCAGCCCTACGGCGTGCAGCAGTTCGTGCGCAGCGGCATCGTGGCCATCATCAAATCGCGGCGCGAACTGCTCAACGAGTACCTCGAAGAGCTGGAACGCAGCCGACGGCAGACGAATTCAAATCACTTTTAAATCATACTAATTATGGCAAAGATCAATTTCGGCGGAGTCGAAGAAAATGTTGTTACGCGCGAGGAGTTCCCCTTGGAGAAGGCCCGCGAAGTCCTGAAAAACGAAACCATCGCCGTCATCGGCTACGGCGTGCAGGGTCCGGGGCAGTCGCTCAACCTCAGGGACAACGGCCTGAACGTCATCGTCGGCCAGCGCGAGGGCAGCAAGAGCTGGGAGAAGGCCGTCGCCGACGGCTGGGAGCCGGGCAAGACGCTCTTCGGCATCGAAGAGGCCGCCGAGCGCGCGACGATCATCCAGTACCTGCTGTCCGACGCGGGTCAGATCGCCGTATGGCCCACCATCGAAAAACACCTCACGCCGGGCAAGGCGCTCTACTTCTCGCACGGCTTCGGCATCACCTACAAGGAACGCACGGGTATCGTGCCCCCGGCCGACGTGGACGTGATCCTGATCGCCCCCAAAGGTTCGGGCACCTCGCTGCGGCGCATGTTCCTGCAGGGCCGGGGACTCAATTCGAGCTATGCGGTCTTCCAAGACGCCACGGGCCGCGCCTTCGAGCGCGTGGTGGCGCTGGGCATCGGCGTAGGTTCGGGCTACCTGTTCGAAACCGACTTCAAACGCGAGGTCTACTCCGACCTGACGGGCGAGCGCGGCACGCTGATGGGCGCCATTCAGGGCATTTTCGCCGCCCAGTACGAGACGCTTCTCGCCAACGGCCACACCCCCTCGGAAGCCTTCAACGAGACGGTCGAGGAGCTGACGCAGTCGCTCATGCCGCTGGTCGCCGAGAACGGCATGGACTGGATGTACGCCAACTGCTCGACCACGGCCCAGCGCGGCGCGCTGGATTGGTGGAAACGTTTCCGCGACGCCACGAAACCCGTCTTCGAGGAGCTTTACCGCGAAGTCGCCGCCGGCAACGAGGCCCAGCGTTCGATCGACCTCAACAGCAAGCCCGACTACCGCGAGAAGCTCGACGAAGAGCTGCGCCAGATGCGTGAGAGCGAGATGTGGCAGACCGGCGCCGTGGTGCGCAAGCTGCGCCCCGAAAACAACTGACGCAATGCGGGCGACGCCGGGGAGGTGCGGCACAAAGTACGTCCCCGGCATCGGCCCGCCCGCCGGCGGCGCACGCCCGGCTTATCCTATTGACAAACCCCGGAACCGCCTATTCCAAGGGAGGGTTCCATGACAACAAACGAACAGAAAATGTGTGGATTCGTAGGACTGTTTGACATCCGGCAGAAATCGGATGCGCTGCGCACGCAGGTGCTGAAAATGTCGAAAAATATCCGCCACCGGGGACCCGACTGGTCGGGCGTCTACTGCGGCGAACGGGCGATTCTCTCCCACGAGCGGCTTTCGATCGTCGATCCCCAGTCGGGCGGACAGCCCCTTTTCAGCCGCGACGGGAAACTGGTGCTGGCTGTCAACGGCGAGATATACAACCATCGGGAAATCCGCGACGAGCTGGCCGGGGAGTACGATTTCCGGACAGGCTCGGACTGCGAGGTGATCCTGCCACTTTACCAAAAAATGGGCGTCGGACTGCTCGAAAAGATCAGCGGCATCTTCGCTTTCGCGCTGTACGACATCGAAAACGACGAATACCTGATCGCCCGCGATCCGATCGGCGTCATCCCGCTCTACATCGGCTGGGACCGCGACGAGCAGTTCTACGTGGCCTCGGAGCTGAAAGCCCTCGAAGGGGTCTGCACCACGATCCAGCCCTTCCTGCCGGGCCACTACTGGTCGAGCAAAGAGGGAAAAATGGTCCGCTGGTACGACCGCGACTGGTTCGAATACGACGCCGTGAAAGAGACCGGCGCCGACATTCCGGCCCTGCGCGCCGCCCTCGAAGCGGCCGTCAAGCGGCAGCTGATGTCCGACGTGCCCTACGGCGTGCTGCTGTCGGGAGGTCTCGACTCGTCGATCATCTCGGCCGTGGCGCGGAAATTCGCCGACCGGCGCGTCGAATCGCACGACCGCGACCGGGCGTGGTGGCCCCGGCTCCACTCCTTCGCCATCGGACTCGAAGGCTCCCCCGACCTCGCGGCGGCCCGCAAGGTGGCCGACCGGATCGGCACCGTGCACCACGAAATCCACTATACCATTCAGGAGGGTCTGGACGCCTTGCGCGACGTGATCTACTTCATCGAGACGTACGACGTGACCACCGTGCGGGCGTCTACGCCGATGTACCTGCTGGCACGTGTCATCAAATCCATGGGCATCAAGATGGTGCTTTCGGGCGAGGGCGCCGACGAGGTCTTCGGCGGCTACCTCTATTTCCACAAGGCCCCGAACGCCCGCGCATTCCACGAGGAGACCGTGCGCAAGGTCGGCAAGCTCCACCTCTACGACTGCCTGCGGGCCAACAAATCGCTCTCCGCATGGGGCGTCGAGGGACGCGTGCCGTTCCTCGACAAGGAGTTTCTGGACGTGGCCATGCGCATCAATCCCGAAGCGAAGATGGCCAAGGACGGACGCATCGAAAAGTGGATTCTGCGCAAGGCTTTCGAGGAGCTGCTTCCCGAAGAGATCGTCTGGCGGCAGAAGGAGCAGTTCTCCGACGGCGTGGGCTACGGCTGGATCGACACCCTGAAACGAATCACCTCCGAAGCGGTCTCCGACCGCGAAATGGAACACGCCGCCGAGCGGTTCCCGATCAATCCGCCCCGCAACAAGGAGGAGTACTATTACCGCACGATCTTCGAAGAGCACTTCCCGTCGCAGACCGCGGCCCAATGCGTTCCTTCGGTGCCCTCCGTGGCGTGCAGCACCGCCGAGGCGCTGGCTTGGGACGCGGCCTTCCGCGACAGGAACGACCCGTCGGGCCGCGCCGTGCTGGGCGTCCACAACACCGACCTGACGCACAGTTAGCACCGCATACGCTTAAAACACTTCACCGACCGAACCTTCCGAAAACTTCAGCATGTTTTAAGCAGAGGGAGGCCCCGGAATCCGGGGCCTCCCTAAATTTATCCGAAAGCACGCTTGCGAAGCTCTCCCCGGCAGCTTTCGCCGCCGAAACGCAGCGCCGCGGTCCGGCACGCCGGAGGCGGTTATTCGATGCCGCGGATATGCTTCTCCCATTTCCACGCCGCAGCCAGCGTCTGGTCGAGCGAACGTTCGGCCTTCCAACCCAGTTCGTCGTTGGCATACGACGGATCGGCCCAGATCGCCACGATGTCGCCCGCACGGCGGCCCACGATCTTGTAGTTGAGTTTCAGGTTGTTCACCTCTTCGAACTTACGCACCAGTTCGAGCACCGAAACGCCGCGTCCCGTGCCGATGTTGAAGATTTCGTACTTCTCCCTGTTCTTGCCCTCGATCATGCGCGCGATCGCCGTCACATGGGCTTTGGCGAGGTCCACCACGTCGATATAGTCGCGGATGTTCGAGCCGTCGGGCGTCGGATAGTCGTCGCCGAAGACCGAAAGGCATTCGCGGAGTCCGGCGGCCGTCTGCGTGATGTAGGGGACCAGATTCTGCGGCACGCCGCGCGGCAGTTCGCCGATCAGGGCCGAAGGATGCGCGCCGATGGGGTTGAAATAGCGCAGGGCGATGCCCTTCATGCCCTCGTAGGCCGCCAGCGAATCGCGCAGGATGTCCTCGCACATCTGCTTGGTGTTGCCGTAGGGCGAGGTCGCAGGCTTGCGGGGCGTCTGCTCCGTCACGGGCAGCTTGTCGGCCTCGCCGTAAACCGTACACGACGACGAGAAGACGATGTTGTGACGTCCGAACTCACGCATGAGGTCGATGACGTTCATAAACGAAACGAGGTTGTTGCGGTAGTATTCGATCGGTTTTTCCACCGATTCGCCGACTGCCTTGTAGCCGGCAAAATGAATGACGCTGTCAATTTCCTGCTCGGTAAAAAGCTTATCGAGCGCCGCTTTGTCCGCTACATCAATGTTGTATACCGTCGGACGTTTGCCGGAAATCTCTTCAATGCGGTCAATAACAATGGGATTGGCATTGTAAAAATTGTCAGCAATGACAACATCATACCCTTTTGCGGTAAGTTCCACACAGGTGTGGCTGCCGATATAGCCGCAGCCGCCTGTAATCAGTATGGACATTTGGGTTCCTCCTTATTATAATAGACGTGGCCTTCTTATTGCGAATACCCTCTTCTGTCTTTCTATTATACCGGGAAAATTTTCTTTTGCAATGGACGCAGGTTGCATCTGACGGTTTTGACAAATGTTTCGGCGGTTTCTGCATGGCGGCCAGCCGGGGTTTGCGGTATGCTTAAGGCAAAGGGGAGCGAACAACCTCCAATTTTTAGGAGAGCGAGCGCCCGCAGCGCCTCACCTTAAGGCAACAAAACAAGCTGTAACAGCTCCTCCAGCCGGCGCGGAGAGAGCCCGGGATCATCCATTTTCGCCGCCGGAGAAAGGACTTACTCTATGGATACCACGCAAAAACCCGCGCTGATTATCATGGCCGCCGGTATGGGCAGCCGGTTCGGTGGACTCAAGCAGGTTACGCCCGTCGGTCCCTGCGGGGAGCTGATCATCGATTATTCCATTTACGACGCCATCGCCGCCGGGTTTGGCCGGGTGGTGTTCGTCATCAAGAAGGAAATCGAGGAAACCTTTAAGGAACATATTGGCAACCGCATTTCCCGGCAGATTCCGGTGTCTTATGTCTATCAGGAGCTGGACGCTCTGCCAGAGGGCTTCTCCGTGCCCGAAGGGCGCGCCAAACCCTGGGGCACCGGCCACGCGGTCCTCTGCTGCCGCGATACGGTGAAGGAGCCCTTCGCCGTCATCAACGCCGACGATTATTATGGCCGGGAATGCTTCCGCCTGCTGGCCGATTTCCTGTCCAAGCCCGGCGCGGATGCGAAAAAGCACATCGCCATGGCGGGGTATATCCTGGAAAACACCCTGACGGAGAACGGCTATGTCTCCCGGGGCATCTGCACGGTGGAGCCCGACGGCACCCTCACCGACCTGGTGGAGCGCACCCATATCGAAATCCGGGAGGGCGTCTCCCAGTTCACCGAGGACGACGGCGCCACTTGGGAAACCCTGCCCGCCGGCTGTTACGTCTCTATGAACTGCTGGGCCTTCCCGGCCGGATCCCTGGACTGCTTCGAGGACAAGTTCCAGGGCTTCCTGAAGGAAAAGGGCGGCCAGCTGAAAGCGGAATTCTACCTGCCCTTCGTGGTCAACGCCATGGTGGCGGCGGGCGAGGCTGACGTCAAGGTCCTGCCCACCAGCGACAAATGGTACGGCATGACCTACGCCGAGGATAAGCAGAAGGTCATCGACGCCATCGCCGGTATGATCAAACAGGGGATTTATCCGGAAAGGTTGTGGAAAGCATGAGCACCGCTATGGAAGTCGCCCACGTTTTCGCCCTGGAGGGTGAACCCATCGACGCCAAGCCCTACGGCTGCGGCCATATCAACGACACCTATTGCGTCTGCTGCCAGCGCGAGGGAAAACCGCAGCGGCGGTATATCCTCCAGCGGATCAACCATAACGTTTTCAAGGATGTGCCCGGTCTGATGCGCAACATGATTGCCGTCACGGCGTTCCTGCGACAGGCTGTTATCGCCGAAGGCGGCAACCCCGATCGGGAATGCCTGACCCTCATCGACACCCGGGACGGGGAAAAGTACTACCACGATCCCGACGGCAACTACTGGCGCGCCTTCATCTTCATTGAAAACGCCATCACCTATCAGACGGTGGAAAAGCCGGAGCATTTCTACTATTCCGGCTGCGCCTTCGGGAAGTTCCAGCGGCTGCTGGCCGACTATCCCTCGGCCACCTTGGGGGAAACCATCCCCAACTTCCACAATACCGCCTCCCGCTACCGGGATTTTGAACAGGCGGTCAAGGAAAACGCCTCCGGCCGGGCGGACGAGGTGCGGGAGGAAATTGCTTTCATCCGCGCCCGGGCGGCCGATTGCTCCATTCTCACCGACCTGCTGGCCAAAGGGGAGCTGCCCCTGCGGGTGACGCATAACGATACCAAGCTGAACAACGTCATGCTGGACGACGTGACCGGCCGGCCGGTCTGCGTCATCGACCTGGACACCGTCATGCCGGGCCTGTCCCTGTACGACTACGGTGACAGCATGCGCTTCGGCACCAACCCCGCGGCGGAGGACGAGACGGATCTGTCCAAGGTAACCTGCGACCTGAATCTGTTTGAACAGTATACCAAGGGCTTTCTGGAGGAATGCGGCTCCATGCTCACCCCTCAGGAGATCGAAAACCTGCCCCTGTCCGCCAAGCTGATGACCCTGGAATGCGGCATGCGCTTCCTCGCCGACCACATCGCCGGGGACACCTATTTCAAAATCCACCGGGAAGGCCATAACCTGGATCGCTGCCGTACCCAGCTCAAGCTGGTGGCCGATATGGAAGCCAAAATGGACACCATGAAGCAAATCGTAGAGAAATATCGGTAATCCTATGCACAGCCCGCCGCCCGCAAGCGGCGGGTTCTTTTTATCCGGAATTAGCACTCTATATATTAGAGTGCTAATGTTAACAATTTATTCATATCTTATCCGATTTTCCGTAAAAAATGGGGGATATACTGATAGCATCAACAGAAAAGAAGGTGGTTGAGCGTTGCAGACAGCAATCCGGCCCCGGACGATCTTACAGGGTTTCCATCGCCCGGCCGCCATCCATAAGCTCCCGGAAACCGTCCAATAACTTGTATGGAGGTACGCCTTATGTTTGATCTTATTCCTTTTGAACACAGAAATCACCGCTATATGAACCCCTTCGCCGACTTGGAACGCAGCTTTTTCGGCGATTTCGGCGACCTGGAAAAGGATTTCCCCTGCAAAACCGATATTCTCGACAAGGGCGATCATTACCTGGTCAAGGCCGATCTGCCCGGCTTTGCCAAAGAGGACATCCGCATCGATGTCGACGGCGACTGCCTGACCATTTCCGCCGAGAAAAAGAAAGAAACCAAGGAGGAAAAGGACAACTTCATCCGCCGGGAGCGCCGGTACGGCTCTCTCAGCCGCAGCTTTGACATCTCCGGCGTCGACGCCGCCGCCATCAAGGCCAAATACGACAGCGGCGTGCTGGAGCTGACCCTGCCTAAGAAGGGCGATGTCACGCCGCCCTCTCATCAGATTTCCATCGAATAATCCGCCCATCCCCAAGCCTTTCGCGGCCCGCCCGCGAAAGGCTTTTTTGTCGTCCGGCCCCCGGCGGAAGGTCGAATTGCATCCGCCCGGGGGCTATGCTATAATGGCGGTAAGTATTCCCGGCCCCGCGCCGCGGCTGGCGCGTCCGGGATTTCGGCGGGAGGGAACGGGATGGGTGGTATTCTGTCTTGGCTGGCGGCAATCCTTTTGGCGGGCGGCGGAGCGCTCGGAATCCTGTCCCTGGGCGGCGGGCTGGCACGGGAGAGCCGGCGGCGGATGCTCCCGCGGCTGGCCG
>ERZ827528.4160-NODE-4160-length-10941-cov-3.517913_pt1 | contig 10941 bp, 5 predicted proteins | sample MGYA00519768_ERZ827528 | MGnify/ENA primary metagenome ERZ827528 (study PRJEB31778, sample SAMEA3449343) | human gut metagenome | biome: human gut; feature: human-associated habitat; material: faeces | place: United Kingdom | collected 2010/2012 ...
TGCGAAGATGTATCCGCCAAGGCATCTGCTGTTGGTATATGGATATAAGACGCCGATGGAGTTTATAGACAAGATCAATGCCCGTAAGGATAAGTATGTAATAGAAGATAGAATACATGTCAGTGAAGGCGAGCAGGCGATCAAGGAGAAGATACTCCAGTACGATGGAGTAATCATTTGCGAGACAAAGGCTTATATAAGAAATGAGCTTGTGAAGTATTGTTTTGAACACTCCATCAGATCGTATGTTGTGCCAAAGCTCTCCGATATAATCATACTTGGTGCGGAGCCTATACATTTGTTTGATACGCCTATCCTGTTGTCAAGGAATCAGGGCCTTACTGGAGATGACATGATCATCAAAAGGATTATGGATCTTGTGTGTGGATTTATATTGCTGATCATAGCATCGCCATTTATGCTCATATCAGCACTTGCGATATGGCTTTATGACAGAGGACCGGTTTTCTACAAGCAGGACAGACTAACACTGAATGGTAAGGTATTCAAGATCATTAAGTTTAGAAGTATGAAGATGGATTCAGAGGCTCACGGTGCCCAGCTTGCGAAGAAGGATGATGATAGAATTACTCCTGTGGGCAAATGGCTCAGGAAGCTGCATCTCGATGAGCTTCCACAGCTTTTCAATGTTCTTAAGGGAGATATGTCGCTTGTTGGACCGAGACCGGAGAGACCTGAGATCGCAGAGCTTTATAAGAAGACCTTCCCTGAGTTTGATTACAGACTCAAGATGAAAGCTGGACTTACGGGATATGCACAGGTGTATGGAAAATACAACACCACACCAAGAGATAAGGTGAAGCTTGATCTCACCTACTACGAGCAGTATTCAATATGGCTTGATTTCAAGCTGATGCTGCTAACTGTAAAGATCATGTTCCAGAAGGAGACATCAGAGGGCATAGCTTCAAATATGACTACTGCACTCAGAGATGGTGAGAAGGTTCAGATTCCGGCACCGGTGAATGTCAAACCAGATGGACTGGATGAAGCAGAGGATGCATTTTATGATCTTAAGAAGACCGTAAATAAAAATACAGGCAAAGATTCTTGATATAAACATATGATTTGATGTGTAGGTGGATAGTATGACAAATGCTAAGGTTTCGGTAGTTATACCATCATATAACAGTGGCGGTACAATAGAAGAGGCTATAGAGTCGGTTCTGGCTCAGAATGTGCCAGTGGAGATCATCGTGATAGATGATTGTTCGCTGGACGACACTGAGCATGTACTCCAAAAATATAAGAATGATCCACGTATCAGGATAATTGTGAATGAAAAGAATTTGGGGGTAGCAGCGTCCAGAAATCGTGGAGTGAAAGAGGCTGTTTGTGACAGAGTCGCATTCCTGGATTCAGATGATATGTGGGTGGATGGAAAGCTGGTAAAACAGCTGAAGCTGATGGATGAAACAGGAACACTGATCTGTTCGACTGCGAGGGAACTGCTCACGGAGGATGGCAACAGGACAGGAAAGATTATAGAGGTGCCGGATACGGTGACGTACAGGGAACTTCTCAAGGGAAATGTGATCAATTGCTCTTCGGTGGTTGCGGACAGAAACATATTGATGAAATATCCTATGGGTAATGATGATATACATGAGGATTACATCTGCTGGCTTCAGATCCTAAAAGAGTGCGGGCAGGCTAAATGAACCATTGCTTCTTTACCGTGTGGTGAAGAACAGTAAGTCGGGTTCAAAGCTTTCGTCCGCGAAGAAAACATTTGCAGTATACAGAAAACTTGGTTACGGATTTTTCAGAAGCTGTCTGTATTTTGCGAATTACGCTGTAAATGGTGTGAAAAAATATTTCCTTTAGAAGTTAAAGTGCGGGTATGCATGAGATAGAATTATAGTCGGAGAACGATATGGCTGATGAAAAAATAAAACGAGGTCCGGGTAGACCTACAGACAAGAGAAAAGACACTGTCTTGAGACTCAGGATAGATGCGGAGACACATAAGAAGCTGAATAGATGTGCAGAGAAAAGACAGGTGTCGATGTCCGAGATCGTCCGTGAGGCAATAAATGAGATCGTCCAGGAAGCTGAAGCTGAGAGTTATGATGCAAAGGTTCTTGGGGGGAAAAAGACACAGGACAATAGATAAATATAACGACAAAGCAGGTGAGCAGCCGAGAGATTATCAGTATCCCGGCGGTTCACCTGCTTTATTTTATAATTGGGTTTATAATGTATATCCGTTTTGTTTGAGAAGCTCTCTTGCAGAGTCAATGGAATCATTGCCAGTAGCATTTTTTATAGGGGCAAATTCCTTCTCGCGCTCAACCTCAAATGGAAGACATGTGCCCATGAATGCAATCATGTCTAGAGCCAGAGTTTCAAACTTGTATCCGTTAGGCTCGGCAGGCTTTACAATGTCACCATTCTTGTCAACATATGGGATGGCTTTCTTCACGATGTGTAGAGGCATGCTTTCATTCATGATCTTCATAAGTCTGTCGACAGGAAAGATGTAGTTGAGGGTAACACCGTAATTGTATGCGTAATCTCCATTTTCATCGCGCTGGTTGCGCATCTCATCTGTGAGCTCATAGTACTCAACGATGTATGGCTTTCCGTGGTTTGTGCAGAGAACACCGACCTTCTCGTCGGGATAGGCTTTTCTGACAACCTTTCCGCCGGAGAGGTAGCCTTCCTTGATGACTGCACCGAGGAAAATAGGATCTGCGATCCTTTGAAGAACATTGTCAACAGAGAAGACATTGATGTATTTGATATTGTGCTCAGTCAGCTTGCTCAGATGGCCTGCCTTGCAAAGTGAGGAGAACCAGCCACCATTACCGTTAGGGGACATGGCGATACGTCCCTTTTCTTCCAGATAGATCTTGCCGTTGAAGTCAACTGATGGCACCATCTCCTGTTTGAAGAAATGAATATAATCAGGGTTATATCCGAAGTAGTTATGTTTCTTGAAAAATGCAGTCGTATCATCGTGGTTCTTTTCATTAGTCATTATAAAGAAATGTATCCATGTATCGGCAAGCTTTACGATATCCAGTGTGTGCTCAATGAGCAGTTGGAAGATGAACATATCTTTTGTTACGCCCACATTGAAGGTTCCCTTTGGCCCTGAGAATCCAAGACGGGTTCCCTGACCACCAGCTAAAAGTACGAGTGCAAGATCGCCATTTTTTATGGTGTCTATTCCTGCATTCAAGTATGTGTCATGGTTCGCATTGATGGCGTCTAGCTGAAGAGCTGCGACAGGTGCAATGTCGGAATCATTTCCAGAGTTGTTTTTGCCAATCATGTCGATGAGTGAAAAATCGATCTGATCAATCTGGCTTAACAGAGCCTGCTGCTCATCGCTTTTTAATTCATCATAATATCTGAGAAGGTGAAGCTGACCCTTTTCTTCCAGAAGTTTGTATGCGCTTTCGTAATTCATAAAATTCTCCTTAAATAATGTAGATTGTAAATAAATTCTCTCTCCTAGTATTTCTTTCTGATAGCAATTGTGTCCGTAAATACTTTCCAGATATCTCTGAACTTGATCCTTCTGCCGTTTGATAAATCGTCTCTGCTGTAATTAAGCGCTATCGGAGCCTCAGATATTTTGTATCCCTGCTTGTGGGCGGCTACAAGTATCTCAATGTCAAATGCGTATCCATTTATAGTCAGATTTTCAGCTATCGGCTTGATCACCTCGGATTTAAATAACTTGATACCGGTCTGAGTATCGTGGATCCCGAGATTGAAAAGCATCCGGAGCATGACATAATAAGAATAACTCATCATTCTTCTGAGCGGCGGATAGTCAAGTTTGGATTCTGGGTGAAGCTTGGAACCGATGACTATGTCTGCATCGTCATCCTTCATCTGCTTCATGAACTTCTTGAGCAGAGCAGGACTGAGTTCCAGATCAGAATCAAGGAAAGCGATGTATCGGCCACGGGCTGCCTTGATGCCTGTCGTTATAGCGAATCCTTTGCCGTGGTTGTCATTGTATCCTGTGGCTGTAATGTGGGAATCTGCATCAGAAGCCTCCCTTATCAATTGCCAGGTGGAGTCTGAGCTGCCATCGTTTACGGCAATTATCTCATAGCGATGAAGGAAACTGCTGAGTATCTTACTCGTTTCCAGCAGATTATCTTTTATATGCGCTTCTTCATTGTAAGCTGGCATGACTACCGACAAAGTAATATTTGGTGAAATATTCTTTTCAGTTTCCATTTCATTCATTATCTCCCTTGCTATAGACTTAACTCCAATTGTTTTAAACACAATTATTAATAGTATACTTGTAAAAATGATGGGTGTCAAATGAAATACATTTAAGACGTTATGCCTTGGTTTTTAATTTCATTGGGTAATGCTATAGATTATATGTTGTAAAAGCCAAAAATATAATGTATTATATAGCGAGGTAACGACATTTTTAGATATGAAGATAAAAGAGGAGTTCCAATGGATAAAAAGAACAGATTATCAACAGATTATGATGATGAAGATATGAACTGGCTGGATGACGATGACGACTACCTTGAAGAAGGAGGTATTCTGAGTTCATTGTTATTTGGCGATAAAAAGAAGAAAAAGCGCTCCAAAGCGGATTCATCCCGCGATGATGACCGCAGAAGCAGGAGACCGACAGACGTACATGAAAAACGCGTGGAAAAGACGGATGTATCAGAGCCGCGCCGGACTAGAGCAGCTTCTGGAACTCATGGAGAGAGAACTGGCAAGTCGGTGAGATCAGTGCGCCGTGTTGGGGACGAGCAGAGCACAGGTATAGATAATGTCTATATGGATGAAACTGCATCTGCGAGAGATCGTCAGTCGGAAAGACCTGCCAGGAGAAGAAAGATTTCGTCAGACAGGACACCGGTAAGACTGGATGATGGAACAACTAGAACAGGCAGAACCCCGGTCAGACATGATGAGGAAAAGGCAAAAACTGTCAGAACACATGCTGCGTCAGCGGGAACAGTTGGAGAGTATGATGAATACTACCATGAAAACAGCCGTTCGAGAAAACTGAGAGATGACAGGACAGCCCAGAAGAAAGAGAATGCATCAGGAAAACATACAGGCCGTAGTCAGCGAAGCGGATCTGCATATGCTGCAGACAGCGCCAGGACATCAGTGGACAATCTTCTCAGGGATGTGAGTAACCTCGAGGTGGACAGCAGACAGAGACATGAGGACCTGCGCAGAGAGGCGTGGGAGAGGACTCAGCGCAACGTCGCAAAGGCAAAGGCAGAGGTCGAGCGTCTGGAACTTGAGCGCGAAAAGAATGAGAAAGAGGAAGCGCGCAAGAAAAAAGTCCGCGAGGAGATGGAGAGAAGACAGGCTGAGTCAGAGAAGCAGCGTGAACAGGAGAACACCGAAAAAGAAGTAAGGTCTGTAGCAGACAATAGTGAAGAGGACAATAATAAAACAGAGGAGACTTTAGCAGATACTGCGGAAAAATCAGTTGATATAGGACCAGATGATATGGGTTCAGACGATGCAGGCGGCAAGTCAGAGGCAGTGGAGTCTATTATTTCAGACGATCAGACAGAAGAACCGAATGAAGAGTCATATGAAGAGTCAGATGAAGAGTCAGGTGAAGATGACAATATAACATTTTCTGACAATGCAGACGAAAGCAACACCGAAGAAGAGAATCCTCGGATGAAGGATAATAGATCTGATATGCTTAACATGGATGCTCTTGAGCAAATAGAGAGGGATATAGACGAGGATAAGCTCAGATATTCAGAGTCAGATACGGAGGATCTAGGACTCGGAGATATTGGCAGGGCACTTGGGTTTGATGCGGTTGATCTTGAGGATGATGAAGAGGAACTGGATGATGACGAAGAGTCAGACAGTGAGAAGTTTTTCAGAGAGAATCTACTCGATGAGGCTGATCCGAAAGTAGTAAATCCAGAGAGAAAGAAGATAAATATAAGCACTAAGGTCTGGGCAATCGCGTTTTTTGTACTGCTGGCATTGTTCATAATGATATGTGTCATATATGTCAAAAATTATGCAAGAATGAAGTACAATGAGATGAATATCAATGAAATCAGTGCAGATCAGCTTCTTGTAAATGATTGTGTAAAAGATGCTACGGCTGGATACAGAACTATAGCGTTGTATGGTGTTGATTCAAGAGATCAGAATATGGATGCCGGAACAAACAGCGACAGTATCATGATAGTGAGCATCAATGAGTCCACGAAAGAGATAAAGCTTGTATCAGTGTACAGGGATACCCTCATGGATATAGCAAGCGGAGCGATGAACAAGTCGCAGAAAGTAAATTATGCTTATCAGCTTGGAGGCGCCGTCACAGCAATAAACACTTTGAATACTAATCTTGATCTCAATATCACAGACTATGTAGCGGTAGATTTCAGTGCCATGGCAAGCATAATCGATGCGGTAGGCGGTGTTAATATTAATGTAGTCGATGATGAGATAAATAATTTCAACAAGAATCTTGCAGAGCAGATAAGTATATCGGGTAAATATTCATCTGGTATAACACAGGCTGGTCAGTATACTCTTGATGGACAGCAGGCGGTTGCATATTCAAGAATCCGTTCAACAGGCAGCGGTGATATCACGAGAACTGAGAGACAGAGAATAATACTTCTGAAGGTCATCGATAAGCTGATAAAGGCTGATACCAGCTCGCTCAGCGCATTTGTAGATGTGTCATTCAATAATATATCTACAAGCCTTAATAAGGACAGTATATTGGATCTGGTAAAAGCTGTTGCAAAGTACAGTGTAGTCGACACTGCTGGATTCCCTTTTGCCTATGAGGCAGTGGATATGGCAGAACAGGGCAATTGTCTTGTTGCTGCAGATATGGAGAGCAATGTCCAGGCACTTCATGAATATCTGTACGGCAATTCACATTACAAGGTATCAGATACATCAAAGCAGATAAGTGTAAGCCTTGCAAAGGAGACAGGTGTAAGTGCCCAAAAGGTCAAGGTAGAATCAGAAAAGCCGGGAGATGGTATTTCTGACGGAAAGGGTGAGGGTGACCTCAGAACTATAACAGAGCCACCTAAGGGAATGATTCTTGACGAGTGATGAATTAGTACTGATGTGAAATGAACAAATAACATGTATAAATATAGAACCCCCATATGAGTGCATATCAGCATCCATATGGGGGTTTTCTGAAAAAGGGAAAAGTATGGGTGGGGAGAAACGAGTCAGCTGCTTTAAATCACAGAAATGTATAGTGAGATAAATGTGTTTCATGGAAAATGAAACTGAAAATATTTGAGAATTGAGAACAACAAGAGAAAATGAATATACAATAATTCAAAATATATTAAAACTGAAAACTGTCAGACAATTTCCTGAAAAAAGTTGTTTACAAACGGTATAAATGGTAGTAATATATCAAAAACGATAAAACACTTGAGAAAAATACAAAATTAGCAACATTTACTTGAGAAACAAAAGCAAAAAGAAAAATATCGTTGTGAATGACAAAAATGCAATAACATGGAAAGGACGGAACAGGACATGATTGAGAATAAGAGAGCAGAGAATACCGGATTATACGACCCAAGCTTTGAACATGATAACTGCGGTATCGGTGCTGTTGTCAATATCAAGGGTATCAAAACTCACGACACAGTTAACAATGCCCTCAAGATAGTTGAGAATCTTGAGCACAGAGCAGGAAAGGATGCAGAGGGCAAGACCGGGGACGGTGTAGGTATACTCCTTCAGATATCACATAAGTTCTTCAGTAAGGCTGTAGCAGAGCTTGGATACGACCTTGGAAAGGAAGGCGATTATGGAATAGGAATGTTCTTCTTTCCACAGAAGGAACTGGCCCGCAAGCAGGCTATGAAGATGTTTGAGGTCATAGTTGAGAAAGAAGGACTTGAGTTTATTTGCTGGAGAGAAGTTCCTACAACACCTGGAATTCTCGGCAAGAAGGCGATAGATGTTATGCCATGTATCATGCAGGCATTTATCAGAAGACCTGAGACAGTAAAGGCAGGTATGGACTTTGACAGAAAGCTCTACTTTGTCAGAAGAATATTCGAGGAGAGCAATGATGACACATATGTTCCGTCACTTTCTAGCAAGACTATAGTATATAAAGGAATGTTCCTCGTCGGTGAACTCAGAATGTTCTACAACGACCTTCAGGATCCTGATTATGAGTCAGCAATAGGACTTGTTCATTCAAGATTCTCAACGAATACAACACCATCATGGCTCAGAGCTCATCCATACAGATATCTGTGCCATAACGGTGAGATCAATACAATAAGAGGAAATGAGGACAAGATGATTGCCCGTGAGGAGACAATGGAGTCGACCATCATGCAGGATGAGATGTACAAGGTTATGCCTGTTCTTGATCCTGATGGTTCAGATTCAGCAAGACTTGATAACTGTCTTGAGTTCCTGGTGCTGAACGGAATACCACTTCCTATGGCAGTCATGATCACGATCCCTGAGCCGTGGGAGAACGACAGAGCTATGAGCCAGGAGAAGAAGGATTTCTATCAGTACTATGCAACCATGATGGAGCCTTGGGATGGTCCTGCTTCTATATTATTCACAGACGGTGAGCTTATGGGAGCAGTTCTTGATAGAAATGGACTGAGACCATCGAGATACTATATAACAGATGATGATTACCTTGTGCTTTCATCGGAGGTCGGAGTCCTGGACGTAGATCCATCCAAGATCGTGAAGAAAGATCGACTCAGACCGGGTAAGATGCTTCTGGTAGATACAGTGAATGGACGTCTTATCTCAGATGAGGAGATCAAGGAGAAATATGCACTGGCAAAGCCATATGGAGAGTGGGTAGACAGCAACCTTGTTCATCTCGCTGATCTGAAGATCCCGAACATCAGAGTTCAGGAGTACACAGATGAGGAGAGAGCAAGACTCCAGAAGGCATTTGGATATACCTATGAAGACTTCAAGAACACGATATATCCTATGGCAGAGAAAGGAGCAGAGGCTATCAGTGCAATGGGTACTGACACGCCGTTGGCAGTTCTGTCGAATAGTCACAAGCCACTGTTCAACTTCTTCAAGCAGTTATTTGCACAGGTTACAAATCCTCCAATCGATGCGATCAGAGAGGAAGTTGTCACATCCACATCGGTATACCTCGGAAAGGATGGTAATATCCTCGAGGAGAAGCCAGAGAACTGTCATGTGCTGAAGATCAACCATCCAATACTGACAAACACAGATCTTCTGAAGATCAAGAATATGAATGTTCCTGGCCTTAAGGTTGCGACCCTTCCTATTCTTTATTATAAGAACACATCCATGGAGAAGGCTCTCGACAGACTGTTTATCGAGGCCGACAAGCTCTACAGGGACGGTGTAAATATACTCATCCTCTCAGACCGAGGTGTGGATGAGAATCATGTGGCAATACCATCACTCCTTGCAGTATCAGCAATGCAAAAGCATCTGGTACGTACCAAGAAGAGAACCGCGGTTGCGATCATCCTTGAGAGTGCTGATCCAAGAAATGTTCACCACTTTGCAACACTTCTCGGATATGGTGCATGTGCAGTCAACCCTTATCTTGCAATAGAGACGATCAAGCAAATGGTAGATTCGCATCTGCTGAACAAGGATTTTAATGCGGCTGTAGATGATTACAACAGTGCAATTTGTCATGGAATAGTAAAGATCGCATCCAAGATGGGAGTCTCAACTATCCAGTCATACATGGGTTCACAGATATTTGAGTGTATCGGACTCTCAAAGGATGTTGTGGACAGATATTTTACAAATACAGTAAGCCGTGTTGGTGGCTCCGGAATAAAGGAACTTGAGAAGACCGTTGACGATCTCCATTCATCAGCATTTGATCCACTTGGACTGAACACGAATCTTGCCCTCACAAGCATAGGAGCACACAAGTTCAGAAGTGGCAAGGAGGAGCATCTGTACAATCCTGTCACAATACATCTTCTTCAGGAGGCAACAAGGCGCGGCGATTACAAGCTGTTCAAGCAGTACACAGCAGCGCTCCATGATGAGCAGAAGCCATTCCACCTTAGAGGTCTTATGGACTTCAAGTTTGCTGATAAGCCGGTTCCACTTGATGAGGTTGAACCAGCAAGTGAGATAGTCAAGAGATTCAAGACAGGTGCCATGAGCTACGGAAGTATATCACAGGAGGCACATGAGTGTATGGCCATCGCCATGAACGAGCTGGGCGGTAAGTCCAATTCAGGAGAGGGCGGTGAGTCGATAGAGAGACTTACGATCGGCAAGGATGGCAAGAATAGATGCTCAGCCATCAAGCAGGTAGCATCAGGAAGATTTGGCGTTACATCGAGATACCTTGTGAGCGCCAAGGAGATACAGATCAAGATGGCACAGGGAGCAAAGCCTGGAGAGGGCGGACATCTCCCTGGCGGAAAGGTATATCCTTGGATCGCAAAGACAAGACTTTCAACACCTGGAGTAAGCCTTATCTCTCCACCACCACATCACGATATATATTCGATAGAGGATCTTGCACAGCTCATCTACGACTGCAAGAATGCAAACCGTGATGCGAGAATATCAGTAAAGCTTGTGTCTGAGGCTGGTGTAGGTACAGTAGCGGCCGGTGTTGCAAAGGCCGGAGCACAGGTCATCCTGATCTCAGGTTATGATGGAGGAACAGGAGCAGCACCTAACAACTCCATCCATTATGCAGGCCTTCCTTGGGAGCTTGGACTTGCAGAGACACATCAGACACTTATAATGAACGACCTCAGAAATAAGGTTATCCTTGAGGCTGATGGTAAGCTTATGACAGGACGTGACGTTGCCATAGCTGCAATGCTCGGTGCAGAGGAGTTTGGATTTGCAACAGCACCGCTTGTAACAATGGGCTGTGTCATGATGAGGGTATGTAACCTTGATACGTGTCCTGTCGGCATAGCAACA
>ERZ827528.4162-NODE-4162-length-10939-cov-5.304208_pt1 | contig 10939 bp, 9 predicted proteins | sample MGYA00519768_ERZ827528 | MGnify/ENA primary metagenome ERZ827528 (study PRJEB31778, sample SAMEA3449343) | human gut metagenome | biome: human gut; feature: human-associated habitat; material: faeces | place: United Kingdom | collected 2010/2012 ...
TCTCCGCCGGTGGGGAAATCCGGCGCCAGCAGGGTCTCCATCAGGTCGCAGTCCGGGTTCTTCAGGTAGGCGATGGTGGTGTCACAGACCTCTTTCAGGTTGAACCCGCAGAACTGGGAGGCCATGCCCACGGCGATGCCGCTGTTGGCACTCACCAGAATGTTGGGGAAGGTGGTGGGCAGCAGGGCCGGCTCCTTCATGGTGTTGTCGTAGTTGTCCACGAAGTCCACGGTGTCGCTGTCGATGTCCCGGAACAGCTCATTGCAGATGGCCGTCAGCTTGGCCTCCGTATACCGGGGGGCGGCCCAGGCCATGTCCCGGGAATAGACCTTGCCGAAGTTGCCCTTGGAGTCCACAAAGGGCGTCAGCAGGGCCCCGTATCCCTTGGAAAGACGCACCATGGTGTCGTAGATGGCGGCGTCGCCGTGGGGGTTCAGGCGCATGGTCTGGCCCACGATGTTGGCGGATTTCGTCCGGGCGCCCGTCAGCAGCCCCATCTTGTACATGGTGTACAGGAGCTTGCGGTGAGAGGGCTTGAAGCCGTCGATCTCCGGGATGGCCCGGGAGACGATGACGCTCATGGCGTAGGGCATGTAGTTGGTCTCCAACGTATCGGTGATGGGCTGCTCCACCACCGCCGCGTGGAGGCCGATGACGTTGGACATATCCACCTTGTGGTGGGTTTCGTCAGTTTTTTTCTTTTTGGGCAAGTGTAATCAGTCCTTATCTTGTATCCATTTCAGGGGGTTGTTGCGGATGTACCGGCGAACGTTGGTCAGATCTTCGTCATTGCGGATTACATGGTCATAGAAGCCCTTCTGCCAAAGAGAAACGCCCGCCTGTTTGCTGGCGATCCGCTTCATTTGCTGGATGACTTTCGGCAGCGGCGTAGGAGCGGCAATCTGCCGCCCGTCCGGTCCGATGTGCCGGAATGACAAAATCAAATGCACATGATCCGGCATGATGACATATTGATCCACCGATATGCCGGGGTAATGGTCCGGGATCGCCCGGATGGTTTCATCTACGATCTGCCCCAGGGATGTCAGAGAAATCCGGGGCGGGCGATTGATAATCGCCCGCCTACGGCGGGTTCTATGGAACAGAGGATCTCCTGGTGCCGCTCCTTGGTACAGATCGTGATAAAATAAGATCCCAGCTGTGCGTAATCATACTCCGGCAAACGCAGCCGTTTTCGCTGGGGGCGTTCCATGGCGTTTTCCACGCTCAACGCGGTGCGGCCACACGTTTCGGCCAAAACAGCCGCAGGGCCAGGCTCAGCATGGCCGCTGCCATCAGGGCAATTCCCTGGAGCAGGAAAATGAAATCGGTGTCAAACGCCGCAAAGGCAGTCAGCAGCCAACCCAGCGGGCCCACGGCGGCAACCGCAAAGAATATCGCGCCCAGCCGCCTGCTGCACCGCCTTTGGAGTTCCCTCTTCACGCCTTTTACTTCCCAATCCGGTGTCGTGCCGTCTCCCAGGAGAAAGTTCAGTCCACCCCAGCAGGCGAGGAACTCCACAGTCACACAGTAGTATAGAAGCCGTGGAAGCACATCCTGGCAGATATACAGCACAAGGACCCCCAAGACAGCAAGCCACAGCAGAGGTTTTCTCCACGTCTCCCACATCTTTTTCACAGCAGCCCGCCTCCTTGACGGCTTTTACGAAATATCCGCCATCTCCAAATACTTATACCCGTTCTCCGCGATATGGTCCTTCCGGCCCTGGAGGTTGTCCCCCAGCAGCAGGTCGAACACCCGGGCGGTCTCCTCCGCCTCATCGGGCAGCACACGCACCAGCCGCCGGGTCTCCGGGTTCATGGTGGTCAGCCACATCATCTCCGGGTCGTTTTCGCCCAGTCCCTTGGATCGCTGGACGGTGAATTTCTTCCCCTCCAGCTGGCGGACGATGTCGGCCTTCTCCTTTTCGGAGTAGGCAAACCACGTCTTTTCCGCGCTCTTTTCCTTATAGGTGATCTCAAACAGCGGCGTCTCCGCAATGTAGACGTACCCCTCCCGGATCAGGGTGGGACACAGCCGGTACAGCATGGTCAGGATCAGGGTCCGGATCTGGAAGCCGTCCACATCGCCGTCGGTGCAGATGACCACCTTGCTCCAGCGGAGGCTGCCCAGGTCGAACTGGCTCAGCTCCTTGGCCGCCTTGCCCTGCACCTCCACGCCGCAGCCCAGCACCTTCATCAGGTCCGTAATCACATCGCTTTTGAAGATCCGGGGATAGTCTGCCTTCAGGCAGTTGAGGATCTTGCCCCGGACGGGCATCAGCCCCTGGAACTCCGCGTCCCGGGACTGCTTGCAGGCGCCCAGAGCGGAGTCGCCCTCCACGATGTAGATCTCCCGCCGGTCCACGTCCTTGGTGCGGCAGTCCACGAACTTCTGCACCCGGTTGGCAATGTCGATCTTCTCCGTCAGCTTTTTTTTGGTGCCCAGGCGGGTGCGCTCCGCCGTCTCCCGGCTGCGCTTGTTGATAAGCACCTGGGCTGCCATGCGCTCGGCGGCGTCGTGATTCTCGATGAAATATACCTGCAGCTGCTGGCGCAGGAACTCGGACATGGCGTCCTGGATGAACTTGTTGGTGATGGCTTTTTTCGTCTGGTTCTCGTAGCTGGTCTGGGTGGAAAAGTTGCTGCTGACCAGCAGCAGGCACTCCTGCACGTCAGGGAAGGTGATCTTGCTCTCGCCCTTGGTGTATTTGTTGTTGTCCCGGAGATATTTGTCCAGTGCCGCCACAAAGGCCAGGCGGGTAGCCTTGTCAGGGCTGCCCCCGTGCTCCAGGAAGCTGGAGTTGTGATAGTGCTCCATCAGGTGCACCCGGTTGGAAAAGCACCACGCAATGTTCAGCTTCACCTTATACTCGGGCTTGTCCGCCCGGTCCCGGCCCTGTCGCTCCGCCTCCCAGCACACGGGCTCGGTGATGGGGTCTTCCCCGGCCAGCTCGGCAATATAGTCCCGGATGCCGTTTTCATACAGAAAGTCCTGGGTGTCGAACCTTCCGGCAGATACCTCGCTGCGCAGCCGGAACGTGACCCCGGCGTTGACCACCGCCTGCCGCTTCATCACATCCCGGTAATAGTCCAGGGGGATGTCGATGTCGGTGAACACCTCCAGGTCCGGCAGCCAGCGAATGGTGGTGCCGGTTTTCCTCCGGGTCAGGGGCGTGACCTCCATCTGACCCGCGATCTCGCCCCGCCGGAAGTGGAGCTTATACTCGTTTCCGTCCCGGCAGACGGTAACGTCCATGTAGCGGCTGGCATACTGGGTGGCGCAGGAGCCCAGGCCGTTCAGGCCCAGGGAGAACTCATAGTTTTCCCCGGTGGGGTCGTATTTGCCGCCGGCGTACATCTCGCAGAACACCAGCTCCCAGTTGTACCGCCCCTCCTTTTCGTTCCAGTCCACGGGACAGCCCCGGCCCTGGTCCTCCACCTGGATGGACTTGTCCAGGAAGCGGGTCACGGTGATGAGCCGCCCGAAGCCCGCCCGGGCCTCGTCGATGGCGTTGGACATGATCTCAAACACCGCATGCTCGCAGCCCTCCAGCCCGTCGGAGCCGAAAATGACGCCGGGCCGTTTCCGGACCCGGTCCGCACCCTTCAGGCTGGATATGCTGTCGTTGTCGTATACTTTTTTCTTGGCCATAGATTCCCTCCGGCGGTCAAGGCCGCCAAAACTCCGATTATACAATCTATTGTAACGCAAAACTCCCCGTCTGGCAAGTGCCGCCGCCGGACGGGGCAAAAATGTTTTGCCGGGTCAAAAAGTTACGCAGGCCGGGTCCCCATAATTCTTTTGCAACCGGGCCGGTATCCGGTATCCGCAAGGGTTTTGCACATTATCCACAGGGTTTTCCACATAATTATGTTAACAGGAACATGGCGCAAAAAATGCCGGAACCCGAAGAAAAGGGAAAATAAACCGCCGGCCTGCGCGGAAAGCGCAGACCGGCGGCGCGCGATGATTTTTTTACAGCCAGCTCTGGTCGAAGCCGTAGGGCAGCAGCTCCCGCAGCCGGAAGCTCTTGGCCTGGCCCCGGCCGTTGAGACAGATGACCTCCATCTCCGGGGCAAACTCCATCATCACCTGGCGGCAGGAGCCGCAGGGCACGCAGTAGTCCTCGCTCCGTCCGGCGATGACGATGCGCACAAAGTCCCGGTGCCCCTCGCTGACGGCCTTGAAGATGGCGGTGCGCTCGGCGCAGATGGTGCAGCCGTAGGCGGCGTTTTCAATGTTGCAGCCGGTAAACACCGTTCCGTCGGCACACTCCAGCGCCGCCCCCACCGGGAAGTGGGAATAGGGGATATAGGCCCGGTCCAGCATGGCCACAGCGGCCTGGCATAGCTCGTCTCTTGTCACGATGTGGTCCTCCCTTTCGTGGTGTTTTTTCTGACACGCTTTTTACCGGGCGTTGTAGCGCCGGATGCCCAGGGCCAGCAGGTCCATGGCCCGCTCCAGATCCGCCTGCTTCAGCACATAGGCAATGCGGATCTCGCTGCGGCCCCGGCCCGGGGTGGCATAGAAGGGCTCGCCCGGAGCGAACATCACGGTGTCGCCGTTGTCCTCGAACTCCTCCAGCAGCCAGCGCTGGAAGGTGTCGGCGTCGTCCACCGGCAGGTGGGCCATGACGTAGAACGCCCCCTTGGGACACTCGCAGATGACGCCGGGGATGGCCTGGAGCTTCTGCATCACCGTATCCCGGCGGCGCTTATACTCCTCCCGCACGGCGGCAAAATACTCCGGGCCCACGTCGTACAGGGCGGCGGAGGCCACCTGGTCCAGGGTGGGCACCGACAGGCGGCACTGGGCATACTTCATGGCGTGGGCCATCAGCTCCCGGTTGCGGGTGATGAGGCAGCCGATGCGGGCGCCGCAGGCAGAGAACCGCTTGGATACGGTGTCGATGACGATGACGTTTTCCGCCGCGTCCGGGAACTGGCCCAGGGATTGCAGCGGCTCCCCGGCGTAGACGAACTCCCGGTACGCCTCGTCGCCGATGATGAACAGGTCGTGGGCCTTGGCTACGTCCACCAGCATCCGCATTTCCTCCGGCGTCAGCACCACGCCGGTGGGGTTGCCGGGGTTGGTGCATACGATGGCCCGGGTATGCTGGTTGATCTCCGCCTCCACCCGGGCCCGGTCGGCGTAGCGGTAGCCCTCGTGGGGACTGGTGGGAATGGGGTGGATAGACGCGCCGCAGGTGCGGACCATGGTGTTGTAGTTGGGATAGAAGGGCTCGGGAATCAGAACCTCGTCGCCGTCGTCCAGGATGCAGTTGAAGGCGATCTGCAGCGCCTCGGAGCCGCCGTCGGTAATGAGGATATCCCCGGCGTCGAAGTGCATGTCCAGCTTGTCGTAATATTTCTGAATGGCCTCCACCAGCACCGGCATACCGGGGGAGGGGGCATATTCCAGCACCGGCAGGTCAAAATGCCGCACGGCCTCAAAATACGTCTTGGGCGTCTCGATGTCCGGCTGGCCGATGTTCAGGTGATAGATTCTCCGACCCTTGGCCTGGGCCGCCACAGCGTAGGGGTGGAACTTCCGCATAGGGGACAGGCCGCATTTCTGGACCTTGCTGGAAAATTTCATATCTGGTGACCTCCTACAATTTTGACAGAATCGCGTGTCCTTTCTACCCTCCATCTTAGCGTATTTTCCGAAAAAGTCAACCGCAACTTTTCCGTGCCTTTCCCCACGGCCTCCGCAGTTGGTTTTGTCATAATTTGTAACATTTTGTTTCCGCCTTTTAACTGGACATTTTCTCCGGCCCGGCCTTATAATATGCTCTGTGAGTTCAGCCGGGGCTACGGCCCTGCGGAGATAAAAAGAGGAAAACAATCATGGGATTTAATACGCTTGCATTTGTTTTCGCGTTTCTGCCGCTGTTTCTGGCGGCGTTTTATCTGGTCCCCGCCCGCTGGCGGACGGCGCTGCTGTGTCTGGGGAGCCTGGTGTTCTACGTCATCGGCGTGTGGAAAAGGCCCTGGTGCCTGGCTCCGCTACTGGGCCTGGCGGCGCTGGTATATTTCCTGGGCCGGGGGATGCAGCCCCGGAAAAGCCGAGGGCTGCTGGTGCTGGGCCTGGCGGCCCTGTTCGGCTGCCTGTTCTTCTTCAAATATGCGGGGCTCCTGGGTCTGGGAGTGACGCTGCCCCTGGCCATCAGCTTCTATTCCTTCCAGCTGGCGGCGTATCTCATCGACGTGTATCGGGGCCGGGTGACGGCGGAGACGAAGCCCCTGCTGTTTTTCACCGGCGTGCTGCTGTTTCCCAAGCTGCTGTCCGGCCCTCTGATGGACCCGCTGTCCCTGCAGCAGCAGCTGTCCGCCCCGCCCCGGCCCGGTCTGGAGGATTTCGACAGCGGACTGCGGGACTTCGTGCTGGGTCTGTCCATGAAGGTGCTGCTGGCCAACCAGATCGGCGGCCTGTGGCGTCAGGTGGGCAATATCGGCTACGAGAGCGTGTCCACGCCTCTGGCATGGATGGGCATCGCAGCCTATTCCCTGCAATTGTATCTGGACTTCTGCGGCTATTCCTGGATGGCTCTGGGGCTGGGCCGGATGCTGGGCTTCCGCCTGCCCCGGAACTTCGAGCATCCCTATGCTGCCCGGTCCATGCGGGACTTCTGGCGCCGGTGGCACATCAGCCTCAGCTCCTGGTTCCGGGATTATGTATACATTCCCCTGGGCGGCAGCCGGGAGGGCAAAGCCCGGACGTATCTGAACCTGTTGGCGGTATGGGTCCTGACGGGCCTGTGGCACGGCAGCACTCTGAATTTCCTGCTGTGGGGCCTGTTTCTGTTCGCCCTCATCGCTCTGGAGCGGGCAGGTTGGGGCCGGGTGCTGGATAAGAGCCGGGTGCTGTCCCGGGTCTACATGGTGCTGATGATCCCCCTGAGCTGGCTGCTGTTCGCCATCCCGTCGGTGGGCCGCATCGGCGTGTACCTGGGCCGCCTGTTCCCCATCGTGTCCCGGGGGGTGGCCGTCAACGCCGGGGACTGGCTGCAATACGGCAAACAGTATTGGTGGCTGCTGGTGCTGGGCATCGTGTTCTCCACTCCGGGGCCGGAGAAGCTGTGGAACCGCATTCGCAGCTCCTGGCTGGGCACGGTGATCCTGGCGGTGCTGTTCTGGGCCTGCGTATACTGCATGTCCGTGGCCACCAACGATCCGTTTCTGTACTTCTCGTTCTAAGGGGGCAATTCTCATGAAGCATATCCACAACCTCCGCCCCTTGGCGCTGGCTTTTATCCTGGTGGTCACCGGCATCGCCGCCGCCGTGTGCGGTCTGGTGATGAAGGGGCAGCTGCAAAAATATGTGGGAGGCTACGACGACAAATGGGCCGTGGCGGTTCCGTTTCTGATGCTGCAGGACGACACGGACTGGCAGCGGATGCTGGCGGCCAAAAATGCGCCTGCGCCGGACCCCCAGCCGGACCCCGAACCGGAACCTGAACCTGAACCGGACCCCGAACCGGAGCCCCAGCCCCCGGTGGTGGTCACCAACGCCGTGTACGGCCAGGACGAGAGCTTTTTCGACGATGCGCTGTTCATCGGCGACTCCCGGATGGTGAACGTGGCCAACTATGCCCGGCTGGGCAATGCCGACTATTTCGCCGACGTGGGCATGACGGTGTTCAAGATGTTCTCCACCACCGCCTCCGACAAGGACTTCGGCGCCACGGACCTGGCGTCGCTGCTGCGTTCCCGGGAGTACAGCCATATTTTCATCATGCTGGGCCTCAACGAGGCCGGGTATCCTCTGGGGAACCTGTTCGACGCCTATCAGGAGGACCTGGACCAGCTGCGCCAGCTCCAGCCCAACGCCACCATTTACATTCTGAAGGTTTACGGCGTCACCGCCGACATTGCCGCCGGGAATCCCAGCTTTGCCCACAGCCGCCTGACGGCGGTGAACAAGGGCTTTGCGGACCTGGCCGACGGCGGCAGCATCCGCTGCCTGGACTCGGACGAGTTGTTCTGCGGCAGCGACGGCTTCATGCTGCCGGAATACACCGGCGACGGCGTCCACCCCTATGGCAAATACGCTTATTTCTTCTCCCAGTGGCTGTGTGAGCAGATCACACAGGGAAAATAACCGCCGGAGAATGAATAAGACGGATCGGGAAGCACGCCCTCCGGCCTCAGCCGGAGGGCGTGCTTTGGGGTTTGGCTACAGGTTGCCGGGGAAGCGGGGAATGGAGGCAAAACCCCGCTGCAGCTCCTCCTCCGAGGGGACGCAGTCGGTCATCCGGCCATCGTTGTACTGGCCGTAGGCCGCCATATCGAAGTAACCGGTGCCGGTGAGGCCGAACAGAATGGTCTTTTCCAGGCCGGCTTCCCGGCAGCGGATGGCCTCGTCTATGGCTGCACGGATAGCGTGACTGCTCTCCGGTGCAGGCAGGATGCCTTCGCACCGGGCAAACGCCTCTGCTGCCTGGAATACCGCCGTCTGCTCCACGCTGCGGGCGGTGAGATACCCGTCGGCGTACAGCTGGGACAGAGTGCTGCTCATGCCGTGGTACCGCAGGCCACCGGCGTGGTTGGCGGCGGGAATGAAGCCGCTGCCCAAGGTGTACATTTTCGCCAGGGGGCATATCCTACCGGTGTCGCAGAAATCGTAGCGGAACCGGCCTCGGGTCAGACTGGGGCAGGAGGCGGGCTCCACGGCGATGATCTCATACCGGGCCTCACCCCGGAGCATTTCCCCCACAAAGGGGGCGATGAGTCCCCCCAGATTGGACCCGCCTCCGGCGCAGCCGATGATTATGTCCGGATGCACGCCGTATTTATCCAGGGCCAGCTTTGTCTCCAGACCAATGACGCTCTGGTGCAGCAGCACCTGGTTGAGCACGCTGCCCAGCACATAGCGGTAGTCCTGTCGGCCGGCGGCGTATTCCACTGCCTCGCTGATGGCGCAGCCCAGGGAGCCGGTGGTCTCCGGAAACCGGCGCAGGATATCCCGGCCCACCTGGGTGGTATCCGAGGGGGAGGGGGTGACGCAGGCACCGTAGGTACGCATGACCTCCCGGCGGAAGGGCTTCTGCTCATAGGAGCACTTTACCATGAACACACGGCAGTCAAGCCCCAGGTAGGCGCAGGCCATGCTCAGGGCCGTGCCCCACTGGCCAGCTCCCGTCTCCGTGGTGACGCCGCGCAGACCCTGCTTTTTGGCGTAATAAGCCTGGGCGATGGCGAAATTGAGCTTGTGGGAGCCGGAGGTGTTGCTGCCCTCGAACTTGTAGTAGATCTTTGCCGGGGTCCGGAGCTTTTCCTCTAGGCAATAGGCCCGAACCAGCGGGGAGGGACGGTACATCCGGTAAAAATTCCGGACCTCCCGGGGGATTTCGATATAGGGTGTCCGGTCGTCCAGCTCCTGGACTGCCAGCTCCCGGCAGAACACCTGCTCCAGCTCCGCCTGGGTCATGGGACGCAGAGTGGCGGGGTTCAGCAGCGGCGCGGGCTTCGTCTTCATATCGGCCCGAACATTGTATCAATACCGGGGCATTTCCTCCTCGGTGAGGTAGATCTTGTAGGGGATGTCCTTCATGCTGTTTACTCCTTTCAAAAAATAAAAAACGCCTGTCCCACGGAATCTTCTCCGTGGGACAGGCTGTCTGTGAACATAAAAACCTGCGGTACCACCCACATTGGCGCTAAAGCGCCCACTCTGCGCGCACCATCATGCGCTCCGCCGGGATAACGGCCGCGGATGCCGTCGGGTATTACAGGCCGTGATGGCTTTCTCCCCGCCCTCGTAAAGTCCATTCGCCGCAGCTTCCCCTGCCGCCATCCCACCACCGGCGGCTCTCTGAAAGGCTCCCCTGCGGGTACTCCTCTTACTCATCGGTTTTTGTATTACCCGTACTCTACCACCGCTGCGGCGGTTTGTCAATCCTCTTTTTGCCCCGGGCCGCAACCCGCCGGGAGACGGGACAGTCCCAGCGGGGAATTTGCATCTGCGTTTTGGTACAGAGAAAAATCGCCGTTTGGGTAGCAAAAAAGCCCGATAGAATCGGGCTTTTCGCAAGAGACATCTTTTTTGTCTCCACATTATGTGGGAGGACTATAAAATAGATTTTTTCGCCTTTTTGGGGGTAGTATTTGTTCCCTTACGAAAAATCTTGAGCTTTTAGGGTTAGAGGCAGTGGTGAGCCGCTGTCATTCGGTCAGCGGCTGCACCGATTTAAGACCGCCTTTGAATATTACGGTAATCTGTTCTTTGGAGTCCACTACTACGCATTCGAGTAGTTGGCGGACGATTTGGTCATCGTATTCCATCGGACGGTTCTTTATGCCGTCAAGTATCGTGTAGATGTCATCGAGTCGGGATTTTGCGTTTTCTCGCCGCTGCTCAGCGTCGGCTATGCTGTCGAGCTGCTGTTGCAAGCGGCTTTTTTCATTCATAAGCCGAGTTGCGGTTTCCTCATCAAAGGCTTCGATGGTGTCGGTGGATACCCGGTCGAGCATCTTTTTGAATTCTGCGTCGATTTCGGCGATCCGTATCTGTAGGTCGATGCTGTTATCCTCGCTCTTTTCTCCCGCCAAGCCCATGCCGATGTGCAGCTTCAGTGTTCGCAATACCTCGGCATTTTGGTTGGCGATTTCCATGATTGCCGCCATCACAGCCCGTTGCAGTATGCTTTCCTCTACGGATGGCGAGTTGTGACAGTATTTCTTGGCGTATTCAATGCGGTTGATGCATCGCCACACGATTTTCTTTTTACCGCTTGCCGTCCATGTGCATCGGCGGTAGGCGGACTTGCATTCACCGCAGACGAGCAGTTCTGTCAGAGCGTATTTGCTTGAGTATTTGCCTTGCTCGGTCTTGGCTTTTCGGCTGATCTTGCGTTTGCCGGAGCGCCTTGCGAGTTCCTCCTGAACTCTGCCGAAGGTAGCCGAGTCGATGATGGCAGGGTGACTATTCTCTA
>ERZ827528.4165-NODE-4165-length-10935-cov-3.255055_pt1 | contig 10935 bp, 5 predicted proteins | sample MGYA00519768_ERZ827528 | MGnify/ENA primary metagenome ERZ827528 (study PRJEB31778, sample SAMEA3449343) | human gut metagenome | biome: human gut; feature: human-associated habitat; material: faeces | place: United Kingdom | collected 2010/2012 ...
CATGCAGGTCTCGACCTCGGGCGTGTATTCCGACCAGCAGATTTCGTAAGCCAGCGGAGTGATGCCTTTGTCCCGGTATTCGGCGAAAAGCGCCTGTCCTTTGGGTTTGAGAATGTCGATGATGGGCATGTACATCATGTTGCGGGGGTATTCGGAGAACTTTGCCGCAACGATATCCGTGGGGCGTTTGCCCTTGATGAGTATCTGCTCCGTGACGCCGAGCTCCTCGGTGACGGCCAGCGCAAGGTCGTAGTAATCGTAGCCTTTGTCGATATTCACAACGATGCGGTCCTTACAGACTTCGAGCGCTTCGCGGAGCGTCGGCATCCGGTGCGACGTGGCCACGCCGTGACCCGATTTGAGATAGCAGCGGCGGATCGAGTCGTAGGGAATGGAAGCGATAAGTCCCTTGCCGGTGGTGGTGCGGTTCAGCGTCCGGTCGTGGCAGACGACCAGCACGCTGTCCGAAGTCAGCGCCAGATCCAGCTCCACGATGTCGGCGCCCATGTCGATCACCGATTCGATCGCAGGAAGCGAGTTTTCGGGCCAGTTGCGCCAGTCGCCGCGGTGGCAGGCGACAAGCACCTTGTCCGAGGAGGGGTCGTGGAGCTCCGAGACAACCCAATCGGCATGGTTTCCCGGAACAGGGGACGGGGTGGAGCAGCTCCAGAAAAAAATAAGACTCAGAACAAAGATAGAAAGGAATTTCATATTCGGCTTCGGTTAATGGTTAAGCAGATTCAGCAGGCAAGTATAAATCTTCTACCTAATAACATTCATCTGTTTGTAAGGTTACAGGCCCGATTAACCCGGAAGGCAGCAAGGGTGTTTCCGCATTCCAGTCTACATAAGGGGCCCATGTATATTTCCGGGCTCCGGGCTGTAGATCACCAACAAGCCGGTTGAGCCAGCAGTTCGTAACAGCGACTTCGAGCGTATTGTCTCCTTCTTTCAGCGCTTCCGAAATATTGACTTTGTAAGGTGGTCGCCATAATGTTCGGAACGGCTGTCCGTTTAACGTCACATCAGCAAGGGCATAAACGGCTCCCAGATCGAGCCAAATATTTTTCTCGCTACCTGTTCGATATTTGAAACTCGTCTTATACGTTGCCGTACCGCTGAAATATCGGATATAGGGATCGTCATTCAGGCCCCAGTCGGTAAGTTCTCCGAATATCGTTTCCCGGGTTGTATCGTAAACCGGACGGAACGTTACATTCCAGCAGCCATTGAGTTCTTTCAAATTCCGAAAAACCGGGAAATTCGCATCGGATATAGAATCGGACGTAGACGCTCTCTTTCGGAACACAATGAACCATGAATCCGCAGGCCCGAACTCCAGTGGCACATAGGTTTGTCCGGCACGCTGTTCGAATTGAGGCAGATCGCGAATTTCCCCGGTCTCGGCATTCCATAATTCAGGTTGGCGGTCTGTAACATCGAATCCGAAGGTCCCTGAAATCGAATCTTTCGATTGGTTCGAAAGAAAATAGAGCTCGAATCCGTCTCCCGCACGGTGGGCAAACAGAATCTCTTGCGGAATGGCGGGAATAATGAGGTCCGGACCGACATCCAACTGGTTCAATGCTTCCTGAAGACCTATTCCGCAGAAAATATGCCCTTTACCGTAACACCTTTCTGTCATCGAAATTCCGTCCATTCCATCCCACATCGCAGCGGCAAGCTGCGAGACCCGATCGTCGCAGTCGGGATAACCCCGGTTACTGGGTGATGATTCAGGAGCACACCCCAGCAGGGATGCCCCCTGTTTTACCAACCGGGACAATACCTTCAGCATTTCGGGCCGCATAGTTTTCTGAGGAGGCAGGACGAGGATTGCATAGTCGGCCCCGGACGAAAGTACGATCCGCCCATTCACAACCCGTGCATCTTTCAAGACTTCGGCGTTGATGAAGTCATACTGATATCCGGCAGGCAGCTTTGGAACCATCGGTCCCGTCATCTTCGGAACATCCTCTCCGATGAAATAAGCGATATCAGCCACATTATGCCCGCTCTGCAGCAAAGCGCAGGAACGGCGGACATAGTCGAAATAACTTTTCATCGAATGAAACCATGTACTGTGACGGTTGAAATCCGTCCCGAACCATGCGTTCATGCCCGGTTTCCGTTCATCGGGCTGGTGAATGTAGAGATGCAGCACATAATGGTTGATGCCCTCGGTCCAGGCCCAGTCTCCCAGCAATTTCAGATCGCACGGCATCTGTCGGAATGTAAAACTGGCTGTAAAAGCCTCCGCAGAAACAAGATTCTTACCGTAAGTATGCGCGGCAGAAGAGGCCGCCCGGCACTCTACTGTATAGGAGCGCTGCTTACGGTCCGTCAGCCAAAATTCGCCGCCGACCTGATGACTGGCTCCGCCGTAATTGAGAAACTCTCCGGGGAATCCCCAATGGCCGTAATTTTCCAACCAGAGCGTCAGCCCATTCTCTTCGCATTTTTCCCGAAGACCGCGAACATAGCCCGTAGCGATCTTATCCGCGACCAGACGGCGCATATCCCACAGGAAACGGTCGGAACGATCGGCGCTCTCCACGATACGCCCTGTCAATACGGGTAACCAAGGATAGGGATCATAGCCATAAGCGGCGGTAAATTCCTCCGCGAAACCTTCAGTCCAGTTCAGAGAACCCTGTTCATAACTGTCTGCAATCACATGTCGGAGTCCCTTCCGTTGTTTGGAAGGCATTCGCCGCAGCAATTCCCCGGCAAATGCGTCGAAATGTGCATGGACAGCATCACGATTCATTTTATCGACCTCATATCCCCTGCCCTCCTTCAGAGTCGGCTTGTTTTTCGTACCGGTTGGCACCATTCCCGTACGCAGAACGATCCACTCTCCGGGAGGCACATCCCAAGTGAGAAAACCAGCAGAATCCGTACATTCCGTCAGGTCGATAACATAAGCTGGGTCGACGGTCAGCGACCGGTCATCGGCTTCGACTGAGGGCTTCCATGAATAGGTATCGTATGCGATCTGGGTACTGGAACTCATTTTTCCTAATTGTTTTTCGACATAATGGGACAAACGAGCTGCACCCGAAAGTTCGATCTCCCCGATCACGCCGTTTCGACCTTCGGGAAAAACAATCCGGAATTCACGGGCTGTCACCGCCGGGAACGATTCACAGACAGGCCCGAAGACCATCGGCCCGATATGTGGCCACAGGTTCGCACGATCAATGTCGCGTGACGCGACCTCGCACCATTCCCCGTTGGCATCTTTTGCCTCGACACATACTTTTGCAGACATGCGCATCGGTCCGTAAAGCGATGCTGACGAAAATGTATAGGGGGCGTCAGGACTGATTTGTCTGGAAGCGGGCCGGATAATCAGCGACCGAACCGTGTAAGGTTTGTCCAATTCGATTTCAAAAGTCAAAGGATAGCGTTCAAACCGAACAGATGTATTTATATCTCCGTCGAAAAGTAAATTTGCGTCGGAGAGTTCCGTACAACGCACATGAGGCGCGTGTTCGCACAGCCGGTCCGAATCATTGACCGGGGCCGGAAAGGCTTGGACGGCAACCTGCTGAAAATATTTGGCCGGTGTTTCGAGCTGTTTCCGGAGTTTGCAGGGCCCGCTGACCCGCAATTCGGTTGATGAGAGGTAGCGCATCGCCTGCCCGGGTTCGACCCACGGCCCGCCCGACTGGCTCCAGCCGGGACAGTTGAACATCCCGACTTTGATGTCCAACCGTTCGGCCTCTCGCACAGCGTGCTCCACGCATTCCCACCAAGCATCGCTCAACACAGGCACCTGTCCGCGGTTGACCATTTTACGCTCTTGTTCACCCGGGCTTACGAAATTCAGGCGGGTATCGGTAACATTACCGATAAAAGCCTCGCCAATGCCGACCTCGGCCATCGCTTCGAGGTCCCGGGTAATGCCTTCTTTGGAGATATTGTCATCTATCCAATACCAGTAAGTCCAAGGTTTTGTGGATTCGGGCGGATTACGAAAATCCGCTTCGAGCGCTGCAGCTCTGTCCATACGGTTACAAGCAGACCATGCTGCCAGAACAGCAGCAAATGCCAAAAGTGTATTTTTGCTCATCGATCCCGGTAGTGTTAATGGTGCTTTCGACGTCCGACGTTGAACTGCTGATTATTGGGAAGGCCCTGCTGTCCGCAGCCTTTCTCCATCAGCGACTTCAATTCGGACAAGTAGGTGGTATAGACCGCGCGCGGCAGTGCATTATGTCGGTGGCACACGGAGGCAGCCATTCCGACGACCTCTCCCATCATCGCCGTTGTCCGCATCACACGGACGGTTCCCAGAGCAACATGTGTCACGCTGATATTGCGGCCGGCCATGAAGAGATTCGGGACATTGCGTGAATAGAAACACCGGTAAGGAATCGGATAGAGCTCAATCTCCTCCTGATTGCATACCGCCTTGAACTCATTGCCCGGGAAGAATTTTGTATTTTCCGGGTCTGGATAATGTAAATCAATCGTCCACGAGGTCGTAGCCGAAGCATCGTCATAGGCAGCCTGCTGCAAGATGTCGTTCTGTGTCAGTACCATATCGCCAATTAGGCGGCGTGATTCCCGTTTCCCGGCCACATATGCCACCTACTCCAGCGCCAGATCACGGAATGCCTCGTTGTCCGAGGCGCGGTTTTTGAGGTAAGACCAGTTGGAATAAACTACTAACAGGCCATGATCCCGAACTCGTTCCGCATCCCATACCTGATCCTGCAGCATGCCTGTTTCCCAAGTCCATTCACCTTTGGTCACCCGTTCTACACTCTCATCGCTGAATACTTTGCCGTAGACAAATTCAGGAAAAGTTACGGGCATTCCCTGGTCTTGAGCATACCATTGTACTGAGGCTCCCATCACCTGTTTATCGGCTTTCGTCGGAGCACTCGGCTCACCGTATTCCGATCGGGCTTCACGCCCTACATGAAAATCGGCTCCGGCCATATACCCGATGTTGGCATCCCCGGTACAATCGGCGAACAACGGGGCCCGGAAGCGCATCAGTCTCCCAGTTTCAACATTCCGGACTAACAGGGCTGCAATGCGGTCCTGCGCCATCTCCACCCCGACACCCCGACACGAAGTATAGAGCGAAATATTTTCCTCACCGGTAACAAAAGCCATCTTTCGGTCGTCAGCGTAATTCTCTGCAGGCATTGCATTGCCTTTTTTCGTATGCCCGAACTCCTTAATCAAGTTCCCGAGATTGGGGTAGGGTGGTAACTCGATCGCGCCGCCCAGATGAACCCTCACCTCCGAGCTATTGTTGCCTCCGAGTACGGGACGGTCATGCACCAAAGCGACTTTTAGACCGAGCCGGGCGGCGCTGACCGCCGCACACATGCCTGCGATACCCCCGCCTACTATTACAAAATCGAACGTTCCCTCATCGCGGGGCTCTCCGTAACCGGAAAGCAGCTTTCGGCGCAGAGCCTCCATTCCCGCTTTATCTTGAGGCAGGTTGTCGTTGCGTTTCGTCGAAAAATAAACAGCGTCGCAACGACCGTCGAATCCCGTCAGGTCATGCAGCGACACCTTGATACGGGGTGACTTTACGACCGTTGTTCCGGCATATTGCCACATCCAGTTTTTCCCGACCGCACCCAGTTTGGCTGGAAGCCGGTGACCGTTCACCTCTAGTCCAAACCGCCCCGGACCCTCGCCGTCATGCCACGGCGAGGTCCAGTTATAGGTTCTGACATAAACGTGATAAGTTCCTTTGCCTGGCAGGACGATCGATGTAGCGGCATCGGCCACGGGCATACCTGCTCCGTGAGCCAGCAGATATGGAGATCCCATGATATCCATGAACTGTTGGTCGACGACCCAACCGCCTTTATCGGCAAAAGATTCAGCCTCAAGAAGATATTCATGTGCCGAAAGCCCGGCTGGAAGCAGGAGTGTCAGTACTGAAATCAGTATTCGTCTCATCAGTCTGGAGTTTAATTCTTAACACAGCGTAACGATTGCCCTTTTGCTTTGTCGTCACATCCTCGAGCTGATCCGGGCTTGTCGTGCTGAAGCATCCGGCGTACACCTTTCGCATTGTTGGTCGGACTCTCGTCCGCCAGCCAAAGCACACATATTTTCGTTGCAGCCGAAGCGTCTTTCGACAATGAAGTCGCATAAATCCCGCCGGGAACCAACGACAGTCCGAAATCGTTGGATCCGCCAAATCCGTATAGTCCGGATTTCAACCTCGTAGCCAGTCCCGCGTTAACACCGCACCATACGGACTTTTCAGGGACATCCTCCAGTCCGCTGCCCAGGTCGGTCGCTTCCGGAGCTGTGAATTTCTCCAGAACCAGCATGTCGGCTTCCGTCGGAATGTGGTATCCTTCGGGACAAGGGTTCTTCTTCGTGGCTGCGTACCAGTTATAAAGCAGTCCGAATTTTTCGACATCCTCCGTCGTTGAATAGGGATTCACATAAGCGGCCGAAGTACAGGCCTTGAAAGCATCGCCCGACGCCGAAGGGATCTCTGTACCATCGGCGAAATGGGTTGTACGCAGATTCTCTTTGAGCCAGAACTGGGGCCCTATCTCCACCTCCGTATAGAGGTTCATATCGTAATCGGCCACATGACCTTCGGGAATGACGATTTCGGCCTCCCCGTATACCCGGCCCAGTTTCATGTTCACGGCATATTCCGACAGGCAGTTGCTGGCAGCGGCTTCGCCGGTCTCCACCTTATCAACTCCGGCAGCATCGTAATAAGCTGCCAGCTCGCCCTCGTCGAGCTTCTCATTGGCATTTTGGTCCACCCACAGTAAAACATATACCGCGGAAACCGTTCGGTCCACAGGTTCGAGAGAGATACGCAATCCCTTGGAAATATGATTCTCCGTAAGTTCTGTATTTATCTGCATGGCAGGAGTCAGCGATGCAACCGATACACCCTTTACATTAGCGTAATAGAGAGCAGCGACGAGTGTCTGGCCGGCCTGCGGCTTGACTTTGGGATGCGTGAACGTCACATTGACGTCGAGAAAAACGGCTTTAGCCGGCACGGGAGTTTCCGGATCGTCATATCCGCAGGAAACCGCCGTTCCGAGGAGAAACGCCATGCAACAGCATATATCGAGTAGTTTTTTCATGGTTGTCGAAATAATTAACGGTTTGTCAATAGCCCAGTACAAGACGCACGTTGACCGGATGGTGGTCCGAAGGAATCGGCTTCTCGACCCGGATATTCGACCCGGGAAGGAAATTGATTATAGCTGCCCAGCGCTGTACCTCGGCGCATTCCGGCGGATAAACGAAGATATAGTCCAACCGGTCGTCGGTACCGGCCGGGGTGGCCGTACCTTCGTCGATGCAGGACTGCGGAGAGTAGGTCTTATAGCCGGCATTTAGGTGCTCGGCAGCCAGATCGAACGTATCCGCAAACCCGTTTTCAACAAAGGTCATAGGTGCTGACGGCACGCCGTTTATGACGGTTTTGGCATAATTGTTCAGATCACCCATTGCAATTACGGGCATTCCGCCAAGGCTGTTCGATTTGGCTTTCGCTATCCGGCAAAGGCTCTGGATGCACTGACGGCGTAGCAGCTGATATTCATTGCTGCGTTTGCCCCCGGATTTCACATGCACTAGGTAGACAAGCAACTCTTGTCCCGAAGACTTTTCACGCAGCCGCACGAAATTGGCATAGCGACTGGTCTGGTATTCATCGGGAGCATACTCCGGATAGACGTTCAGTAGGTCGATATTATCGCTTTCGACCAGTTCGAAACGATCCTTGCGCCAGAAAATAATGCGCGGGGAGGCTCCGATACCCATCTCGCGATAAGCGTAATCGGGCGACATCATGGCGATCATGTCGTTCATCTGGACCTCATCCTGCGACTCCTCGCACCCCAAAATATCGGGATTGTGGTTCTCCTGCCGGATAATCTCCCCGACCTTCTGTTTGCGGTCGTCCCACGGGCTTTTATGAACGAACTGCCGTGAAAGCAGATTATAGGTAGTTACCGAAACGGACATCCGGCCCGGTTTGGCAGCAAAGCACGCTGTGGAGCAGAGCAGGTAAAACAGAGCCAGTAGTAAATATGTTTTAGATGTTTTCATAACGAATCGATTAACGGTAAGACAGATGGAAAACGGCATTGACGGGATGATGGTCCGAAGGTACGGGCGTTGCGATCCTGTGGGTTGCTTTGTCGACGAAATCGATGACCGTCTGGTATTTCGATACGCCGAACGGCTGGGATGAATAACCGAAAACATAATCGATCCGGTAGTTGCCGTTGTCGCGCGGTTCGGCAAAACCGTTCAGGTCGACGCTCGATGTCTTGTAATTGAGGTTGATACACTCTCGGGCGATCGTCGGGGAATCGACGAATCCGAAACTTGCGCAGGCAGCAGGCGCCGAAATGACGCCGTTGTCCACCGTATTCCAGTAATTGTTGAAGTCTCCCAGGATAAAGACTGGAATGCCTCCCTCCTCGCTGGCACGCTGCCGGGCGGCCGGACACAATGCCGAAATGCAGTCGTAACGCAGTTTCTGGTAAGAGGTCGATGTACCGTTGGTCTTGATATGAATGTCGTAGACAAGGAACTCCTTGCCGGAGCTCTTTTCGCGCAATTTCACGAAATGAGCGTAACGCGATGTCGGGAAATCGGCTGAAGTGTAGGTCGGATCGCCGAGCAGCATATTCGTATACCCGGCTCCGGTCTTTTCGAACTTGTCCCGCTTCCAGAAGATCAGTGCTGGATCGGCCGTGGAAACAGCAACCACATGCACATCATACTCGTCGGCAAGCAACTGCTGCATGTCGGAAAGTACCGGATTGGTGCCGCACTCCTGCAAGCAGAGCACGTCGGGATCGTGGTCCGCCTTACGGATGAGATCGTGCACAGCCTGTACCCGGCCTTCCCACGGGGATTTGGCTTCCGTCGCCAGCACGTTGTAGCTGGTCAGCGATACGCTGAAAGCAGCGGTGCGGACCTTTACCGGACCAATCCATGCTCCGGGACCATTCTCTCCTACGCTTCGCACGCGCACCGAATATTCAGTATCGGGCATAAGGTCTGCCAATGCGATCCGGGGTTCACCTGTCCGCAAGGTCTCGGCTCCGGAAGCGGAGGCGTACTCCACTTCATAGCCGGTGGCTCCAGACACAGCCATCCAACCGAACTCCAATCCGTCGGTATAGGCCGCCACGGTCATCAGGTCCGTCACATTGCCGGCAGATTCTCCGTCATCGGAGCACGCGACCGCTGCCAGCGACACGGCAGCGGCCGTCATATATATCCATAATTTTTTCATGTTCGTTCGTTTTTACGGTTATTCCGCCAACAGCGGGTTTTTGTCGATCTCCGACTGCGGGATGGGCCACAAATAGCCGTTTCTCGGATCGAAGGTCAGGCTGCCGAGGCTGTTGAAAATCGACTCGTCGGGATATACGGGTTTGCCGTATTCGTTGAAGGACGGGACAATGGGATCATACCAATGATCCTTGACGCGCTTACCGAGGAGTTTGCCGGGCAAAACATATTCAGCTGTTTTCCAGCGGCGAATGTCGAAAAGCCGCAATCCCTCCATCGCAAATTCGACGGTGCGCTCATAGCGTACGATATCACGAAGCTCTCCCTGAGACATATCGAGCCGCGCTGCAGGCATTTTCACATCGGGACGCTGCCGCACGTCGTTAATCGCATCGATCACCGTTTGGTCGATCTGTCCGAGCTCAATTTTCGCCTCGGCATAAGTGAGCAGGACCTCGGCATAGCGCAGCAGGATGAAATGCAGTTCGCTTTTGGATATATAATCCGGCAGGTCGGCTTCGTCGAAATACTTGCGGCTGACGTATCCTGTAAAAGAACCATAGGCATTAGTCACCTCTGTATTTCCGATGCGCGTTAGTTTGTCATTGATGATGGCGCTGGTCTTAGTCGAATCGGGATGAATCTCAAATTTGAAATTATTATGCCAGCTGCCAGGGCGGATAATCGAATAATCGAGCCGCGGGTCGCGGTTCTGGTATGGAGACTTGGGGTTGTAGAGCGATGACTGGTCGATCCGTTTGCCATCCGTACAGCGATAGGTATCGATGAGCGTCTGTGTCGGTACGATTACTGAATAACCGTTTGATAACCGGGTTCCGATGTATTTGGGGTTGGCATTGATTTTCACCCCTGTCAGATATCGCACAGCAAGCATCACCTCCGGAGAATCCTCGCCGGTGTGAGCGAACAGATCGGCATAAGTAGGATTGATGTCATACCCGCCGTCTTTAATGACCTGTCCGGCACAAGTTGCGGCTAGTTCATAATCTCCGGCATAGAGGGCTACACGCGCCTTCAGGCCCATAGCTGTACCGCTTGTAATATGTCCGGTTTCGGTCGCACTCCATGAAGGCGGAAGATTGCGATAGGCGAAATCCAGATCATTATAGATATGCCCGATAATCTCCGATGCTTTTGTCTTGGGCAGTTTGCAGTTGTCCCAGTCGAGCATATGGTCTACATAAGGCACATCGCCGTAGAGGAAGACCATGTACATATAGTTGAATGCTCGCAGGAAACGCGCCTGTGCTTCGATCCGGTTGTAGAACTGCTCGGAAACCTTGTTCTTAGCGGCAGGCATCTTGTCGAGGATATTATTCGCAAGTGCTATTTTCTCGTAAAAATGTGCCCACACGGTAGCGAAGACCCCAGTCTGCGCATTTGCCTGTCCGGCCTGGATGATGTTCATATTGGCATAGGTCCCGCGGATATAGACCATTTCTGTGGCACCGTCAAGAAAAAGTTGGTATTGAACATCTTGATTCGTAAGCCAATAAAGGGTCGAATAAGCGGCATTGATCGCCAGCGTGAGTTCGGCTTCGGAGGAGAAGAAATTTTCGCTCGACGGTCCCGTCTGGGGATATTCGTCGAGGATGTTACACGAGCCCCAGCACAGGGCCGATGCGAGAACAGCCA
>ERZ827528.4166-NODE-4166-length-10934-cov-7.696847_pt1 | contig 10934 bp, 10 predicted proteins | sample MGYA00519768_ERZ827528 | MGnify/ENA primary metagenome ERZ827528 (study PRJEB31778, sample SAMEA3449343) | human gut metagenome | biome: human gut; feature: human-associated habitat; material: faeces | place: United Kingdom | collected 2010/2012 ...
ATTGTTCTTGGTGCGGCGGTTGAGGATCTGCATCACCCGGTAGATCTCGCTGTCCCGTCCGATGATCCGGTCCACCTTGCCCTGCCGCACCTTGTCGTTGAGGTTCTCGCAGTAGCTGTCCAGATATTTCATCTTCCGGCGCTTTTTCTCCTGGGCCGGGGCACCCGGTTCATCCGAAGCCGGTTCCTCGGGTTCAGCCGGGAGATTTTCTTCCTCCTGCTGAAGCGGGCCGCCGAACATATTCATCATCGGGAACGGCATGGCGCCGCCCGGTTCGAATCCGTCCTCGTCCCCCATCATATCCATGATCTGATTGCTCATGGACTCAATATCCTCATCCGATATGCCCATGCGGTCGATCAGATCCTTGACCTGAGGGATTCCCAGTTCCTTGGCACACTGCAGGCACAGCCCCTCGTTGACCATCTGTCCGTTTTCCATACGGCTCATAAAGATCACCGCAGGCCGCTTGTGACAGCGGGTACACATAAAATTCTTCATAGGCCCTCCTCCCGCAGCCCGGAAGCCGCGTTATTTTTATATAGCAAAGACCTGTCGTTCACCGGAGGGTGAAAACAGGTCCGGAACATTCCTGCTCACAATGGTATTATAGCGATGGGATATGAACAGAAAATGACAATTCTGACAAAAACAATTAAATTGTTGTCACACTCATGCCGAGAGTGCTAATCTCAGCTCTGTCCAAGCGGTTCCGAGTCGTTCTGTGACTGCCACTGCCGGACAAATACCGGGATATAGAGCGCGAAACAGCCAATGGTAAAGAGACTCATACCCCACCAGAGTCCCAGACGCAGCAGGGACACCGGGCGGGTATCCAGTACAGAGATCACCGACACCACATAAAAGACCAGCGTATAGAGCTTCCCGAACCAATGGGACGCCTCGATCTCATGATTGCGGCGCAGGATCAGCACACTGGCGGCAGCCATCAGCAGTTCCTTGGCAATGAACAGGCTGTACAGCGGCCAGAATCCCGGATACCGGGCCCACATGCAGACAAACACCCCGAACAGGGTGAGTTTGTCAGCTGCCGGGTCCAGGATCTTGCCCAGCTTGCTGGTCATGTGGAACCGCCGGGCAATCCAGCCGTCCAGCAGGTCCGAGACGGCGGACACCACCAGCAGCACAGCCGCCAGTGTGAAGTCCTCCGGCAGGCTGGCAGTGAGGAACACCCACGCAAAGCAGGGCACCAGAAAAATACGGAACAGCGAAATACAGTTTGGGATAGTCACAGAATGGCTCCTTTCCAGATCAAAGTGGCTGCCATCGACCGTGCCGCCCCCCTGCGACCCGCTCTTCTGCCGCTTGTGGAAGCGGCTCTGTTCAGCTTGTTTTCAGTATACCATATTATGCCATGAAATACCAGTAAAATGGTATAATTGCTTAACCCACATTCAGGAAGTGGGAAAGCGGATTGTTGTCATAGAAAATTTCGGTGAGGAAGCTCTCCTGTACCGCAGCGGGTGTCAGCACGCCCGACGGAGTGCCGAAGGTGAAGTAGAACTGCAGCACCAGGGTGAGGATAAACAGGATCGCCGCCGCCTTGACCAGTCCGAACACACCGCCCAGAGCCCGGTTGATGCCGCCCACCAGCGGAATGGAGTTGAAGGCACCGAACGCAATGGCGACAATGTGCAGAACCATCAGCCCCAGGGCGAACAGGATCAGAAAGCTCACCAGCTGAATGGCCGAAGTGATGAGCGGACGCACAATGGAGTCGGTGACCGTCTGGGCCAGCTCCGCAGCCTGTGCCGAGGTCACTGCGGAGAGATCCACACCGCCCATCAGGAATTCCGCCGCCGAACGGATGGCCTCAGGCATGGAGGCCAGGGTCTGTTCCAGGGAGCCCGCAAAGGCCTCGGGCGAACCGGCTTCCAGAATGGCGTTGGTGACCGCCTCAGTGATGCGGCCCGCAAAGAACATATCATAGATGGTACCGGAGATGGCATAGCTGATCATCACAGCCAGTACAGCGGCTGCCAGCCAGGAAAGGCATTCGATCAGCATACGCATCAGGCCGTTGTGATAGCCCCGGCGTACCTGCCAGATTACAATCAATACCACAGCCAGATCCATCAGGATAGAAGCAATATTCATGGACACCTCCAGATTCAATAGAGTTTGCAGCGGAAGAGAAGCTGGTTATTCCTCCTCTTTTTGCTGCTGGTGACTGAGTTTTTCCAGACTGCTGCCGGTGAGATAGTATACATCATCGCCGATGAGTTCCAGCGAACTGGCGTCCGGCGTATCGTACACTGCCTCCGGCTGCATCTGCGCGTCATAGACATGCAGTTCGTTATCGGTGAGGACATAGGTGTGTCCCGAATCGGAACGCACATCGATGAAATGATCGGTACAGGCTGCGTACCGCGGTTCGGCAAAGCCCGGAGTCAGGCGCACCACATTCAGGCTGCGCTCCTCCACATAGTTGCCGGTGACCAGGGTGAAGATCCCCTCGTCAAAGTGGTAATACCACAGGCCCTGGGCACTGAAATCATAGGTATTCAGCACCGTTGCCGCCGAAAGGGAGATCTCATAGAACTTTTTGTCGGTGAGGACATAGAGGTTCTGATCTCCGCCTGATACCGCCATATCCACAATGATCTCTCCGGTGAAGTCCAGCCGGCGGGTCTCCTGCTTCCGGGTCAGGTCCAAGAGATTGACGCTGCTCACCAGCTGTCCGTCCTGGGCTTCCAGGGTGGCGGCAGCCAGCACCTTGCCCGAGGCAGGCAGACAGAGATCCAGCACATACCCCTCCGCTGAGTACCACTCATAGATGGAGGCGAACTTATCATTGTAGACGGTCACCTGGGAAGTATGGGTATCCGACCGGGTTGCCACTGCCAGACTGCCGGAACTGCTGAGTTCCGCACAGTAGATGGACTTGGCATAGCTCTGGGAAAAGAGCTCCTTCTCCCCGCTGTACACCTTCAGATCGTTGCCGCCCCGGTCATAGAGCAGCGTTTTGGAGCGGTAGCAGGTGCCGTCCACATTGTAGAGGTTGTGGCGGATCTCCCGCACCTTCCGTCCGTTGGGGTTATAGTACAGCACCCGGTTCTGTCCGATGACCGCCAGATCCCCTCCGGCATTCTGCAGGCTCACCACATCCGACCCGGTGACCTCCACCGGGAAGCCATCGCCGGGCAGATACATCGCCAGGAAGCTGTTGATGTCCTCGATGTAGGTTCCGCTGAAAAAGCCCTGGACGCCGCTGACAACCAGCCAGGCACCCAGCAGGATGCCCAGGAAGATCCCCAGACGCTTCCAGGCGCGCCGGCGGCTGCGCTCCTTCCGGAGCTGCCGCAGATCGGTGATATTTTCAGCTCTGTTGTCCTTCGATCGGCTCATAGTACACCTTATCCAGATACAACCCGCAGGGCGGAACCCTTCCGCCGGCTCGGGCACGGTTTTTGCTCAGAACAATGGCCCGGATCGCTTCGGGCGTACAGGGGATCTTCCCCATGCCTGCTGCCAGCAGTGTTCCCACCATGATGCGCACCATGTTGTACAGGAACCCGCTGCCGGTCACAGAAAATTCCACCATCTCCCCATCCCGACGGACAGTGAATTCATAGATGGTGCGCACTGTGTCCTCCACACTGCCCCCAGGACTGCAGAACGCCTGATAGTCATAGGTTCCGATGAACCCCTGGGCGGCGGCATTCAGTGCCTCGGCATCGATGGGGTACTTGTAGTATACCCACACCTGATCCTGTTCAAAGGGACTGCGGATCTCGCTGTTGCGGATCTTGTAGATATACCGCTTGCCGGTACAGCTGTACCGGGCATGGAACTCCTCGTCCACTTCCTCACAGCGCAGCGCCGCCATATCCGGCGGGAGGTCGTTGTTGAGTGCCCGCACCAGCCCTTCACAGGGGATACGGCAGTTGGTCTTGAACGACACAGCAAAGTCGTTGGCATGAACGCCGGTATCCGTCCGGGAGCAGCCCTTGAGCTGCACCTTCTCAGCCAGGATCTTTTCCAGCACCGGCTGGAAGGTCCCCGCTACCGAAACAGCGTTCTGCTGCACCTGGTACCCATGGTACCGGGAACCGTTATAGGCGATATGCAGCAGCAGATTTCTCATGGTGCCTCCTCTTTTAGTAAATGGACGGGAAATAGGCGTTCACTGCCACCACTGCCGCCAGTACCAGCAGCGATACGGCAAAGCCCGCATAGTCCACACCCTGGTATTTGAGCTGGCGCATGCGGGTGCGTCCGGCGCCGCCATGATAGCAGCGGCACTCCATTGCCAGCGCCAGTTCATCGGCCCGGCGGAAGGAGGACACAAACAGCGGCACCATGATCGGCACCAGGCTCTTGGCCTTGTCCATGAGCCCGCCGCTTTCAAAATCGGCGCCCCGTGCCTTCTGGGCCGACATGATCTTGTCGGTCTCTTCAATGAGGGTGGGAATGAACCGCAGCGCGATGGTCATCATCATCGAGATCTCATGCACCGGCACATGGAGCTTGCCCAGGGGCTCCATCAGCCGTTCCAGACCGTCGGTGAGGACGATGGGCGAAGTGGTATAGGTCAGCAGGGTGGTGCCGGCGATGAGACAGATGATGCGCACCGCCATGACAATGGCATAGAACACACCCTGATCGGTGATGCGGATAAAGCCGAACTGGAACAGGACATTGCCGTCCACAAAGAGCATATTCAGCACACCGGTAAAGACAATGAGCATGATCACCGGCTTGATGCTCTTGAGCATCATTTTGATGGGAATGCCGGAGATCTTGTAGCAGCAGAGGATAAACAGGGCGGAAACTGCCATAGCCTGCAGATTGCCTGCCAGGAACAGTTCCACAATATAGATCGCCATGAAGATGATCTTGCCCCGGGGGTCCATCCGGTGGATGGGGCTGGTCCCCGGGAAGTACTGCCCGATGGTGATGTCTTTAAGCATGGAGATTTTCCCCCTTTCGGATCAGTTCCCGGATCTGGGCCACAGCGTCCTCCACCCGGAACACATTGGGATTGACCGGATAGCCCTTCTCCGCCAGACGGGTGAAGATCCGGGCCACCTGCGGCACCGAAAGTCCCATCTCAGCGATCTCCTTCTGATGGGAGAACACCTTCTCCACATCGTCGTACATATAAAGGGAACCGTCGTTCATCACCAGTGCCTTGCCCGCATAGTTGGCGATGTCCTCCATGCTGTGGGATACCAGCAGAATGGTGCTGCCGGTCTCCCGGTGATATTCCCGGATCTGGCCCAGGATCAGTTCCCGGCCCATGGGGTCCAGACCAGCGGTGGGTTCGTCCAGCACCAGCACCTCCGGACGCATCGCCATCACACCGGCGATGGCAACCCGGCGCTTCTGACCGCCGGACAGCTCAAAGGGGCTGCGCTCCAAAAGCGCCGGGTCTAAGCCTACAAAGTCTGCGGCTTCGTGGACGCGGCGGTCTACCTCGCCTTCGTCCAAGCCCATGTTCTTGGGGCCAAAGGCGATGTCCTTGTAGCAGGTCTCCTCAAACAGCTGGTACTCCGGGTACTGGAACACAAGCCCGGTGAGAAAGCGGAAATCCCGGATCTTTTCCGGGTCTGCCCACAAATCGCGGCCGTCAATGTAAATTTTGCCGCTGGTGGGCTTGTTCAGGCCGTTCATGTGGGTGATGAGGGTGCTTTTGCCGGAGCCGGTGGCCCCGATGATGCCCACAAAATCGCCCTCTTCTACGGTAAAGCTCACGTCGTCCAGCGCGGTCACTGCAGTGGGCAGGCCGGGGTTATAGACGTAGCTCAGATGTTCTACCTTAATGATATCTGCCATTTCGTCCGCCCCCCTTACTGCAGCAGCTCATACAGCGCCTGTGCGCAGGCACCGGTGTCGATGATGCCCTCCGGCATCGGGATACCAGCCTTCACCAGCTCGTCCCGCAGCTCAGCGGCCTGCGGCACGTCCAGATGCAGACTGCGCACCTTTTCGGTCTGGCTGAACACCTCTTTCGGGGTGCCCTCCATCACCACATGACCCTTGCTCATCACCAGCACACGGTCGGCCTGTGCGGCTTCTTCCATATAGTGAGTGATGGACACCACCGTGATGCCCATGTTCCTGTTCAGGTAGTGGATGGTCTGCATCACCTGCTCGCGGCCGCGCGGGTCCAGCATGGCGGTGGCTTCGTCCAAGATCAGGCAGTCCGGGCGCATGGCAACCACACCGGCGATGGCCACGCGCTGCTTCTGACCGCCGGAAAGGTTGTGGGGTGCGCGCTCGCGGTATTCGTAGATGCCGGCCATCTTCATGGAGTCGTCCACCCGGCGGCGCATCTCTTCCTGCGGCACGCCGAGGTTTTCCAGCGCAAAGGCCACGTCCTCTTCCACCACAGTCGCCACGATCTGGTTGTCCGGGTTCTGGAACACCATGCCCACGGTCTGGCGGATATCGTAGAGTTTCTCTTCGTCTGCGGTGTCCATGCCCTCCACATACACCTTGCCGCTCTCCGGCAGCAAAATGGCGTTGAAGTGCTTCGCCAGCGTGGATTTGCCGCAGCCGTTTGCACCCAGCACCGCCACAAACTCCCCGCGCTTTACCTGCGCAGATACGCCGTCCAGCGCATAGACCGGCTGCTCGGCATCGTAGCGGAACTTCAAATTTTCAGCAGTTAAAATCGTATCACTCATGCTTTGTTTCTCTTTCTGGTGGTGCGCCCCTCCGAAAGGGGCTGTACCCCATTCTTAGCATATATTATCTCAGTCACGGCTATCGCCGTGACTGAGATAATATTTTACTTTCATTCTTCCCAAATCGCGGTGGCGCCGCAGGGCACCACGCCGCCGGTGGCAGACACCGGCAGACCGATCTCGTCGCAGCTGGTCTTGCCGCCAAAGCGGGGCACCAGCGTGGTCTTGAGCATATACTCCATGACCGCCGGAGACAGGCCGGTGGTGTAGCTGTTGACCGCAAAGAACAGCGGGGTATCGCTGAGCACCTCTTCGCACTGGCTGATGAGGTCGTAGATGCAGTCCTCCAGCTTCCAGATCTCGCCGCCGGGGCCGCGGCCATAGCTGGGCGGGTCCATGATAACGGCGTCATAGCGGCTGCCGCGGCGGATCTCGCGCTGCACAAACTTGGCACAGTCATCCACGATCCAGCGGCAGGGGCGGTCGGCCAAGCTGCTGGCCTGGGCGTTTTCCCGTGCCCAGGCTACCATGCCTTTGGAAGCATCCACATGGGTCACGCTGGCACCGGCGGCCAGGCAGGCCAGTGTTGCGCCGCCGGTGTAGCCGAACAGGTTGAGCACCTTGACGGGACGGTCGGCGGCCTTGATCTTTTCCTGGTACCAGGCCCAGTTCACAGCCTGCTCCGGGAAGACGCCGGTATGCTTAAAGCCGGTGGGGCTGACGATCAGCGTCAGATCCTGCCATTTGATGTTCCACTTCTGGGGCAGCTTTTTGTGGTAGTCCCACTGGCCGCCGCCCTTGGCGGAACGGTAATAGATGGCGTCTGCCCTGGCCCACAGGGGGCTGACTTCCTCGTTTTTCCAGATGATCTGCGGGTCGGGGCGGATGAGCAGCGTTTTTCCCCAGCGTTCCAGGCGGTTATGATTCGTTGCGTCGATCAGCTCGTAATCGACCCAGGTATCGGCGGGGCTCATCAGCACACCCCCGGAATACGCTGGCGGATCATATCGGCAATGCGCTCTGCGCTGGACTGGATGGCTTCCATATCCTCGCCTTCCACCATCACGCGGATCTTGGGCTCGGTGCCGGAAACACGCACCAGCACGCGGCCCATGCCCATCAGGTTCTGCTGCTGGCTCTCAATAAAGCCGGCAATGTATTCATCTTCTTTATAAGCCTGCTTCTGCTCCTTGTCGGCAGTCAGGTTGATGAGCACCTGCGGGAACTTGGTGTAAACGGCGTTCAGCTCGCTCATCTTGGTACCCTCTTCGCGGTGCTTGCGGGCCAGCAGCTTCAGCAGCTTGCCTGCGGTCAACTCGCCGTCGCCGGTGGTGGAGTGGTGCAGGAAAATAACATGGCCGCTCTGCTCGCCGCCGATGGCATAACCGCGGGCGCGCATCTCTTCCAGCACGTAGCGGTCACCTACAGCGGTGCGGGCGGTGTCAATGCCAATGGACTGCATATACTTCATAAAGCCCAGGTTGGACATAACCGTCACCACGGCGGTATTTCCGTCCAGGCGGCCGCGGTCTTTCATATCCTTGGCAACCAGCGCAATGATCTTGTCGCCGTCGATCTCTGCACCCTTTTCATCGCAGGCCAGGCAGCGGTCTGCATCGCCGTCAAAGGCAATGCCGCAGTCAAAGCCGCCTTCCACGACCTTCTTTTCCAGCCGGTCCAGGTGGGTGGAGCCACAGCCATCGTTGACGGAAACGCCGTCATCCAGCGTGCCGGTAAAGCTGCACTGGCAGCCCAGGCGGGGGAACAGTTTCTGCGCCACCTTGGCAGAAGCACCATTGGCGCAGTCAAACAGCACATTCAGGCCGGAAAGATCTGCATCAATGTGCTGCTCCAGAGCATCCACATAGTCATCCACAGCGGTATCCAGGCGGTGAACGCGGCCGATCTCGGCACCATCACAGATCTTGATATCCTCGCAGTTTTTGAAGATATGAGCCTCAATGCGGTTTTCTACTTCATCGGGCAGCTTGTAGCCATCGCCCTTGAAAATCTTGATGCCGTTGAACTCCATCGGGTTGTGGGACGCGGAGATCACAATACCGGCGTCTGCGCCGTATTTGCGCACCAGATAGGCCACGCCGGGGGTGGGGATCACACCCAGCAGGTCAACGTCTGCGCCAACGCTGCACAAACCGGCAGCCAGGGTGCATTCCAGCATATCGCCGGAAACACGGGTATCTTTGCCAATCAGAATACGGGGACGGTGGCCGTCCAGACTGGTCAGCTCTGCGGCAGTTGCGCGGCCGATCTGCAGGGCCAATTCACAAGTCAGGTCTTTGCCCGCCACACCGCGGACACCATCGGTACCAAACAATTTACCCATATCGTCAAGTCCTTTCCATCTATCAAAGTCAACACATTGAATTATAATGAATAAAGAATAAATAATAAAGAATAATTTTGGTGGACCGCGGTGCTGCGCACCGCTCAAAATAAGGCCTGCGGCCCTGCCCTGCCAAAAAACTCCTAACTCCTACCTGTTTAATACATTCTCTGCTGCCCATCCACCTCGTCGGCGTCTTCGGCGCGCAGGTGTTTGGGGACTGGCATGTTCAGATGCTCATAGGCCAGGCGGGTCACGCAGCGGCCGCGGGGGGTACGGGTCAGCATACCCATCTGCATCAGGTAGGGTTCGCACACATCCTCCAGTGTTACACTTTCCTCACCAAGGTTGGCCGCCAGGGTATCCAGGCCCACCGGACCGCCGCCGTACAGCTCAATGATGGCACGCAGTACGCTGCGGTCCAGTTCATCCAGGCCCAGCTCGTCAATATCCATCTGGCGGCGGGCTGCCACAGCAGTGGGGCCGTCGATTGCCCCATCACCCTCCACGGTGGCAAAGTCACGCACACGCTTGAGCAGGCGGTTTGCAATACGCGGGGTGCCGCGGGCGCATTTGGCCAGCTCCAGCGCACCGGGGCGGTCGATGGGGATATTCAAAATGCCCGCGCTGCGCATGATGATGGTAGCCAGTTCATCCGGGCTGTAGGGTTCCAGCTTGAGCAGAATGCCAAAGCGGTCACGCAGGGGCCCGGTCAGCTGGCCCGCGCGGGTGGTTGCGCCCACCAGGGTGAACCGCGGCAGGTTGATGCGGATGCTTTGGGCGCTGGGGCCCTTGCCGATCATGATATCCAGCGCGTAATCCTCCAGTGCGGGGTACAGCACTTCTTCTACCTGGCGGGAAAGGCGATGGATCTCATCAATGAACAGGATATCACCCTCCTGCAAATTGGTCAGCAGAGCGGCAAGATCGCCGGGCTTTTCGATGGCCGGGCCGGAGGTAATGCGGATCTGCACGCCCATCTCCTGCGCCACAATGCCGGCCAACGTTGTTTTGCCAAGGCCCGGCGGGCCGTACAGCAGAATATGGTCCATCGGTTCCCCGCGCTGCTGGGCGGCGCGCAGGTAAATGCGCAGATTGTTTTTGGCCTTTTCCTGACCGATATAATCATCCAGCGTTTTGGGGCGCAGGCTGACTTCCTCGGCGGCATCGGCCGGGGCGGCGTCCGGGCTGACCAGGCGGCTGGAATCCACCGTATATTCCGTATTTTGGCTCATTCAGGTCACTCCTTTACGCACGCGAAAGCCCGCGCAGTGCAATTTTGATAATATCCTGCACCGGCAGGGTTTCGTCAATGCGGGCCACAGCCGCAGCTGCATCCGAGGTGTTGTACCCCAGCGCCACCAGCGCGGCCACAGCCTGGGCGGGTGCGCTGGACGGAGCCGGCGCTGCTGCGGCGGCCCCGCCGCCAAAGCCAGTGCCATCCGCCAGGCCCTTGCCCACTTTGTCTTTCAGTTCCAGAGCAATACGCTGGGCCAGCTTGGGGCCAACGCCGTTCGCCTTGGTAAACGCCTTGTGGTCCCCGCTGGACGCCGCCAGTGCCACACGCTCCGGCGTCATGATGGACAAAATGGCCAGCCCGGCCTTGGGGCCAACGCCGCTCACGCTGGTCAGCATCTTGAAGCAGCTGCGCTGCTCCTCGGTGGCAAAGCCATACAGCGAAACATCGTTTTCGGTCACGTTCATCACAGTATACACCGTGCCTTCCCGCCCGGGGGCGGGCAGGCTTTCGGCTGTGGTCAAGGGCACCTGCACCGCATAGCCCACACCAGCGCAGCTGATGACCACGGTATCCAGTGTTTTCTTTAAGATTTTTCCGGTCAGCGAATAAATCATCGTTCGTTCCTATTTCTTATCCAAGATATATCTAAGGCAATACCGCATAATTCTAAGTGCCGATACGGCGAGCGAGGTGCGGC
>ERZ827528.4168-NODE-4168-length-10933-cov-5.827542_pt1 | contig 10933 bp, 7 predicted proteins | sample MGYA00519768_ERZ827528 | MGnify/ENA primary metagenome ERZ827528 (study PRJEB31778, sample SAMEA3449343) | human gut metagenome | biome: human gut; feature: human-associated habitat; material: faeces | place: United Kingdom | collected 2010/2012 ...
CGTTCGCGCTGATCCTGAGCCTGTGCCCGAAGTTCGGCGCCATCATCAACACCATTCCTGCCGGCGTGCTCGGTGGCGTGACCACCCTGCTGTACGGCATGATCGGCATGGTCGGCATTCGTATTTGGGTTGAGAACAAGGTCAACTTCGACAAGCCGCTGAACATCATGGTTGCCGCGATCACCATGATCATCGCCATCGGCCAGTTCGCGTTCGCTTTCAATGGCATTTCCTTCAACGGCATCGCCATCGGCACCATCGTGGTCCTCGTCGCCTACCACGGCCTGAAGGCCATCGGCAAGGCTACCGGCACCATTGCCAAGGACGATCCGGACATTCTGTGACGGACGGCAATCAGCCGTATCGGACCCGTCGGTCTTATGACCGGCGGGTTCTTTTTGTATGTGTTTCCATGCAAACGTTCCAACATATTTCGTCAATCGATCAATGTGTTGCGTTGAGCAGGTTTTATGATGGTGCGTGTAAGTAAATGCGCATGCGGCAAGGGAGGCATAATGAGCACTGCAGCAGGAAAGAAGATTGCGATTGTGACCGGTTCCGCGCTTGGATTGGGATATGAGCTGACTCGACAGCTGATCGCCAAAGGATGGTTCGTTGCTGGTATTGATTTCAATGGCGCACGTCAGGCGGAGTTGTCAAAGGCTTTTGCTGCCGACGAATACAGAGCTTTTGTGGGCGATATTTCCGACGAATCGTTCGTGAAGAACTCTGTTGCCGCAATCTCGAAAATCGGTCATATCGATTTGCTGATCAACAATGCCGGGCAGCCTTCGTTCAAAGTCCCGACCGCATACGAGGCGGCCGATGTGGACAAGTGTCTGAAGGGGCTGAAAGGCATGGTGTTGTGGAGTGTGGAAACGCTGAAAGCAGACGGTGAGCGGGATCTCAAAATCGCCAACGTTATGTCTACTGCGGCAACGCGAGGCAACCCCAACGAATCCGTGTACTGTGCCACCAAGTGGGGTGAGAAGGGCTACACCAAGAGTTTGCAGGCCGCATACAAGGGGACCAGTGTGAAAATCGTGGGGGTCTATCCGGGTGGCATCGACACCTCGTTCTACCGTGACAGCCATGACTACGTTTCAGAAGAAAAGCAGCATACCTTCATGCGTGCCAACCAACTGGCCGAAGTGATTCTGTTCAATCTGGTCAACGAAGCAAATCTGACCGTCACCGATATCGAAATCAACCGCAATCCGGCGTGAATATAACGGATATGAAGGATTGAAGGAACGTAAGAAAAAGTATCGGGCATAGGCTACAGTTATTAGGTTTGCGCAACGTGCGTAATATTTGACATGAAAGGCCATTGTGCCCGATACCGTTTTTGATGAAGATATCCTCGCAGCCGCTTCCGAAGCGATGGGCGAGGAAGAGGAACGCCCGCTGACATTCGCCGAACTCGGCGTTCCTGGTCCGCTGGTCCGCGTGCTTGCGGCTGATGACAAGAAAACCGCTTTTCCGATTCAGGCCGACACGCTTCCCGATTCGTTGGCTGGGCGAGACATTCTTGGCCGCGGTCGTACCGGCTCCGGTAAGACGTTGGCGTTCTCGATTCCGCTGGTCGCTCGTCTGGGTGAAGTGGATGCCAACGAATATGAGAATATGAGCCAGTTCCGCCATGAGGTTGATCGTGTGAAGCAGGCTCATGCCAAGGAGCGGCGCGCCGATGATTTCGTGCCTCATCCGCGTGGCTTGGTGCTTGCTCCGACCCGTGAGCTTGCCAACCAGATCAATGACGTGCTGATGCCACTTGCCCAGATATACGGCATTAACACCACCACCGTGTATGGCGGCGTACGTTATGCCCGCCAGATCCGTGACCTTCAGGCCGGTGCCGATATTGTGGTGGCTTGCCCAGGTCGTCTTGAGGATTTGATTGAACAGGGCGCGCTCACCTTGGACAAGGTTGAGGTTGCGGTTATTGATGAGGCCGACGAAATGGCCGATATGGGCTTCCTTCCGCCAGTTAAGCGACTGCTCGGACAGATTTCGTTCGACGCGCAGATCATGCTGTTCTCCGCCACGCTCGATCATGGCGTGGACGAAGTGGTGGAAACCTTCCTGTCCGATCCGAAGGTGCATAGCGTTGATTCCGCGACGGCGACCGTTGACGAGATGACCCACCATGTGTTCAAAACCACGCAGGGCAACCGTCACGAGCTGGTGCGCACCCTCGCTTCCGGCAAGGGCCGTCGCATTCTGTTCACACGTACCAAATTCCAGACGCAGAAGCTTGCCAAGGATTTAACGCAGAACGGCATTCCTGCGGCCGAATTGCACGGCAACCTGAGCCAGAACCAGCGTGACCGCAATCTGGCCGCCTTCAACTCCGGCGATGTGAACGTTATGGTGGCCACCGATGTGGCCGCGCGAGGCATCGATGTTTCCGGCGTGGAACTCGTAGTGCAGGTCGAACCGCCGGAAGATCCGAAATCCTTCCTGCATCGTTCCGGACGACCCGCGCGAGCCGGTCATTCCGGTGACGTGGTGACCATCATTCTGCCGAACCAGCGCCGCAGAACCCGTCGCATGATGCGTGAGGCCGGACTGACGGTCGAACCGATCGACGTGACCCCTGATTCGCCGGAAGTGTTGGAACTCGTTGGCGAAGTGGCCGAGCCGGTGTTCGGCTGGACGCTTGAGCAGTCGCAGCCGGCAGGAAATCCGCGCCGTAGGAAGAATGGCAAGGGGGGCGCCGACGGCGAACGTTCCGGCAGGCCGAACCGTTCCGGCGGGCGTAACAAGGATCGCGGCAAAGACAAGGGCGGCAAGCCGTTTAAGTCCGAACGTAAGGATCGTCGTGATCGCGACCAGCGTGAGGAGCGTAACGACAGCGCGAAGAAGTTCGAGCCGAAGAAGAACCGTGCGGAACGCCGTGCCGCCAAGTTCGAAGGTCGTGACAATCGTGAATTCGAAGCGCGTGAACATCGTTGGGAACATCCTGAAATTCAGGAGGAACGCCGCGAACAGCACGAGGAAAAGCGCAACAACAAACGTCGTGAAAAGTACACGCGCCTGCATGAGCAGCAGCGCAGCGACAACGAACAGCGCGAAACAACGAACAAGCGCAGGAACGACGGCGATTACGGCAATACCGACAATCGCAGGAAGCCGGGAAAGAAGAAGCTCGGACAGCTTGCGAAAAAGCAGGGTGCGCCAAGCAAGAAGCAGCGCAAGTCTGAAGCCCGTGCCGAGCGTCGATATGACGACGATCGTCGGTCCAAAGGCAAGAAGCATGACGAGCGTTCCTCGGATGCGAAACGCTATGACCGTCATACGGAAGTCAAGCGTGGCGGCCGTGGCGAACGTCACGACAAGCATGCAGGGCAGTCACGGCATCGCCATGCGAACATCAGGAAAGCGCCATTCCGTATGCGTTGATCGCTGAAAAGCAAAATCAAAGCTTGCGTAGCTGGTAAACAATAGAAAACGGTGTCCGCCAAGGTATATGAACACTTGGCGGACGCCGTTTTTTGTTAAATCTGATCATCTATTAATTTGCTTGGCTATATGAAAAGTTGCTCAGCCTGTAATCGGATTGTATTGGTCGTCTGCAGTGAAGCACTTACGGTACGCCATCACCATAATGAGACTGTCAGCTAGAAGCGTCAACGCTGCGATGGCGGCGAGAATCAGGAACTGGTATTTCGCCGCATCGATAGGATTGCCGCCGGCGATGATCTGACCGGCCATCATGCCAGGCACCGTCACAATGCCGCTGGAAGCCAGCGAGGCGGTAGTCGGCAGCAAACCCAAACGAATCGACGAGACGATGGACGGGCGCGCGGCCTCCCAAGCGGTCGCACCCAACGCCAGCAGCGTATCCACTTCGTCACGGCGTTCCTTCATGCTTTCGAAGAACCGGTTCAATCCAACCGCCAAAGCGGACACGGTATTGCCAAGCAGCATGCCGGTCAACGGTACCACCAATTGCGGCGCATACCACGGTTGCGGGCGAATGATCAATTCAGTGACCAACGAAATCATAATGAGCATGGTGATGACCAAGCTCAAAAACACGGGGCCGGCCAAGCCTTTTGGTACACCCTTGGCACGAGACAGGGTGATTTGCACGGCCGCGATCAGCATGAACATCACCAGCAGCAGCACCAGCCATGGATTGTTCGACTTGATGACGAACTCCATAATGAAACCCATGGCGCACAATTGCAGCAACGCGCGGCACGCCGACCATAGCAGTGTCTTGCCAATGCCCATGCGCATCGCTTCGGAAATGCCCGCGGCTACGGCAACCATAACCAATGCGATAAGCAGACCCCAAATATCAATGGAATAGTAATTGCCGCTCATGCCTGCGCTCCTTGCATCGAATCGGACTGTGCCGCGAAATCATTGGAATCATTGGTTGCTGTGGTTCGCGGAGCATTCGCACTTTGCAATACGCCATTGGCCAGTGTAAGAATACGCGTGGCACGCCCATCCGGTGGACGATGGCGAATACGGATCACCGTCATGCCCCGCTCTGCGGCCTGAGCCATGATGGATGCCACCTTATCGGCGTTCTCATCATCCAAACCGGCATCAACCTCGTCGGCAAGCAGCACTTTTGGCGAAGTAAGCAAGGTGCGCGCCAAACTCACGCGGGCGGCCTGGCCTCCAGACAAGTCATGCGGAGCACGCCCCAAGTCAATATCCGCGCAGCCAATGGCGTCAAGCGTGGCTCGAATGCGAGCATCCGGCAGTAGATCGGCGGGTTTGAGAGACTTGCCGGACGACCATTTCCTGCCGAATCCTTGCTTGCCTTCGCCCGCACGAATAGCCAATGTGAACGGTAAACGAATCGCCTCGGCCACACTCGAACCGATCAATACTGGCTTCTGCGGCAAATACGCCACCTGACTACGCCACTGCTGCGGTGTGAATTCGCTGGCAGAGCGCCCTTCAAGCTGAAAATCGCCGTTCGCATTCGGATTCAATCGTGCAAAAGCGGTAAGCAGACTACTCTTGCCCGATCCGGAAGGGCCGACCAAATCCACAATCTCACCAAGCTTCATATCAACGGATAATCCGCTGAAAATCGTGCGTTGCTCACCATCGACAGGCACGACACAGGAAACATTCGAAGCCGAAAAAACATACTGCATAATCCAACACCATACCGCTTGGCTGCCGGTCGGAAGCATTGGATGCGTTTCTTAGTGTCCTCTAAACTGGATCACATTGCATGGGAATATTGCGTCTGCCAGTCACGAATTGAAAACACTGCTCGCCATCCTCTATACAAGAGCCGATCTTATTGAATTCCGCCATAAGCGAGATAAGTCCATCGATGAGCCGTTGAATGAGCTGAGATTCGATGTGGACCGCATGAACATGATCATCTCCAATCTGCTCGACGTGGTGCAGGCAGACAATCCGGAAAACACCGTCAATGCGGCACATGATGGCGTTCGAGGCGTGATCGGCAAAGGCAAGAACGCTACTGAATAGCATCATTCATTCAGCTTGCTTACAGTATTTTTCGTTGATATTCCAAGGAAAATCAGTCTCAAGGATGAGGTCGTGCCAACGTTTCGTGGACTACAACTGGCACGTTGGAAGTGAAAAATATGAAAGCAAGAAGTGAGCATGCGTGCATGGTTGATGAACATAAGTTTGGTGGATGGCTGGTTTCCGGCAACGTTGTTTTCGATAACCGCGGTGCTGGCGGCGATACTGCTGGGTATTGCAATATGGGAGATGGTTGGCGGAAGCCGTGGCGGTGGTAAACGTGCAATTGCCGTAGTTGCGTGTCCGATGGTGATTGCGGTTATTGCCGGCATTGTCGGATTGGTGATTGCCTGGTTGCTGTCGGACGTGTTTGTGGTGTTCGGTGTTGAGCTGGGCCCGCGTGTGATCGCGTGGGCTGGTTGCGGTTGCGCGATCGTCGGTTTTGCGGTCAGCCATGTGATGCTGCATAGGGGAGTGTTGCGTGCCGTCGCCGTAATACTGGTGGTATGCGCAGTGTTTTCCACCGCCACCGGCATCGATCAGGCGTATGGAGAATATGCCACCATCGGATCATTGTTCGGCCAAGACTCCTATCGCGAAGCCGACCTGACGGGAATGGCGAAACGCAGCGATTTGATTAGCGTCACGCAATGGAGGCAGGAAGCGGCAGACGGTAGCATCAGCGATATTCCCGCACATGGCGAAGTCAGTAAAGTAAATATTCCAGCCACAACATCGCATTTCGAAGCGCGACAGGCGCTGGTATACCTGCCGCCGGCAGCGCTTGTCACAGCCAAACACAAGCCGGCGTTGCCGGTCATACTGATGATGAGCGGCCAGCCGGGCTCTCCGGGGCGCGTGTTTGCCGCGGGCGGCATTCAAACCATGATGGACGATTACGCGCAGCATCATGGCGGACTCGCACCCATTGTTATTGCGGCCGACCAGTTGGGAGACGATTCGCATAACACCCTATGCGTGGATTCGCCGGTGTATGGCAAGGCGTTGACCTACTTGACGAAAGATGTGGTCGACTGGGTGAAAACCAATCTTCCTGCGGCACGGCAAGCACAAGATTGGGCGATCGCAGGTTTTTCACAGGGGGCCACATGTTCGCTGCAAATCGGTGCGAACCATCCGGATTTGTTCGGCACCATCATCCCCACCGGCAGCGAGCTCAAACCGACCAATGGCAGTGAAAGCAGTATGATCAGCCGGTTCTTTCACGGCGATCGCACCGCATATGAGAAGCAGATTCCCATCAACGCCATTCGCAACCATGCGCCTTCGAACCAGACGCTTGTGATCGGCGCGGGGGAGCGTGATCGCGAGTCTGTGCGCAATGTCGAACTCATCGCACCGGTTGCTCAACAGGAGGGCATGCATGTTACGGCAGTCGAATCGCTCGGCAATGCGCATGACTGGCATGCCGTGCGAGACACGTTGCGGTATGGGCTTGTCGTATTCGGTTATAACACGGGACTGAGTGATGCTAAGCCGAAATTGGCTGACTATCCGAATCTTAAACGCATCACGATCTGACATGTCGTTTTGAAGCGTCAGCAACTCGCAGTCGCAAGTATCAATCTGAATCATCTATCGAATCATTAATCCGAATTATCGAACGGAAGCATTGTTATGACGACGCAATCGCAGGAATCAGCAGTAAAACCATTATTCGGCTTTCGCGCGCTCATATCCGATCTTGCCGACTGGATTCGTCGGCACCGTATGACCTTGGGCTTCGTGCTGTTCATCACGCTGTTCAATGTCGGCATGCAGCTCGTATGCGGCATCAGACATACGCAATTTCCGCCGCAATTGTCGCGCGTGAGTTTTGACGCGCTCGCGCATGGGTGTTGGTATACCGCGCCGATTTCACTGCTGTCGGTGCCTCATTTGGGTCGTCTGTTAATCGACATTCCACTGATACTCATCGCATTCGGCTTATGCGAAACGGTGATTGGAAAGGCGAAGACGGCATGGGTGTCGCTGATCACCACGCTTGGCGGCATAGCGCTCGGCATGGGATTATGCTCGCTGTTCGCAGGCAAAAGTCCGCAATGGCATGCGATTTCGCATGATGGCGCGATTCTGGGGCCGCTGGTTGTTGTGGTGGGCACGCTGATGTGTGCCAGCGCATTCACCGCCATACTGTGGCGTCGGCGCATTCGTGTGATCGGCTATAGCGTGGTGCTGATCATGTTCTTATACCGTGGCGAAGCCGGCGATTATTGTTTGCTGGCTGCCGCGCTGATCGGTCATGTGCTTGGTTATTTGATGGCGTCCGAGAGTCAAGGCGATGTGTATAGGCATGGCGCCTTGTACGAGATGCGCAGGCTGATTGGTATGGCTGCCGGCGTGCAGGCGGTCGGTTCGCTGGTTGCCGTTTCCTCAAGACAATCATTCGGATTGCTCTCCATGTTCGGCTTGCTGACCGGTTCCACGGAATTCGACACGGAACAAGTGTTGGATTGCCTCAACGGTTCCTCGCATGCCAACTGTTTCGCGCAATATCGTATGATGCGATTCACCATGCCCGGAAACTGGCTGGTGTCGTTGATGCCGACGCTGATGCTGCTGTTGATCGCATGGGGTCTGTATCGCGGACGCCGCATTGCCGCCGGGCTAAGTGTGCTGTTCAATGCGTGCACGGTGGTACTTGCGATGCTGTTTTATGTGGTGCTTCCGCTGCAATATGTTGGCGATTCGCAGGCTGACACGTTGCCTGCGTTGGCTCGTCACGGTGCTTTTCACGCGATGTTTTCCACTATGGCATTGCCGTTGATTTTTATCGTTATCGTCATTGCGTTCCGTCAGTGTTTTACGATTCGCACTAGAAGTGAGATTATGTTGCGTGCTGTGGCAGGTGCATTGTCGGCTTTTCTGTTGTTGGGATTGATGTATGCCGGATATGGGCTTGCCTCTCCCGACGATTTCAATGAAAGTCCGCAATTGATCGCATTGCTTGCCGATTATGTGCAACGATTGTTGCCGATCGGATTGCTGAGTGGTATCGAACCTGAGTTTGTACCCGTCGGGCAAATCTCCTTGCTGGTATATCAGTGCGTCGGTCCGGCGTTTTGGATTATCGCTCTGCTGTGTGTTTGGGAGTGTTTGCGGGATCGTTCCATGGTGAATGACGCTTCGCGCCATCGTGTTGACGCGATTATTCCGCTTGGCGGCGAATCCATGTCATTCATGGCAACTTGGGAAGGCAATGATTATTGGTTTTCTGCAACCGGACGTTCCGCAATCGCCTATCGAGTGTCGTACGGTATCGCATTGACGGTGACAGGACCATTCGGAGATCCAAACGAATATACGGAAGATCTCACTGATTTCGCAACATTCTGCACACAACATTCCTGGACGCCCGTGTTTTACAGCGTACACGAGCCACAGCGAGCCGAACTCGCCAAAGCCGGATGGGACTCACTTGACGTCGGCACGGAAATGATCGTCAATCCCAACGAATGGCAAACCCGAGGTAAGAAATGGCAGGACGTGCGCACCGCCATCAACAAAGCCAAACGAGACGGCATCACCGACGTGCTCACCACTTTCAAGGAGGCACCCTTCTCCGTACAAACGCAGATTCGTGAGATTTCCGCACAGTGGGCCGGCAAAAAGGCCCTGCCGGAAATGGGATTCACCTTGGGTGGCGTCGACGAGCTGATCGACTCCCGGGTACGCCTGCTCTACGCGGTCGACGGCAACGGCAAAGTCCTTGGCGTAACCAGCTGGCTGCCCACCTATCGCGACGGCACAATCATCGGTTGGACGCTTGACTTCATGAGGCACCGCACCGACAGCGTCAACGGCATCATGGAATTCCTGATTGCACGCATGGCTGAACGACTGCGCGACGAAGGCAATGCGGAATTCATGAGCCTATCGGCGGCGCCACTGGCCGGTATGGGATCCAACAAAGGCGAACACGAGGAAAGCGAAGTGTTACGTCATGCACTGCAAATGGTCGCAGACATCATGGAACCAGCATACGGATTCCACTCACTGTTCCGTTTCAAACTGAAATTCCACCCCGACGAAGAGAAAGTGTATATCTGCTATCCCGACGCGGCCAAACTGCCGCAAATATCGCTTGCTGTGGCGCAAGCCTACGTGCCGTCGCTCACACCTGCCGAAGCCATGCGTTTTGTGCGCACCATCACGCCACATGATTGACGGTACGTCAGATTTGGCATGGTAGCAGCTTTGACAAAATGTCAGACTTGAGACGGTCCATGGTTCTGGGGTAGCTCGGGTCTACACTAAAGAACGGTTCATAAAGTACTACTTTTCCTGATGGAAGGGGTAAGCATGTCAGCTGAAGCAAACGTCGGCGTAGTCGGTCTTGCCGCAATGGGCGGTAGCCTCGCACGTAACCTCGCACACCACGGCAACAAAGTGGCCGTGTTCAACCGCTCCTACGGTCGTACCGAAAAGCTCATGAACGAGCACGGCAGCGAAGGCGAATTCTTCCCGGCGAAAACCCTCGAAGAGTTCGTGGACAGTCTCGTCAAGCCACGTACCGCCATCATCATGGTCAAGGCCGGAGAGCCGACCGACGCCATGATCAACGCGCTCGCCGACCTGATGGAACCGGGAGACATCATCGTCGACGCAGGCAACGCCTACTTCCCAGACACCATTCGTCGCGAGAAGGAAATCAGCGCTCGCGGCTTGCATTTCGTCGGATGCGGCGTGTCCGGTGGCGAGGAAGGCGCTCTGCTTGGACCTTCCATGATGCCGGGCGGCTCCGAAGAATCCTGGAAGACGCTAAAGCCGATTTTCGAATCCATCGCAGCAAAGGCTGAAGGCGAGCCGTGCGTCACCCATATCGGACTTAACGGTGCCGGCCACTTCGTCAAGATGGTGCACAATGGCATCGAATACTCTGATATGCAGCTCATCGCTGAAAGCTACGATCTGATGCGTCGCGGCCTTGGCATGACCCCGGCTGAGATCGGCGACGTGTTCGAAGAATGGAACAAGACCGAACTTGACTCTTACCTGATCGAAATCACCGCTGAAGTGCTGCATCAGGTCGATAAGAAGACCGGCAAGCCGCTGGTTGATTTGATCGTTGACCATGCCGGCATGAAGGGTACTGGTACGTGGACCGTGCAGACAGCACTGTCTCTGGCCGTTCCGGTCACCGGTATCGCTGAAGCCGTGTTCGCCCGCGGTCTTTCCTCCGAAGCTGATCTGCGTGAGGAAGCTGCCAAGCAGGGCTTCGCCGGCCCGAACGGCGAACTGAACCTGAACAGCGAGGAGAAGAAGGCCTTCATCGAAGACATCCGCCAGGCCCTCTACGCCTCCAAGATCGTCGCCTACGCCCAGGGCTTCAACGAGATCACCACCGCCGCCAAGGAATACGGTTGGGACATCGATCTGGCTGCCGTGGCACGCATCTGGCGTGGCGGCTGCATCATCCGCGCGAAGTTCCTCAACC
>ERZ827528.4170-NODE-4170-length-10932-cov-10.867335_pt1 | contig 10932 bp, 9 predicted proteins | sample MGYA00519768_ERZ827528 | MGnify/ENA primary metagenome ERZ827528 (study PRJEB31778, sample SAMEA3449343) | human gut metagenome | biome: human gut; feature: human-associated habitat; material: faeces | place: United Kingdom | collected 2010/2012 ...
TGAACGCCTCCGCGGCGAAGGAGCTGAGCAGCATGGGGCAGGTCGGCGGCGATCTCGAATCCAATATGTCGGTTCGCACCTTGGATTCGCTCACGGTATCAATCGACGCAACCTCCGTACTGTATGTATCGCTCGGCCTGCTGGCGGTGATGCTGGTATGCATCGCCGTATCATGCATACCGATGCTGCGCAAGTCGCCGCGAAGCCTGTCGGAGTTCCGATGACGAGCATGAACGTGTGGAAGCGTGCCACGCTGGCAATCATACGTAAACCGGTACGCAGCGGAATCATCGGACTGCTGATGCTAACGGTTTTCACCAGTCTTGTGGCTCAGGTTGGAGTGTCAACGGCGCTTCAGAACATGTCCGACGATATCGCCAGAAGCATGGGAATAGGTTTTACCGTCGACACAGGCGAGAATCCTGCAAGTCCAAAGGAAGCGAGCCGGTTCTCGCGCATCCCCGGCGTAGGGAAAACCGTTTACGAGCGTAAAACCCTGGCAGGGGTGGATGGTGCGCATCCGGTTGTCCCTGAACGTGGTCCTCGACTGGATTCCGGTCTATCCACGCAGGTCAGCGTGCTAGGTACCACTGATTCCTCATTGTCCGAAGAGTTCCAAAGCGGTCTGTACCGGTTGGAACAAGGGCACCACATTTCAAGTAATGGCCGGAACGTACTGATTCACCGGGATTTCGCACATGAGAATGGGCTATCGGTGGGATCAACATTCCGTCTCAATCAGGAGGGCCGCGATTCCACCGTTCGCGTGGCCGGAATCTTCTCTGGCAATGTGCAGGCACAGAGCCCTATGCCATCGGACGCATCGGAGAATCTTATCTATTCGGGTGTCCAAGTGGTTTCCGCGCTGACTGGAGAGGAACGGGTCGGCACGATTCGGTGCCTCTCGGATAATCCGCAGGCTCTCTCCGCCGCAGTGGCCCAAGCAAAAAAAATCGCTGGAAGCAAGTATGGCGTCACCGATGACTCGGCGCGGCTTTCCGGCGTGCTGCAGTCGGTGGAAACGGTGCGCGACCTGGTCCGTATGGTGCTGTTGTCCGTTTGCCTGGCTGATGTGTTGGTACTGGGCATGGCGCTTGTCTTCTGGATCCGCTCACGTATCCATGAGATAGGCACCCTTCTGGCTCTCGGCATCGGCAAGATGCAGATTATCGCCCAGTTCGCAATCGAAACCGGTCTCATGGCTGTGGTCGCCGCCCTGTGCTCGCTGGGCACAGGCTCCCTATTGTCTGGTTACGTGTCCTCGCTCCTGCTGCACGATTCGGGAGTCGCGCCTCTTGAATCATTGCAGGTGGAGGCTCTGCCGCCAGAACAGACGCTGCTCATCCTGCTGCTCGGATGCGCGGTCATCGCGATCGCGCTTGCCGTGTCGTGCGCCGCAGTGCTGGCCAAATCCCCGAAATCAATTCTTTCCTCTATGCGTTAGGAGATATTAATCATGACCGTCTGTCTGCAATTGGACCATGTCAATTACTCGTATGGCGCGGCGAAGATCCGCGTTCTTTCGGATGTGAATGCAGATTTCGAATTCGGAAAGATGTATGCGATAACCGGCCCATCGGGAGCGGGAAAGAGCACTTTGTTGTCCCTGTTGGCCGGTTTGGATGCCCCCTCTGATGGAGTGGTTCGTTTTGAGGGCGAGGATATAGTCACGACGGGTTACTCAAGGCACCGTCGCGAGCACGTATCTCTGGTGTTCCAGGACCATAATCTGATTGACTATCTCACCCCCGAAGAGAATCTGCGCCTGGTCAATCCCAAGGCTGATATGAAGATTCTCGAGGATCTGGGGCTGAGCCGTGAGGAATCGAAACGCAATATCATGCACTTGTCGGGTGGCCAACGTCAGCGGGTGGCGGTCGGACGTGCCCTAGTGGCGCCCGGTCGCGCGATTCTGGCGGATGAACCGACTGGCAACCTGGATCCGGAAATGACTGATGAGGTGATTAATCTTTTGCGGCATGCCGCCCATCAACTCGGTAAATGCGTCATCGTAGTGACGCATTCCAAGCGTGTCGCCGGTTCCGCCGATGCCGTTTACACCCTCAGACGTAAGAAACTAGCCAAAGCATAGCTCGCTCGCACAGACCGCGTCTTCCGTACGAACAGTGATCCGCCATCAATGATTTCTCAGACTCCCATCGCGGCAGGGATCCTCTTGACGCGTGGTTGCTGCACCACGCAATGAACGCATTGGACCGCGGCATCGCTGTTGCCTACGTGTCCATGGGCGGGGCGGCATGCTGACCGGCTGCTACTCGCTGTCCGCGAACAACGTGGGCTGGGGCGACGTGCACGGCATCATGGATGGCTCGTTATTACAACGGCAGTTCCCGATAAACCAAATCGTCACGGACTGCAAAACCCTGCCGCTCCCAGAAATCGTTGCCGGCATCGTTGTCTGCGGGCACTCCGACAGCGACTCTCGGCAGGCCGATCGCACGAAGCGCTTCAACCACGCGGCCCACCAAAATCGAGCTAATGCCCCTACCGCGCACGTCGGGGTCGACCGCCGTGTGGTAGATGCGCGATCGTCTTCCGTCGTGGCCGGCAAGAATCGCGCCAATAATCCTTCCATCATCGTCCTCGGCTGCGAAACAGGTGTCGGGATTGCGTTCGAGAAACGCCTTTATCGCATTCTTGCAATCGTTTATATCCTTCATAGTGAAACCTGAGCATCGTGTCCACAGTCCGTATACCAGCGGATAATCCTCGATTATCATATGGCGTATGGTCATTGCTGTCGGTTCGGTCATATTCCCTTCCTTTCTTCTTGAACGCCAACCCCGATTCTCGCATCGTTTGCGGTATTTCCTGTGAGGGTATGCCATATTTGCGATGCATGGTCGTTTGCGGCGTGCGTGCCGTGGAAGCACCCTGAAAGATAATCCGTCGATTTTCGGGGATGCCCCGGATGTGAACACACGGCAACGGCACAGTGAACTCTGCTTAACTGGAATCATGCATATGAAGAACGGAAGTATCGCGAGAGCGGCAGCTGTGGTAGCCGCAACCGCACATATTGTGCGGCATTGTGCCTGCGATTGGCGTCGCACTGCGCAATTCGGCAATCTCAACAATGCATGAAACCAATATTTTGCAGGCTTTAGCGGTGCTGCCAGAAGGGTTGCGCGACTGCTCCACGGTACTTGCGCACCTGTTTTCAACGGTAGGCTGCATCGCAATCGTCGCCGCGCTCGCTGCTGTCGATTCGCGTATTACCCGCAGCAGGCGCGTTGTTATCCGCGATGTCACCGTGTCGGCGGCACCGATACTGTACGTGATCAGCGTCAAATGGCTGGTCGAACGCCCCGTCCGATCACGTCCGCTGGCAGTGGTCTGTTGCCGGGCGATCCAAGTTTTCCGAGTGGTCATACGGCAGCCGCGGTGATCGTATCGGTAATGATGATTCTTGCCGCGCGTAATTTCGCGCGCATATGCTTCCCCGATGGAGAAGGTGACGGTCGTGCAAACAGAAGACGGGCGTTCCTCCGCAGGGCGATCATCGGCGCTGTCGCGCTTGTCGTGGCGGTCGCCTGTTCGCGATTGCTGCTCGGCTTGCACTATCCGACCGACGTGATTATTTCCGCTACCATCTGTCCGCTCATTTCCTACGCCGTATGGTGTGTATGGAACGCATACGAAAGCGCGGGGGAGCGGTAAAAACGTATCTGCCATGTGAGTTCCTTTGATTCCGAAATCAGTTTAGAAATATCCGATTGTGCGGGCAAAACGACAGGTTGTGTAATACAGCGGTGGTGGTGTGGCGAAAGCTGGTTCAATCAAACTAGCGGCGAAAACCTGCATGCGGTACGGCACGATGCGGCGCGGTGCGGCAGCGGGAAAATCGCAAGAAAAACCACAGTGGAGCCAAGCAATACAGACTTGGCGAAGCGGGTTTGCGACGTGCTTAGTGCAAGGGAGAACCAATGGAACTCGAAGAACTTTCGGTCGTTGAAAAGGCCGCAATGCTTTCCGGTGGATCCGAATGGGATTCGCGGGGCAACGACCGCGCAGACATCCCCAGCTTCGTGATGAGTGACGGCCCTCACGGTGTGCGCCGCCAGCTCGGCGAAGGTGACCATCTCGGCATTGGCGCATCCAAGCCGGCCACCTGCTTCCCGACCGCAGGAACCGTGGCTAATTCTTGGGATCCGGCGCTCGCCGAAGAAATGGGCGAGGCCCTTGGCAACGAAGCGCACGATCTTGACGTGAACGTGCTGCTCGGCCCGGGCTTGAACATCAAGCGCAACCCGCTGTGCGGACGTAACTTCGAGTACTACTCCGAAGATCCGATTGTCGCCGGGCGTATGGCAGCGGGCCTGATTCGCGGCATTCAGAGCAACGGCATCTCCGCATGCCCGAAGCATTTCGCAGTCAACAGCCAGGAGCTGCGCCGTCAGGCGAGCAACTCCGTGGTCGACGAACGCACCATGCGCGAACTGTATTTGACCGGTTTCGAAATCGCAGTGCGCGAAGCCAAGCCGCTGACCATCATGACCTCCTACAACAAGATCAACGGCGTCTACGCGCACGAAAACAAGCATTTGCTGCAGGAGATTCTGCGCGACGAATGGGGCTTTGACGGCATGGTCGTCTCCGATTGGGGCGGATCCAACTCCGCGGTCGCAGCAGTCAAGGCCGGCGGTTCTCTGGAAATGCCGTCTCCGGGCTTTACTTCCGTACGTGAGCTGGAAGGTGCGGTCAAGGCTGGGACTTTGTCTGAAGCCGACATCAACGCTCGTGCCGCAGAAGTCGCAAAGATCGCCGCAGCGACCAAGCTGGTCGGCGTCGGACGCAACGACCTGCTCAAGGACGAAGTCGCAGCGGCCCATCATGAGGTGGCGCGCAAGGTGGCTGAAGGCTCCAGTGTGCTGTTGAAGAACGATGACGCAACTTTGCCGTTCAAGGCTGGTACTCGCGTGGCCGTGGTTGGCGATATGGCGGCAACCGCACGTTACCAGGGATCCGGCTCCTCCAAGGTGAACGCCACTAGGGAAGAGAACATTCTTGAGGAAGTCAAGAACGCTGAAGGCCTGGTGCTTGCCGGTTACGAGCAAGGCTACGACCGTCAAGGCAAGGCTGATCGCGTGCTTGTGGAAGACGCCGTCGCACTGGCTGGTAAGGATGATGTGGATGTGGTGCTTGCGGTCGTCGGTCTTGATGAGCGTAGCGAATCCGAAGGTCTTGACCGTTCCAGCATGGCGATTCCGCAGGTGCAGAACGATCTGGTTGAGGCGCTGAAGGGTATTGGCAAGCCGATCGTGATCGTGCTTGTTGCCGGTTCTCCGGTGGAACTGCCGTGGATCGATGATGTTGCCGCAGTGCTTTACGTGGGCCTGTCCGGTCAGGCCGGTGCTTCCGCAACCGTACGTGCGCTGACCGGCGAAGTCAATCCGTCCGGCCACTTGGCTGAAACCTGGCCGGTGCGTTACGAAGATTGCCCGAGCTCCGGTTGGTATCCGGCAATCGGCCGCGATGCGATCTACCGCGAAGGTCCATTCGTTGGCTACCGCTATTACGAAACCGCCGGTGTGCCGGTGCGCTTCCCGTTCGGTTATGGCCTGAGCTATTCCAAGTTCACCTACAGCGCCGCAACTGTCGGTGAAAAGGGCGTTGACGTGATGGTCGGCAACGATTCCGACGTTGCCGGTTCGGCCGTTGTGCAGCTGTATGTGCGCGGTCCGCAGGGTGGCGTACTGCGTCCCGATCGCGAACTCAAGGGCTTCGCCAAGGTTTCGCTTGCCGCACATGAAAGTAAGAGCGTGCACATTGATTTCGACCGTTACACCTTCCGTCACTTCGACGTTGCCTGCAACGAATGGAAGACGGAATCCGGCGAGTGGACGCTGATGGTGGGCGACAACGCTGAGCATCTGCCGCTTTCGATTCCACTCACTGTTGCCGGTGATATCGAGCCCGTTGCCGCAGATGTTGCGCTTGGACATTACCTCATCGGTCACGTCAAGGAAGTGACCGATGCTGAAATGGCCATTCTGTTTGGTCATGAGGTTGTGGCTCCGGGCAAGCCGGTGACGTTCGATGTGAACGATCCGATTATGTCTTGGGTGGATTCAAAGGGCTTCGTGGCGCGTACCGCCGCCAAGACGCTTACCAAGCAGGAAGCCAAGATCCGTCAGAAGACCGGTGCTCCGGACCTTAATACCCTGTTCATCCTGAACATGCCTCCGCGAGCTATGAGCAAGATGACCCAAGGCATGGTCGATTCCGCGATGGTCGACGCCATCGTCAAAATCGCCAACGGCCACACCTTCCGCGGATTGGGCGGCGTTATCGCCGGCTTCTTCCGCAACCAATCCGCAAACAGGCGCACTGCAAGGGAGCTGAACAATGACTGATAACAATGCAACGCAGCCGGCCAGGAAGGTCGGTCCGATCCGCCAGTGGATCAAGGATCACCCGAACATCTGGGAATTCATCCTGTTCAACCTGCTGTCGAACATCTCCACCATCACCCGTTTTGTGGTGACGTGGATCGGCACCGCCATCTTCATCAGCGGCATGGGCCTGACTCAGCCGTTCCACTTCCTGATCTTCAACTACGACACTCAGGGAAACGGTCTGGGCGGCTTCCTTACCTTCCTGCTTGCCGAGGCGCTCGCCCAGGTGGTGAACTTCTTCGTGCAGATGAAGTGGGTATTCAAGTCTGACTCCAGCTTCAAGGACGCCGCTTGGAAGTATGTGATTCTCGCCGTGATCATCGTGGTTGTGAACCTCGTGCTGCCGGGCTATGTGACTGGTCTGTGCCAGGGTTGGGGCATGGGCGCTGGCGTCTCCGGCACCATCGCTTCCGTGGTCAACACCCTGCTCGCCGTGATCGTGAGTTACCCGCTGCTCAAGTTCTGGGTTATGCCGAAGAGCAAGGGCTCCAAGAAGGCTACCAAGTAACCCTTCATAGCTGACTTCCTTTTCTTCCCTTCCTCAGCCCGCCCGGTTTTCCCCCTTTTTCCCGGGCGGGCTTTCTTATGCCTTTTTGCTGCTTTCCTGCAGTTTCTTATGATTTCTCAATATCGAGATGTAATCGTCAGCAGTATTGCCGACGTAAAATCGAAAACGAGATTGGCGTAAAATCAAAAGTGCGGAATGATGAGTGATTTAAAAATGGCGGAATATCATCCTCGCATTGCGAGACTTCATATGCGTCCGATGAGCTTGGCTGAATCCGGTGAATCAACAGGGGGCATAAGTCTCGGCAAACTTTTTGAAGGCGAGTTCGAACCTTCCAGAAACAAGACGGGCATTATGGACGTGGCTCGGTGGTGTTGCCGATCGCCACGCTCGGGGCGTAACAAACGAACGTTGCGGCAGGTGGGACAATTGGGGGTGGATTGAACGAAGGAGACGGTGTGCAAGGAGTGCGGCAGGTGCGGGAATTGCGGGAATCGCAAAAAACACGGGAATCGCAGGAGTCGCAGAATTCTCAAGGAACGCAGCCAAAGATCGGCAGAATTCCGGCGCTGATTGCGGCGGTGGTAATTGTGGGAGTGGCCATTGGTGCGGCCGCCGGTCTGCTGACGTTGATGCTGTACGGCGTCGAGCATCTTGCGCTTGGCTATGTTGAGAATTCGCAGGAATCCGGCCCGTTCAACGTTCCTGTGATTCGTCGACTGATTTCCGTGACCGCGGGTGCGGCCATCGCGGCCGTGATTTGGTGGCTGTTGCGTACGCGCAGTACGAAAGTACCGTCCGTTAAAAAGGCGGTAAATGGCGATATTATGCCGATTTGGCAGACCGTCGTGCATGTGCTGCTGCAGATTTTCATTGTCGGTACGGGCATGTCGATCGGTCGAGAAGTGGCGCCGCGCGAGTTGGGTGCGATGTTCGGCCAACGGTTCGCGCGTTGGGCGCATCTTGATGCGAAAGACACCCGTATGCTGGTGGCAATCACGGCTGCGGCTGGCCTTGCGGGCGTGTATAACGCGCCGCTTGCGGGCACGTTTTTCGCGGTCGAGATTTTGCTCGCCGATATAACTCTCGAAACGGTGGCGCTCGCATTCGCCTGTTCCGCGCTGGCTTCGTGGGTGGCGTCGCTGGTCAAGGGTACGCATACGTTCTATTTGATCGGTGAAACCGACGGTTTGTTTACCTCCGATTACATGGCGTTCGCACTGGTTGCCGGCATGATTCTCGGCGCTGCCGGCGCGCTGTTCCGTCGCGGCTCGCAGTGGGCTGAGGAATCCAAGCCGTCGGGCGTTGGCATTCTGTGGATGCTGCCGCTCGCTGGCTTGCTGACCGGTGTGGTGGCGATTTGGGTGCCGCAGGTTATGGGCAATGGTCGCGCCACCGCGCAGTTGAGTTTCTCGTCCGACGTTGATTTGGCTGTGCTGCCGATTTTGTTGGTTTCATTCCTTGCGAAGGCGATTGTCACGCTGTTGACGATCCGTTCCGGCGCTTCCGGCGGTGTGTTGCAGCCGGGTATTGCGCTCGGCGCTTCGGGGGGTGCGTTGCTTGGTGTTCTGTGGATGCAGGTGTTCCACACGAATTCGATTGGCATGTATGCTCTGCTGGGTGCGTGCGCGCTGTTGGCTGCGTCCCAGCAGGCTCCGCTTATGGCGATTTGTTTGGTGATGGAACTTGCGGATGCTCCGATTAATCTGTTTGTTCCCATTGGCTTCGCGGTTGCGGTCAGTGCGTTCGTCGCAAGCCGTTTGGGCGGACCGCTTGCTGCTGTTCATCTATCGAAAAGTGCGAAAAAAGAGGCTAATTAAGAAGAATGCGCATGTAAGTGCATTAGACGGTAGACTAGGGGGTTGGCGTACGGGTGGCCGGTGTTGAGCGCCCGATAATGAAGATGACTCAGGCGCGGTTTTTCATATGGCCATAAGACCGGTTTTCTTCGGAATGAGCGCGGTCAGCACGAACCAGTGGTCTTCGGTGCGAATCGTCACTTCGCCGCCATACTGTTGCGCGATATGACGAATTGACTTCACGCCGAAACCGTGCCGGTGCTGGTCGTCGCGCTTGGTGGTGCGCAAATTGCCTTCCGCATCTTTCTTCAGCCGGGAATCGTAATAATTTTCCACACGGATGACAATAAAGTGATTTTGCTCGTATAACGCAAGTTTGATTAGTCGCTGTTCGTGTTTCGGCAGTTTCGACGTCGCTTCGATCGCATTGTCGAGCGCGTTGCCGAACAACGACGCGATATCCATCGACGACATGCCGCTTAACAGCGATCCGTCCGCGACCGCGGTGAACGTGATTCCGCGATCGGCACAGGCGCGCTCTTTCGTGGTCAGAATAACGTCAAGCAGAATCGTCGCATACATGCAGGCGAATGCGAGCAGCATGCCGATAATCCAGAACCAGATCGGCATACTGCCGTCAAAATACTGCACTGCAGTCAGCAGCAGTCCGGCCGCGCTGACGATGATCGACCGCTGGAGTGGAACGCGCCGATACAGCACTGCGATATACACCATGCAGGCAGCCCATTCGCAGATCGCTGTATATGAACGAGGAATGTCGGGCAGGGCGTTGGTGATCGGCGTCATCGACGGCACCGAAAGCACGGTTATCGTGGTCGAAGGTGTTGTAGGGAGTATGCTCGCCAATCCTGCAGTCAATCCGGCCAGCATATTCGGCAATGCTGCGCCGATCACCTGCCACCTCCCATATAATCGGTAAGTGCGGCCATGAACGCCTTCTTGCGTGGGCGGCTCACGCGCAGCTGCTCACCGTTCGACATTATGCAATCCTGGTCGGCAACGCCCGTCACATGCTTGAGATTCACCAGATAGCAGGAATTCGAGCGGAAGAAATGATGGTCGGCAAGTTTGGCTTCCATGTCTTTGAGCGTTCCGTTGATCGACAGTTTGCCTTCCAGCGTGTGGATGACGATGGTGTGCCGAATCGATTCAAGATACAGAATGTCGGCAAGATTCAGGCGCATCTGTCCGTTGCCGGTTTCGATGAGCATGGAATCGTCGCCATTGCGTCGCACCATGTCGATCGATTTCTTGAGCTCCTGCGAAAACGCGAACCACGGTAGAGGTTTAAGCAAGTACGACAACGCACGCACCTCATACCCGCTGATTGCATATTGCGGGGCAGCGGTGATGAACACGATCACGACTTTGTCGTCGCGCTCGCGGATGCGTCTCGCGGCGGCCATGCCGTCCATTTCGCTCATCTCGATGTCGAGCAGTAAGATATCGTAAACGGGGGTATATTTTTCTACGATTCGTGCGCCGTCGTCGAATACGGAAACGGTAAATTGCTCGCCATTTTCCTGTTGATATCGGTTGAGATAGTCAAGTACCAGTTGGCAGCTTGCGGGATCGTCCTCGACCACGCCGATTCGAATATTGCGCATTGCAACCTCCCTGTTCTGTCTTTCGCTCCGTACCATTGTCTTGCATGATGGCGATAAATGCGTGTATTTACTACGCTGTTAATCCCCTTTTGCCAGCGGAGGCAAACAGCGCGACTCGCGACACGCATTGACAGTTTTAGCGTTGTATGTATCATGGAACGTGGCTCAACGAAGAGAACCTTCGCTAAACCAAAGAAATAAATTAACGCTTTGAATTGTGGCTTTGTCAAAGTAGTAAGCCGCGAGGATGGGCACCGAACAAAAATCCCTTTACAACGGATCGTGAGGCACGTACCTGCCTCTGAAAGGATGACAAATCATGGCAGAAGTCGTATTCGACCATGTTACTCGTATCTACCCGGGCAATGACAAGCCGTCTGTGGATGATCTGAACCTCGACATCAAGGATGGCGAATTCCTGGTGCTGGTCGGCCCGTCTGGTTGCGGTAAGTCTACGACCCTGCGTATGCTCGCAGGCCTCGAAGAGGTCAACAAGGGACGCATCCTCATCGGTGGCAAGGACGTCACCACGATGCAGCCGAAGGACCGCGACATCGCAATGGTGTTCCAGAACTACG
>ERZ827528.4177-NODE-4177-length-10919-cov-2.822901_pt1 | contig 10919 bp, 8 predicted proteins | sample MGYA00519768_ERZ827528 | MGnify/ENA primary metagenome ERZ827528 (study PRJEB31778, sample SAMEA3449343) | human gut metagenome | biome: human gut; feature: human-associated habitat; material: faeces | place: United Kingdom | collected 2010/2012 ...
CGACAAAAGCACGTATCACGCGGCAGACCGCCGGATCGACCGCGTGCTTACGGGAAAACGATTCGGTTATCCGGTCATGATACTCCTTCTGGCGTTTATTCTCTGGCTGACTATTACGGGGGCAAATTATCCGTCTCAATTGCTTTCCGACGGCCTGTTCTGGATCCAGGACAGACTGACGGATTTCTTTCGGTATGTCGGCGCGCCGGAGTGGCTGCACGGAGCATTGGTGCTCGGCGTGTACCGCGTACTGGCATGGGTCATTTCCGTGATGCTGCCGCCGATGGCGATCTTTTTTCCGCTTTTCACGCTGCTCGAGGATGCGGGGTACCTGCCGCGCGTTGCCTATAATCTGGATAAACCGTTTCAAAGATGCCGTGCGTGCGGCAAGCAGGCGCTGACGATGTGCATGGGATTCGGCTGCAATGCGGCGGGCGTCGTAGGCTGCCGGATTATCGATTCCCCGCGGGAACGCTTGATCGCAATCCTCACAAATAATTTTGTTCCCTGTAACGGGCGTTTTGCGCAACCAATAAAAAGGAAAAACGACCGAATTCATTTTATCCCTTCTGACGGCTGGGGAGCCCAAATCAAAGCCTATCGGAAAAAGCATGGCCTTACCCAAGAAAAATTGGCTGCGGAAATGGGCGTAAAGTATTTTACCCTTTGATCATAGGAGCAAGGGAAGCGGAACGCCGCGCAGTTGTCTGTCCGCTTGCTACCCCTGTACTCGCACACAGGGAAGTACATCTACCGCAGCTTTTCTCACCCAGGCAGGACGAGCCAAGCTTCATATCGCGAATATTTAGCATGGGATTTCTCCTTTCCGCGGACGGGCGGGCGACCTGCTCACAAGGTTTATTTTCAAACTGCAATTTGTACAGTCATAAAATCACAAATGGATTTTTTTGTAGTGTTAACCCGTAAAAATCGATGCTTAAAAAATTCGCATAATGATCTTCTTTTGCCCTGTGTCCTGCCCGATACCACAACGCTGCGCCATGGCTCTTTCTCTGGATTTGGGCACAGACGGAGAGGAATACTCATAGGAAATTCGGATATTGCCCGGCATTTTGAGGGCTATGCGCCTGCGGTAAATAAGTTTCTGACGAATCTCTCCGTGCTGTCACTGTATGTGCATTACCTGAACGCGGTCTATACAGAAAGGGACTGTTTGGACGACTGCTTGAGGGGATAGGGGTAGAGGCGGCGATACGCATGGATAAGGCGATGCAGGATGGTCCCGAAATTTAGATGGTTTATCCTTCTTTCATTCTGCAACAATTTGGTTTATAGTATTCCTATACGGATGCAAAATCGATCGGGAGGAAAATAACGAATGACTTACAAAATCTCAATCTGTGACGATATGAAGCAGGATACGCAATATATCGCCTCTGCCGTTAAAAAATGGGCAGAACAGGAAAACGTTTGCGTGGATATACATACGTTCCCTTCTGCGGAAAGCTTTCTGTTTGATTATGCGGAACAGAAGGATTATGATATTCTGCTGTTGGATATCGAGATGTCTTCCATGAACGGCGTGGAGCTTGCCAAAAGGATCCGCCAAGACAACGACGCGGTGCAGATTGTCTTTATCACGGGATATTCGGATTTTATGGCTGAAGGTTATGAAGTTTCAGCGTTACACTACTTGATGAAGCCGGTAGCCTTTGACAAGCTGTCAAAGGCGTTGAATCGTGCGGCAGACAAGCTGAACAAAACAGAAAAATCGGTTATCATCTCTGTGGACGGAGAGCGTCTGAGAATAGCGATCTCCGACATTGTGTCGGTTGAAGCGTTTGCTCATTTCTGCACGCTTACAACAATCCACGCGTCCTTTAAGGTGAAAACCAGCATTACCGCCGTAGAAAAAATGATCTGCGAATCGGCAGGAGATGAATTTGTTCGCTGCCACCGTTCCTATATCGTCGGAGTCAAATATATAAAAAGTATCTCAAAAACGGACATTACCCTGGACAGCGGCGTCAAAATTCCCCTGTCCCGCAGCCACTACCAAACTGTGAATCAAGCATTTATCCGTTACTTCAAAGGAGAATCACCATGGGACTAATGAATCTGCTGCTTGGAAAAATGATTGACCGCCGAATTGCAGAATATCAAAATGATCTGATTACCAAACACTGCGATGAGGTACAGAACATTTACAAAACTATGCGCGGCTGGCGGCACGATTATCACCATCATATTCAGGCTCTGCTCGCTTTATCCGGCGATGAAGGGAAGACAACGGAATATCTGTTAAAGCTCAACGATGATCTGACGCAGGTAGACACTGTACTGAAAACCGGAAATGTGATGATAGACGCCATTTTAAACTCCAAGCTTTCGCTGATCCAGTCTAAAAAAATCAAAGTTAACGCCAAGGCGGCGGTGCCGTCGGAATTGAAAATATCGGAAATCGATTTGTGCGTCATTATTGGCAATTTGCTGGACAACGCCATGGAGGCTTGCCTCCGGCAGTCTGAGGAGAGACAGCGCTTTATTCGGGTATTCATCGGCGTGCTGAAAAATCAGCTTTATATTTCTGTTTCCAATTCTGTCGGAGACGACATCAAAAAATCCGGCCAAACGTATTTGTCCAGTAAAGGCAGCGAAACCCACGGCTTCGGGCTGATGCGCATTGATCGTCTTGCCGCAAAATATGACGGCTACGTCAACCGCCAAGCCGAGGAGGGCGTGTTTGCGACCGAGGTGATGCTGCCGCTTTGACACCGTTCGTGCAAAATTTCATACCGTTCGTGCGAGAAATCACCATGACGGCAGCGCTATATGATAAGATGGCGGCAGGAGGTGGGAAACGTGAAAAAGGAGAAAGTCCCAAAAGATCTGAAGAAGAAACCGAAATATACGCTTTGGCAGAATCTGGTATATTATTTCAAAATTCTTCGCCAATTTAATAGTAAAGTTATATATATGGTTGCTGTGGGGATACCGTTCAGTGTTCTTGCAACGCTCCTATCCATGTATACCCCAAAGATTATTCTTGACCGGCTTGAATTCAGCAATACCTTTACTAAAATTGCCTTTATTATCGTCGGAATATTTGCCGTCAAGCTGATAAACGATCTTATAAACAACGGAATTGACGCACAGAAGCAACTATATGATTGCGATACCTTTTCATACTTTGAAATTTTATATGAGAAAAAGAAACTGTCGATCGATTATGAGTACTTAGAGGACCCAAACGTCCAGATAATGAGCAGCAAGGCAAATCAAGCGGTAAAAAATAACCATACCATGACTGCAACACTTCCTTCAACCCTGTCTGGCCTCGTGACTAATAGTCTCTGCTTTCTCCTTTTCGGAAGCGTTTTGACAACGCTGAATCCGTTGATTATTTTGATTCTGATAGCCACTGCATTTATAAATTATCTGCCCCAGAAATATCTGCGTAATTATATGCACAAAACAAAGGACAAACGTGAAGCAGAATCACGGAAGCTCATGTACTATTCAAGGCTTTCAGAAAACTTTAGGATTGCAAAAGACGTGCGGCTGTTTTCAATGGATAAATGGCTGACAGAAGCATCTAAACTCACCTCATGCAAATACAAAAAACTTTTGCTGGATTTGGAAAACAAAAGTTTTTTGGTAACGCTTGTGGATTTTGCCGTTGCGCTGCTTCGCAATGGAGCCGCATATGCCTATCTGATATGGCGCGCGGTGGAAGGCGATATCTCTGCCGGAGACTTTGTGTTATATTTTTCGGCCATATCCAGTTTCAGCGCTTGGTTTTCGGGTATTTTATCCGGCTGGTCGGCTATCCACAATACAAGCCTTGAAATCTGCGACTACAGGGAATATCTCGAAATTCCCGACAGGTTTAACCACGGAAAAGGAGTACCGATTCCCTCGAATGGCAAACCGCTTGAAATCCGGCTTGAAAAAGTATCTTTTACATACCCCAAAGCCGAAACGCCTGCTCTGGAAAATATAAACCTTACCATACATAAAGGTGAGAAACTAGCAGTTGTAGGATTAAATGGCGCTGGCAAAACGACACTTGTTAAGCTGATCTGCGGACTTTACACACCTACATCAGGAAAAATCTTCGTAGACGGACATGAGATCGACGAATACAACCGTGAAGAGTATTATTCCATGATTTCCGCTGTTTTTCAGACTTCCAATATACTGCCGATCTCGATAGCCGAAAACATTGCCGTATGCGAAAAAGAAAAAATTGATGACTCAAAGTTGGATACTGTTATCCGTCTATCGGGCCTTACCGAAAAAATTCAATCCCTTCCAGAAGGAATGGATACACCGATAAACAAGTCTATCCATACAAACGGCACAGAATTATCCGGCGGCGAGAAACAAAAGCTGCTTTTTGCCCGCGCTATCTATAAAAATGCGCCGCTTCTTGTGCTTGATGAGCCGACCTCTGCGCTGGATCCTATTGCAGAGAGTCGGATGTACGAAAACTACAACGAAGCAACGATGAATAAAACTTCCATATTCATTTCACACCGTCTTGCTTCTACACGATTTTGTGACCGCATTATTCTTCTTGATGGCAAAACGATTGCAGAAGAAGGCTCGCATGACGAATTAATAGCGGCAGGCGGAAAATATGCGGAGCTTTATAAGATTCAAAGCCATTATTATAAAAAGGCAGAAAAGGAGGGCGCTTGAATGTTTGAGCTTAAGAAGGCAAAATGCGAACTTCAGACAATACTCCGAGGGTATAAGCTGCTTTATTCGATCGACAAGGATATAATAATATACAAGGCGCTGCGCGCTGCTATCGCAGTGGTTTCCCCTTACACAACGCTCTATTTCACAGCGCAACTAATCAGCGGAATAGCGGCAGGGAAAACTTTCGGCCAGTTGATGGTTTATGCGGCTTTAATTGTTACCATTAATTTGATTATGTCGGTTTTGAGCCGCCTGGTTTCCAGAAAAATCAGGATCGCCGATCAGAACCTTTGGAATTCTATCTCACTGTATTTCAATTCTGTGAACATGAAAATGCAGTATGAGCATCTGGAAAATCCTGCAACGCATTTAAAAAGGGACCGTATATTTCAGGCGCAAAACGCGAATGGCTTTGGCGTAATGCTGTTGTCGTGGCAAGTGGAAACCTTTGTGAATGTCATTGCGTCCATTATTTTATCGGTTGCCTTAACACTCGGCCTCTTTACGTTAAAAGCTCCAGGGGAATATCATGGGATGTGGAATTTTGTGAATTCTCCGCTTTCTGCTTTGATCATCCTCGGCCTATTGTGCCTCAACATTATTACAAGCATTAAAATGACCGGCAAATCTTCGGCTGTATTCTACAATGAAATCAAAAATTTAGCAGATCAAAACAGAGTGAGCTTTTTTTATTTGGAGTTGCTTGGCAATTACGAGTCAGCGGCTGAGATACGTATATTCAACGAATCGCCGCTGATACAAAAATCATGGTTAAATTATATGCTCCATCCGGTTTATACAACAAATATCGTGCGGGCCAATGCTCGCTTCGCAAGAGTTCAAACAGGCAGTGGCTTTATTATGAACCTTGTATTGTATATTTTTATAGGTGCCAAAGCATATATGGGCGCCTTCGGCATAGGAAATTTTGTCTTATATACCGGTACGGTTGCAAAATTTGTTTCTGCAGTGACCAGCTTGTTTGATACTTTTGCGCGGCTGAAAAACAATAATATTTATCTGCGTGAAATATTTGAATATATTGATATGCCCAACACCATGTATCAGGGAACCCTTCCCGTTGAAAAACGGGCCTTCTGTGAAGGCGGCGACAACGATTATGAAATCGAGTTTCGCGATGTGTCTTTTAAATACCCGGCTTCCGAGGAATATGCCTTGCGGCATGTGTCCGTAAAGTTTCACGTTGGGGAGCGTCTTGCGGTCGTCGGCATGAATGGGAGCGGGAAAACTACCTTTATCAAATTATTGTGCCGTCTGTATGATCCGACAGAGGGAGAAATCCTGCTCAATGGCATTGACATCAAAAAATATGACTATGACGAATACATGTCTATTTTTTCGGTGGTATTTCAGGATTTCAAGCTGTTTTCTTTCAGCCTTGGGCAGAATGTTGCCGCCAGCGTGAAGTATGATAGGGAACGCGTAAAAGCCTGTCTCGAAAAAGCCGGATTTGGCGCTCGCCTGCAAGAAATGCCGGAAGGGCTTGACACCTGCCTTTATAAGGATTTTGAGGAAAGGGGCGTGGAGATTTCCGGCGGAGAGGCGCAGAAAATTGCTCTTGCCAGAGCACTGTATAAGGACGCACCGTTTATTGTCCTTGACGAACCTACCGCTGCCCTTGACCCGGTGGCGGAATACGAGGTGTATTTCAAATTTAATGAAATCGTGGGCAATAAAACCGCCATTTATATCAGCCACCGACTTTCCTCCTGCCGGTTCTGTGACGAAATCGCCGTGTTTGATAACGGGAAGATCGTGCAACAGGGCAATCACGAGGAACTGATCGCAGATGAAAACGGCAAGTATCACGAGCTGTGGTATGCTCAGGCGCAGTATTATAATACTTAATGGCTTATCCACAGAACTGGAAGCGCAATAGTGCTGATACGGCGATATACCTCATTTATACTGTTTACGAGGCGATGAGCAACCAGGGTATTGCGAGCCATCAGTAAAGACGCAAAGAAACAGCTGGATAAAATATAGCAGCCGCTGAAAAAGAACGCTTTCCAATCCTTGCGCTAAAATATTGACCGTCTATCTGGAAAACAGAAAGGACGGTGAGCAGAGATTGCAGTTCTTTATTTACGGCCGCAAGTCGGTCTGCTCAGGCAAAAGGGGAGAACATCGAAAACCGGTTTGAAATGTGCAAGCAAGGACATTCCCAGCAAGTTTTCAGATGGAGCCGATACCCGACATCACGGTGTATGAGGATGAGGGGCTTTTTGCCCCAAAGCACGGACAGACCGCAATTTCAGCGATTTTTCCTCTTTAATTGAGAATCTGAATGACCGAGATAGTATTAAAGAGGAAATCAACGCCGTTCTTTTCTGCTGGCATACTACACTCCACAAACAGAAGCAGAATAAATATTGCCATAGTTCGTGCTATTTTTATCATGTCGATTGCCCCTGTCACTCTTGGGGCTTTAACGGGCCATAAAAATAGCTGGACGTTGCGCCGCCGTCAATTAAAATAGTGGAACCCGTGATAAATGCTCCTTTATCGCTCATAAGTAATTCAGCGACGTTTGCAACCTCGTCTGCCGTACCGGGTCTGCCGGCCGGACATTTTGCAAACATATTTTTATAGAAATCTCCGCGCGGACCATTAAACTCGTCTATTGCAAGGGGAGTAACAATGATACCGGGGGCTATATCGTTTAAACGTGCGCCGCGCGTTCCCCATTTTACAGCCTCTGCCATTACGCGCTTTTCATTGCAGCGTTTTGCCATTTGATATGCGTGCAGTGTGTCACGAATATTATGCGGCTGCAAAATATCAAGATTTAACAATTCTTCTGTTGGCGTGGTAGCGAGAAGCATATCCTCTTCGGCGGTCAGCGCAGGCATGCGCCAACCGGATTGGCTTGATATAGTTACGCCGACACCGCCTTGCTTGATGATCTTTCCGACTTCCTCCAACAAAACGGCTGTTCCGTATAAATCTACTTTCAAAATTGCTTCAATGGGAGCTTGGCTGGGGGAAACACCCGCCGCATTGACTAACATAGAAATCTCCCCGTATTTTTGCGCTTCGGCAATCAAATTTAAAATCGACGTGCGAGAAGATAGGTCCATTTCCATAGGAACTACATCAAAGCCCGCGTTATTCATAGTTGCAGCGGTTGTTTTAGCATTTTCGATACTTTTATCACCTACAACAATCTTTTTTCCATATCCCACTCTGTGGGCAATCGCCATGCCGATCTGCCCTGCACCGGTTAGAAGCATTACGTCTTTTTTCATAGTTTTTCACTCCTTATTTCGTTATAGATTTTCCAATATTATAGGCTTTTGAAAAGCGGGGGCGTTTAGAACCGTCCCCTTTTGTTCCGGTTCCCTGTACCACAAATGATAGCTTTCTCTGCTCATCCAGGCAGGCAACGCAGATCCCCTATTTGTTAAAAGACTTTTTTACTGAGTGTCCGGCCAGACGCTCCATGCAAAAATTGATCGTATAAAACATCGGAGTTTCCTCCATGACGCGGGTGTGCACTCATAGCTAAAACCTTCATACGATTACTCCTTTCTGCCGTTCTAATGTTTTCTTTAACTTATATTTTACGGTTTTTTGCTGCAATCTCAATTCAAGTTTCGGAAAAATCCCATAAGAAAAACTTATGAAAGAAGGCCCGGGCTTCTTTTATATTCTATTAGCATTCTGTTTTACATTTGAAACTGCGCTTTTAACACCTCTGCAAAAGCTTCAATGTAATAGCCGGAATTATCCGCTTTCCAAAATGCGCAATAATTTCTTTTAATCGGCTTTCCCTTGCGTAAAAGCTTAATTCTGCAAATAGATATACCCATTTGAAGATCATTCCGAATCCCTTCGATCGGCATAAAACCTTTTCCTCCAAGAACCATTAGACGAGCTTCCTCAAGATTTTCTGCAAATATGATTTCTCCTTTAATACCAACGATTTCCTGATAGTACAGACGCTCGTTTTCTTGTTGACCTTGTGAAGCAATCAAAATGCAGGGGATATTTTTCAAATCGTCGATTTCGATGCTTTCAAATGAGGACAGACTATTCCGCGCCGCGATTTCTATATAGCATTCACTTGTGGCAAGGATAAAATTTACATATTCGTCTGAAAAGGCCCTGCGCTGATCGCTGAGGATCAAATCTACTTTGCCTAAACGAAGCTCATCATACAGCTCTTCATGATTACCATTGATGATTTGTATCGAAACCTTCGGATATTTTTCAGAAAAAGCGGCAATGGCTAATTGAAACTCCTGCCCGCCATAGCATTTTAGATAACCGATATGTAATTCTGCTGTATTTCTGCGGGCAATGCGAGCTGTTTCCCTGCATAATCTTTCAAAGTCATCTGTAAGTATCAGACTATGTTTATAAAAATGCTCCCCAGCAGGAGTTAAAGAAAATTTGTGATTTTCTCGGTTTATTAATTTTACTCCAAGTTCCTGCTCCAGTGCTCGCATTTGCTGCGAAATGGCGGATTGTGAGATATAACATTCTTCTGCTGCTTTGGTAAAGCTTTTATATTTTACGATTGCTTGAAAATATTTGATTTGCTTTATCATTTCACTCATCCTTTTCTACGTCCTTCAACACGTTTTTTACATCGCTTTGTATCGGTCAAACACAGCTAAGCTTTATTGCACCCGGCATTCGCCCCTGGCAAAGCTTCCGTATCGGTCTTTGGAATCCGATTTTTCTGCCGCTTCCGCGCACGGCATATTATTCCATGCTACAACCGTCCTCTCTGTTTATAATCCACCCCAATACAGCATATACGTTTGAACGAATAAAAGCAATAAACAGAAGGGAAATAATAGGAATTGTCTAAAGAGCAAGGGCCATAACCATTTAAAGCGTCCCAATCTTTACAGATTTTGAAAGCTTGGGGACATTTGTCATTTTTGACGGCACAATTGTAGGATGCAGGCACGCAAAATATGAAATTTTTCTTCATTCTCTGCAACGCTGCAAAACGTATTTTCAAAACCTATGTCTTTTAAATCAATGCATACAATGCTTTGCTGAGCAGTCCGCCGGCTCCATCCACGGACGGCTTCCCGGATTTGGACATGGCTCTTGATAATCCTACAATCTACTGCGCTTGTTCTTTTCTGCTCCTGCCGCCGCGTTCCCGCCCAAAGAAAGAATAGGAATAATAAATACATCAGTAATGAATTGCTCTTTACTTATACGGAAAAGCCTCATATTTTTATGGACGGTGAGTAAAAGTCTGTAGGCAAGCTACTCATCGATAGCTTCATAAGATGCGAAAGCCGGCGCAGCCTTCTCTTCAGGCCGGTGGCGTTTTGCGCCGTCAAGAAAAGGGCGGCAAACCGCTTGCTTTTTTTTCTGAAACGGCTAAAATAAATGACGCTTCTTTTCTTACATAGCACAGTCACAGATGGAATATTGGGGATGAATCGTTTTGAAACGCTCGTTTGAGATCGATATGTGTAATGGGCCGCTGCTGTGGAAAATTCTGCTTTTTTCCGTGCCGCTGATGCTGTCCGGAATTCTGCAGCTGCTCTTTAATGCGGCGGACATCGTAGTGGTGGGCCAGTTTGCCGGGAACGAGGCGATGGCGGCAGTTGGATCGACCGGCTCTCTGAATAACCTGATCGTTAACGAATTCATGGGGCTGTCTATCGGCACCAGCATTATGGTGGCCCGGTATTACGGCGCGCAGGACTGGAAAAACATGCGGGAAATTGTTCACACCTCCATGCTGGTCAGCTTTATCTGCGGCGTCGCTTTGATTTTTATCGGAACTTTCCTGGCGGCTCCTCTGCTGGAGCTGATGGGAACCCCGCCGGAGTGTCTGGATCAGGCAGTTTTATATATGCGTATCATTTTTGTCGGAATGCCGGCGCAAATGGTATATAACTTCGGTGCTGCAATTCTGCGCGCCGTAGGCGACACACGGAGGCCGCTGCTTTTTCTGCTTGCCGCGGGGATCGTCAACGTGCTCCTGAATCTGTTTTTTGTAATTGTATTTCATATGGACACGGCCGGGGTGGCGCTGGCTACGATTATTTCCCAGAGCATATCCGCCGCCATGGTCGTCGCCTGCCTGATGCGAAGCCACACGCCTTACCGCCTGCGCTTCAGAAGACTCAGGGTGAGAAAGGCGCAGCTGCTTCAGATTATCAGAGTCGGGCTGCCCGCCGGCATTCAGGGCGCGGTCTTCTCGGTTTCCAATGTGCTGATCCAGTCCTCCATCAACTCGTTTGGTTCTCTGG
>ERZ827528.4180-NODE-4180-length-10916-cov-3.017125_pt1 | contig 10916 bp, 10 predicted proteins | sample MGYA00519768_ERZ827528 | MGnify/ENA primary metagenome ERZ827528 (study PRJEB31778, sample SAMEA3449343) | human gut metagenome | biome: human gut; feature: human-associated habitat; material: faeces | place: United Kingdom | collected 2010/2012 ...
TACAGGGGGTGTTATGTTTATGTTCTATGACTTTTGCGGTATTGCAGCGGCCCGGTGCCCATGGTCTCCCGGAAGACACGCCGGAAATGGGCGGCGCTGGCAAAGCCCGTCTGCTCCGCCACCGTGCCGATGCTGAGCTCCGTTGTCTCCAGCAGCTTCTGGGCGGCCTCGATGCGGCGGCCATTGATGTAATCCACGATGGACTGGCCCGTGACCCGCCGGAACAACCGGCTCAGGTAGTAGGGCGAGAGGTAGAACCGCGCCGCCACATCGGTAAGGGAGAACTTCTGCGGATAGTTCGCGGCGAGGTAGGCGCAGATCTGTTCCACCGTCTCGTTCCGTGGCCGGGCCGAGGAGCGCTCGGCCTTGCACTCCTGCTCCACATAGTGCAGCAGCAGCGACAGGTAGATCATGCCGGGGCTGTCCGGCTCGCCCGCCGCGCTCCGCATCAGGTTCAGCAGGGTGCGCAGACGGCTGGACCACTGCACCGGCCCGTACAGCACCATCTGGCTGCCCGGCTCGAACAGGGGGCCGAAATCCCGCTGCATCACGCCCTTCAGCTCCGGCAGCACCGCCGCCGGGAACCGGCAGCCCGTCAGCTCCGGGGCCAGATGGCCCGTCTGGCGCAGCACGCCGCCCCCCGGCCCCAGCAGCAGCACGCAGCCGGGGTTGACCAGCACCGCTTCCTCCCCCCGCTGGAGAGTGCAGCTGCTGCCGGACACCAGCAGGATGCGGCAGATATCCTCCCCTTCCTGCAGCTGGTATTCGCCGTTGGTCAGCCGCAGCTGGGCCGCCACGGTCTTTGCGTTCAGTTTTTCGCGTTCCGCCTTCATTGGTACTTCCCCGCTTTTCGCATTTTCTTCAGTGTATCACGTCCGCCCCGTGCGGGCAAGCCGAAACCCCAAGGAGGTTCTGATTTTATGAAACTGTCCCTGATCCGCTCCATGACCCGCAGCGCCGTTTTCGAGCTGGAAAACGGCCTGTGCTTCCGCCCCGCCCACCCCTTCCGGGTGCTGCTGAACGGCGAGGCCGTCTATGAGGCGCAGAACACCAACGTGTTCTCCCTCTTCTCCCTCGCCCCCGCCACCGACTACACCGTCTCCGTGGAGGCCGAGGGTGAGACCCTGACCCTTGCCTTCCGCACCGAAGACGAGAGCTTCTTCGTGGATGCCTCCCGCTACGGCCTCGTGGCCGACGGCGAGACCGACAACACCGGCAGACTGCAGGCGGCCCTCTCCACCTGCCCCAAGGGCGGCACAGTCTATGTTCCCGCGGGCCGCTACCGCACGTCCAGCCTGTTTCTGAAGAGCTGCACCACCCTCTATCTCGAAAAGGGCGCGGTGCTGCTGGGCGACAACGACCGCACCCACTACCCCATCCTGCCCGGCGTTCTGCCCAGCGAGAACGAGGTGGACGAGTACTACCTGACCGGCTGGGAGGGCAACCCGCTGGACAGCTTTGCAGGTCTTTTGAACATCACGCAGGTGCATGACGTGGTGGTGACCGGTGAGGGCACGCTGGACTGTGACGCCGAAAACGGCGACTGGTGGGTGAACCCCAAGGTCAAGCGCATCGCATGGCGTCCCCGGGCCGTGGCTGCGGTGGACAGCGAGAACGTCTGCCTGCACGGCATCACGGTGCAGAACAGCTACTCGTGGACCATCCACCCCATCTTTGTCAAGCACCTCGACTTGCTCAACTTCAACATCAACAACCCCTACAACGCCCCCAACACGGACGGCATCGACCCCGAAAGCTGCGAGTACATCCGCATCATCGGCATGAACATCCATGTGGGCGATGACTGCATCGCCATGAAGGCCAGCAAGGTCTTTCTGGGCATGAAGCTGAAGCGCAGCTGCGAGCACACCGTTATCCGCAATTGCCTGCTGGACAAGGGCCACGGCGGCATCGTCATCGGCAGCGAGATGAGCGGCGGCGTGAAGGACATGGTGGTGACCCAGTGCCTGATGGACCACACCGACCGCGGTCTGCGCGTCAAGACCCGCCGGGGCCGCGGCAACACTGCCGTCATCGACGGGCTGGTGTTCCGCAATGTGGAGATGCGGGGCGTCAAGGCACCCTTTGTCATCAATATGTTCTACTTCTGCGACCCGGACGGCCACGGCCCCTATGTGCAGTGCCGCGAGCCGATGCCGGTGGACGAGTACACCCCCAAGCTGGGCAGCCTGACCATGGAGAACATCGTGGCTACCGATGCCCAGTTCGCGGGCTGCTACTTCGACGGCCTGCCGGAGCAGCCCATCGAGCGGGTGACCATGCGGGATGTGAGCATCACCTTTGACCCCAACGCCAAGGAGGGACAGGCGGCCATGGCCGACAACCGTCCGCTGGTGAAAAAGCTGGCCATCTACGCCGAGAACGTCAAGGAGATCGACCTGCACAACGTGAAGATCGAGGGCTACGAGGGCGAGCGGCTGCACTTTGCCAACGTAGGACATTTTGAGGAGGACTGACCCATGACCCATGAAGAGATCCTGTCCATGCTGGGCGACTATGTGGACTACCTGATCGCCAATTCCAGCGCCGAGGCACCGATGTGGAACATCGAGAAGGTGCGCAGCGGCAAGCCCAACAAGTGGAACTACATCGACGGCTGCATGATCACCGCCTGCCTGAGCCTGTACAAGACCACCGGCGACGAGAAGTATCTGGAGTTTTCCAAGGAGTTCATCGACTACTTTGTGCAGCCGGACGGCTCCATCAAGACCTACGACCCCAAGGAGTACAATCTGGACAACGTGAATCAGGGCAAGAACCTGTTCATTCTGTATGATATCTACGGGGACGAGAAGTACCGCAAGGCCATCGACACCATCCGCAGCCAGCTGCTCACCCAGCCCCGCACCAAGGAGGGCAACTTCTGGCACAAGGACATCTATCCGTGGCAGGTCTGGCTGGACGGCACCTACATGGCCCAGCCCTTCTACATGGAGTACGAGACCCGCTTCAACAAGATGCAGGGCTGCATCGACAGCTACAAGCAGTTCATGAACATCAAAAAGCACATGCGGGACGAGAAGACCGGCCTGTACTACCACGGCTACGACGAGAGCCGCCAGATGTACTGGGCCGACCCCGTCACCGGCTGCAGCCCCAACTTCTGGCTGCGGGCCATGGGCTGGTTCATGGTGGCGATGGTGGACGTGCTGGAGCGGATGGATGAGCAGCTGTACAACGAGTACCGCGGCATCATGGCGATGTTCAAGCAGACCATTGAGGACGTCCACAAGTTCCAGGACGAGGAGACCGGCATGTTCTGGCAGGTGATGGACCACCCCGGCGTCGAGGGCAACTACCTCGAGACCAGCGGCACGGCCCTCTTCGCCTACGCCGTGCTCAAGGGCGTGCGGCTGGGTCTGCTGCCCAAGCGAATGGCCGCATGGGCTGAGAAAGCCTTCTACGGCACCTGCGACAAGTACCTGTCCAAGAACCCGGACGGCAGCTTGCAGCTGGGCGGCATCTGCCTCGTCGCCGGCCTCGGCGGCAAGGACCACCGCGACGGCTCCCTCGCCTACTACTTCAGCGAACCCGTCGTCTGCAACGACGCCAAGGGCGTCGGCCCCCTCGTGCTGGCCTATACCGAAATGATCGCTAAATAACCTTTTTTCGCAAAAAGAGGACTGCTTTGCGGCAGTCCTCTTTCTCATTAGGCAGATTTTTTATGGTCCAGCGCTTCTATTTCTTCTACCGGAAGTTTTACCATCTCCGCAATTTCCTTATCGTTCATCTTTCCGGACGCAAGCAGCCGCTTTGCGATCTCGATCGCATTCTCATGGACCGTCTCATTTCTCATATCTTCCATTGCTCTGCACATGGTCGTCACTCCCTTCGCATCTTCTTTGAAATAGCGCACCCGCTGCGCCAGAATGGGATAATTCATCTCTTTCGGGTCCGTACAGGAAAAGTCGTGCATCAGCTTTCCCAATGCCGTCTCATTTTTGATCTGGGAATTCACGTAGATGATGTGTGCTTCATCCTCAAACGCTTCCCCGGTCTCCTCAATGATCCGGTTGACATGGTAGATCGGGAGATTCCTCCTCAGCACGTCATGCTCTGTAATAAAGATCACATACGTTTCATTCAGTGCATCATATGCGCCGCCTGTCTGGGTCAGGTTGGCATCCAGCAGACTGCTGTTATATCTTGCCCGTTTCGCACCGGCTCCCCGGTCACTGCGCTGGACTTCAATATTATACGCACGCTTTTCTTGATCCAATGCCAGAATGTCCAACCGCACCGACCGACCCTGCAGATTCTTCAGATCATGCTGCCCATGGACTTCCTGCACCGTTAGATCCTCCCGGTTCAGGATGATCCGCAGCAAAAATTCTGCACACGCCTTATCCTCAAAAACCTTGCTCATAAAATCATCATCCATCAACCGAAAATTGCGGATGCGCTGCAAGTCTTCTTCATGTTTGCGTTCAAAGTCCGGCTTTCTTTTTTCTTCCTGCATCATGTCACCGACTTTCCATCCTGTATCTAACGCAAGAATACCATAAACCCGTTCTTTTTTCAAGTACAGCACAAAACCCCGTACAGCGGCCCTCCGGTCGTCTGTACGGGGTTTTCTTGCTTGTTGATAGAGGGGAAAAGGATCAGCCGCCCAGATAGGCGCTGCGGACCCGCTCATTGGTCAGCAGCTCGGCACCAGTGCCGTCCATGACCACGCGGCCGGTCTCCAAGACGTAGGCGCGGTCGGCCACGGAAAGGGCCATCTGCGCGTTCTGCTCCACCAGCAGGATGGTCATGCCCTCCTTGTGGATGTTGCGGATGATGTCGAAGATTTCCTGCACCAGCAGGGGCGACAGGCCCATGGAGGGCTCGTCCATCATCAGCATGGAGGCGTTGCTCATCAGCGCGCGGCCCATGGCCAGCATCTGCTGCTCGCCGCCGGACATGGTGCCGGCCAGCTGCTTACGGCGCTCCTTCAGGCGGGGGAACAGCTCAAAGACCTTCTCCTTGTTGGGGCCGATGGTGGAGGCGGGCTGGGTGTAGCCGCCCATGTCCAAGTTCTCCTCCACGGTCATGTGCAGAAAGACGTGGCGGCCTTCCGGCACGTGGGCAAGGCCCGCTTCCACGATCTTGTGGGCGCGGACGCCCTTGATGCTCTTGCCCTTGTACAGCACATCGCCGGTCTTCGGGTGGAGCAGACCGGAAACGGTCTTCAGGGTGGTGGACTTGCCCGCACCGTTCGCGCCGATCAGGGTGACGATCTCGCCCTCGTTGACTTCGAAGGAGACGTTCTTGACGGCGTGGATATTGCCGTAATAGACGTTGATGTTCTCCACTTTCAGCATAGATTCTGCCATCTGTCAGCCCTCCTTCTTGCCCAGATAGGCCTCGATGACCTCGGGGTTATGCTGCACCTCGGCAGGGGTGCCCACCGCGATGGTCTTGCCGAAATTCTGCACGTGGATGATGTCTGAAATGCTCATGACCAGCTCCAGGCGGTGTTCGATCAGCAGGATACCAAAACCGATCTCCTTGGAAATGCGCTGAATAAGTTCCGTCAGCTCGCTGACTTCGGTGGGGTTCAGGCCTGCGGCGGGTTCGTCCAGAAGCAGTACCTTTGGTTCGCACATCAGCGCGCGGGCGATCTCGATCCTGCGCTGCATACCGTAGGAAAGGTTCTCTGGACGCTCGTTCAGGAAATCAGCCATACCCACAATCTCCAGATATTTTCTGCACAGCTCGCGGCCGCGCTTTTCTTCGGCGCGGCGTCTGGGCGTCGGCACAAGGCCGCCCAGAATGGAATACCGGCTTTGCGGGTCAAAGGCGCACATCACGTTTTCCTCTACGGTCAGGTCCTTGAACAGGCGGATATTCTGGAATGTCCGGCCCATCCCCAGGCGGGTAATCTTGTACTGCTCGATCTTCGTGATGTCTTGTCCGTTCAGCGTCACAGAACCCTGGTCGGCCGGATACACGCCGGAAATCACGTTGAAGATCGTCGTCTTGCCCGCGCCGTTGGGACCGATGATGCCGTGGATCTGGCCCGCGTCCGCTGCCAGCGAGAAATCCTGAATGGCTTTCACACCGCCAAAGCTCTTATAAATGTTTTTTACTTCCAGCAGCGCCATCAGTTTTCCTCCTTTTTCAAGCTCAGCTTCCGTTTCAGCTTACGTGCAGAACGGGCAATGTCACGCGGGGTAAATTCCCATTCGCCCAGCAGGCCCGAGGGCTTGAAGTTGATGATAAGCAGCACCAACACCGCATAAATGACATAGCGGTAGTTCTGCAATCCGCGCAGGACCTGCGGCAACGCACTAAGGATGAACGCCCCCAGCGTGGAACCTGTAAGGCTGTTGACGCCGCCGAAAAACACCATGATGACCCAGTCGGCACTTTTTTTCCAGCCGAATCCAGTGGGATCCACATAAGACATATAAAACGCATACAGACAGCCGGAATATGCCGTCAGCGCAACACTCAGCAGGAACGCAGTCATCTTGATGCGGATGACGTTGATGCCCATAGCCTTTGCAGCCAGCTCGTCCCCTCTAAGCGCGATGCACTGTCGCCCGTATTTGCTGGATTTGAAAAAAGCCACCAGTGCGATAGCCAAAACAGCCGACACGGCGGCTATGGTGAGTGTGGTCTTGCGCGGAATTCCCGTAAAGCCCGAAGCACCGCCTGTCAGGCTGGTCATACGGTTGAGCAGCGCGGCGATGGCCTCGCCGAACCCAAGCGTTACAAGCGAGATATAATCGCGGCGCAGGCGCACCACCGGGTAGCCGATGAGATATCCCACCAGCGTGGCCAGCGCCACGGCGATGATGATAGCCGGGACAAGCGGCATATGCGCCTTGACCACCAAAAGCCCCGAAGCATAGGAGCCGATAGCCATAAAGGCTGCCTGCCCCAGGCTGAACATCCCCGTAAGGCCAGTAAGTACATAGACCCCGGCCACGGCGATAAGCGTGATGAACACCTGCGTAAGGATGTTGGATACCAATGCCATAATCTGTTTTCCCCCTTACGCCTTTTCCTGGATGTTGCTGCCTGCGATGCCCTGAGGCCGCACCAGCAGAAACACAAGCATGATGGCGAATGTTGCAATCGTGGAATAGCCCGATCCCAACATACTCAAAAGTATTGTCTCAGTAAGGCCCAGCAGCACCGCGCCGATGATGGCGCCCGTCAGGCTGCCCAGACCACCGATGACCGAGGCGATGAAGCCCTTGACGACCAGGCTTCCCAGCGTGGGATACAATGTATATTTGATGCCCAGGAACACGCCTGCCACACCGGCCAACAAGCCGGAGATGACAAATGTGAGCTGGATGATCCGGGTCGAATCGATCCCCATAAGCTGAGCCGTGTCCCGGTCGAAAGAAACAGCGCGCAGTGCGCGGCCCAGACGTGTTTTCTGAATCACATAGCCAAGGATGACCAGCGCCGCCAAGCTGATGATGCACATCATGGCATCGCTGGCAGAGATGACCAGGCTGCCCACCTTGATGGTGGAATTTTTGAAAAAGCCCGGAAAGTTGTAAAAGTTTGAACCCACCTTGATGGTCACAAGGCCCTCATAGAGCGTGCCCAGCGTAATGGAGGACACAAAAAAATAAGTAGGAGAAGAATGGTTCAAAGTGATACGGCGGAACCCGAAAAATTCGCCGAAGAGCGCAATGACGGCGCCCGCGGCCGCAGCGGCAACCAGGGTAGCGGTGAGTCCCATCCCCTTGGATGATACCAGAAAATAGGCAACGAACGCTGCGGCCGTCATGGTCGCGCCGTGTGAAAAGTTGGAAAATTTCAAAACATTAAAGATGAGCGCAAAACCGGTAGCAATCAGCGCATAGACAGAGCCCGTCGCCAGGCCGTTAATCAAAATCTGCAGCGACATGTAGTAGCCTCCCCCAAAAACATGGAACGGGCCCCATCGCAGGGGATTCCGCAATGAGGGCCCGTTCCGTCAAGACCGATCCGGAACACCCGATCAGCCGGCAAATTCCTCCAGCATGACCGGAGTCTGGTTGTCATAGGTGTACATAAACATACCCATGCCGTCGGGCATGTGGGTCTCGGGGTCGATGGTAACGGTACCCGTCAGGCCCTTGAAATCCTTCACATTCTCAATTGCAGACAGCAGAGCCGCCGCGTCATCCAAGCCTGCTTCTTCGATGCACTGTTTGGCGATCATCACAACGTCATAGCCCAGGAAATACTTGTTGACAGCGCTCACCTTATCCTCTACGGCCGCAGCCATCTCAGCCGTAGTGGGGTCATCGGTATTGATGTTGTTGATGTAATAGATATTGGAACAGTCTCCACCGTACGTGGTGTTAAAAGAGGGTGCCGCATCAAGGCCGCAAACGATTTTGCCTTCATAGCCCAGTTCTGTCGCAGCCGTCACGATGGCCACCAGCTGCTGGGTATAGTTCGGGCAGTAGATCGCGTCCACTCCCGCCGATACAATGGGCTGCAGCAGAGTTTTGTAATCGGTGTCAGCGGCGCCGTAAGCCACGACAAGGCTGTCATCGACCGTGATGCCGTCGGCGGCGAGCTGTTCAATAAACGGATCCAGCAGAGACACGGAATAGCTGTTTTCCTGATTGTAAATGATGCCGAAAGTCTTCAGGTCATTTTTCACGGCGAAAGAAGCCATGATCTGGCCCTGGGTCGTGGCACTGGGCTGGAAGCAGAACATATTCTTATAGGGGGTTCCGTCCTCTTTCAGCTGGCAGTTGGGGTCAAGTGCAAAGCCCATAACGGGGACGTCATAATCCTCAGAGGTCTCCTTGATGGCATTGGCGATGTTGGCGACCGGGGGACCGACGATTAACGAAACGTTGTCCACCGTGACGGCGGTGATGTATGCGTTGACCGCTTCCGTCACGTCGCCTTTGGTGTCATAGGTCTTCATCACGACCGTCTTGCCGCCAATACCGCCTGCAGCGTTAATCTCGTCAACAGCTGCCTGGGCGCCTGCCTGAACGGACATGCCGAGCGCCGAAGTGGCGCCGGTGATATCCTGCAGGCAGCCGATTACGATCTCTCCGCCCTCCGCAGCGGGTTCGGCCGCGCCGGTACCGGACGCCGGGGTGCTGGCAGGGGTACTGCTGGAGGTGCCGCCGCAGGCGACCATTGCAAAAGTCATAACGAGCGCAAGAGTAATTGCAAGGAACTTTTTCATGGTGCTATTCTCCTTTTAAAATTATTTATTGCGGAACCGCAATAATGGCTGGTTCAAAAGGGTTTCCACCCGTTTCCTATTTTCTGCAATCGTTTGCAGAATTTAAAATTAAAAAAATCCAAGCAGTATGCGCAAACACAATGGCAAAACTCACTTAAATTCTGAGCATATTTTATACTTGATTTTTCACATGTGTCAATACTCTTCTGTTTTTTTCGGAAATTCGACCAAAATTAAGTATGAAAAGGTTTGCATATCGCCAAATAATATTTCAAATGGTTACAAAATTATCAAACTTATCACCCGCTTTTGGGAAGCACGCCGCGAACCAGATTCCAAGAAACGAGAGTGGTTCTGTATGCAGTGCCGCAATATTTTCAGAAACGTCCGCTCCTTTCCTGATGCGGGGAGTCTTTTCCATCCCTCAAAAAAGCCGGGCCGTTTTTACGGCCCGGCTTAAATATTTTCAGCATCAAAAATCGGTCGTTCCTCCCCCCAAAAACAGCCCTATGCCCCGAGGAGCGAGAGACATTGCGCCAGCGCGCACACGGCTGCCGTACAACCGAACACCCGCCACGGCATCCGTTTCTCCGGCAGCGCGCGCAGCACCAGCGCGCCCGCGGCCGCCAAAGCGAAGGCAAAGAAGAAACCCGAACGCGCGCCCGACGCCCAGATGGACGGCGAAAAGCCCATGGCGCCGTAAGACGCGAACCCCGACAGATAGACCGCAACGCCCGCGTAAGCCGCCGCCCCATGCCCCAGCGCCAGGTACAGCTCCAGCGCGCAGGCGAACAGCACAGCGCACAACAGTAAAAACGGCAGCCAGCGTTTCAGCGTCCACGCGTTGAGCGGTGTGAGCGTCCCCTTTTCCGTCACCGCATCGGCAAAAAACGACAGACGCGGCGCCAGCGCACGCAGCGGCCCGCCCAGCACACCCAGCACCAGCGCGGCACTTACCGGGAACAGGCTGAACAGCCGGTAAAGCGGCTGGCGGTACCGCGCCCAGACGGCGCACGCCAGAAGCACGCAGAATACAAAGAACAGAAGATGCGGCTCCAGCACCATCCGGGACATGGCAGCAGAGATCCCCAGCTCAAAATTCTGCCACAGGGAACGCATGCCGTAATCCTGAAACCAGGATGTCACCTCATTGCCGTACCGCAGCGCTGTGCCCGGACAGGTGAGTGCATAAACGATATTGGCCGCGCACAGCCCAAGCTGCGCCCACGCCAGCCAATGGGGCCGCCGATGCGCCCACAGGCACCAGGCCAGGTATGCCAGCAGCAGAAGCGTCAGCAGACCCGCCAGCAGCTCCATGTTGGCGGCGTACAGGGTAAGCGGCAGCGCCGCGGCACACTGCCATGCCCGCGGCCTGTTTCCCCGCAGAGATTTCCCCAGCGGCAGCAGCGCCGCCAATGCCGCCAGCAAAGGCCACACGAACACCAGCGTGGTACACACCCAGCCTGCGCTGCTCATATCCTGCCACGGATAGCACAGCGCCAGCCCGCAAACGGCCCAGCGGCCCGCAGGGCGGTCTTCCAACCGCGCAAGGCGCACGATGCACGCGGCGCACAGCGTGATGCACAGAGGGTCCGCCAAGCGCCACACTATTGCGGGCAGCGCCTCCACGATGCACACCACCGCCTCGATCAGCGTCCGGGCTGACCAGGTATAGTAATGCCACAGCGAAAAATACGCCAGCGAGTATTGGTCCAGCATGGCGGCATACATAGGATCGTCACCAGTGCCC
>ERZ827528.4185-NODE-4185-length-10907-cov-2.969775_pt1 | contig 10907 bp, 8 predicted proteins | sample MGYA00519768_ERZ827528 | MGnify/ENA primary metagenome ERZ827528 (study PRJEB31778, sample SAMEA3449343) | human gut metagenome | biome: human gut; feature: human-associated habitat; material: faeces | place: United Kingdom | collected 2010/2012 ...
CTTTACAAGGATTACCCTCGTATCCTTGGCAGTAGCTATAAACATTTTCCTCAGGCTTTCTGCCTGCTGTTCTTCCTTTGAATCAAAGGTTATCCTGTTCAGTTTGGTAACGCCGTCTACCAGCGCCGCCACTTCGCTTCCGAACTCCCTTTCAATATCCGCATATTCATATGGAGTATCTTCTATTACGTCGTGCAGCAGGCCCGCCTGGATAGTTGCTGCGTCCATATTAAGATCCATAAGAATCATGGCCACCTGGGTCGGATGAGATATATAAGGCTCACCCGACGCACGCTTTTGAGAGCTATGGGCCTTCTCGGCAAATTCATACGCGCGCTCTATGCTTTGGCAGTCCTTTTCATTGTATTTTTCTCTTGCTTTTTTCATAAGCTCGTCTTTCATATATCTCACCCCTTTTCAACTGAAAGCTTTATATATCTATATTATGCGCAAATTATACGGCCGATTGCATAGCGCTCCGGCAGTCCCGCTTTTATATCAAATTTTCCCATAAGCAGCAGGTAATTATATTACCCTTTAAAGCAAAGCAATTCCATATATTATGCCTGCTGCTTCAGAAACTGCGTTATACCGCTGTATATTGTGCTGCTCTGCAATTCCGTTTGCTTTATATTAGGACTAATTTTGATAAATGTCAAATGGTTGCCCGATTCCTCTACAAAAAACCCCAGCTGCAGGAACACATCCAATGCAAAAGCGAGAAAGGCCGGAGGCATGCTCCCATCCAGGCTGTGCGCCGTCATAATCAGGTTGTCCCTGGTCAAAAACAAAGCTGACTGCCGGCAGGTATGCTTAAGCAGCTTAAAGGCACGGCCCATCTGCTCCCTGGAAATATTATTATATTCCGGCCTGAGCTTTTCTGCTTCTGCCCCCGTATAAACATAAAAATCCGCATATGGGAATTGCTCAGAGAGAAAGCGTACTGTATTCAACGGCGCTCCGGCTATAAAAACGCTGCTGTAGCCGTCCAGATTGATTTTAGAAAAATCCGGCCCTATGAGAAATATATTATAGCCCCCCGTCATGCCCAGCGAAGTATAAAAAGCAATATCCGTGCGCGGAGACTGCGCCCGCAGCAGCTTAACTAATCTGATGCACATATCCGGATGCGAACAAAGCACCGCCGTGCCTGAAATATCCTCCTGCATAAATTCAGCCAGACGCTCACAGAACTGTGAAAAATCCTCTTCCTCCATTCCCTCGTCTCCCTCTCCGTCCAAAGCAAATTGAGAATAGAAGGAGCGCATAATCAAATCGCAGTCCCGCTCAATTAAAGCAAGCAGCCTGCTTTCATTCAGCTCGGCACTGGCCGCGTCCAGCCTTAAAAGCACGCTGGTTATATCATTCCACCTGCTCAGCATGGGCGAAGCTATTACAGTATAATCAAAATCCTGATTCAATTCTATGCCGCTGTTCATATAGCTGTAGGCTATGCCTTCTATGGCCGTAGTGTCGCTGCAAAAGCTGGCCTTTAAATGATTGCTGTTCTTGCCTATTACGCGTATATTGGCCGGTTTAAGCCCGTCAAAGCGGAATTTAGGCGTAGGATTGCCCATGCCGAACGGCTCAAAAAGCTTAAGCTCCTCGCATACCCTGGGCGTAATCTCGCTTATATCCGCCCGCGCATCATATTTAGCCGAAGGATAAAAGCATTTGGGATTGATATTTTCCTTTATATAATCGTCCAAACCGGAGGACAATTCCTCCAGCAGTTCCTCTTTAAGAGTCATACCCGCCGCCATCTCATGCCCGCCGAATTTTATAAAGTAATCTGAAAAACGGCACAGCATCTCAAACATATTTACGCCCTGCACGCTGCGTCCTGAACCTGTCGCCAGACCATTTTCCAGCGCAAAAAGTATGCACGGCCTGTGAAAGCGCTCAACCATCCTTGAAGCAACTATGCCTATTACCCCTTTATCCCAGTCCTGGCTGGCAAGCACTATTATCTTGGCGTCCCTGATCTGTCCTGAAGTACCCGCCATCTGTACAGCGCTCTGATATATCTCTTTTTCTATTTCCTGCCTTTCAATATTTAAGCTGTTAAGCAGCTGGGCATTTTCCTCGGCCTTATCCGGATTTATAAGCAGTTCCAGGCTTTTTGAGGCGCTTTCCAGCCGTCCTGCGGCATTTAAGCGGGGAGCTAAAGTAAAAGCTATATCTGAGGCGGAAAGCCCCTTAATATCCGCTCCGGCGGCCTCCGCCAGCGCAGCCAGCCCTTCGCGCTCCGCTTTATGTATTCTGTCCAGCCCCAGGCGTACTATCTGGCGGTTCTCACCCGTCAGAGGGACAATATCCGCTATTGTCGCAATAGCGGCTAAGTCTATATACTCCAATCCTTCAGCCTCTCCAAAAAGCGCGCTTACCAGCTTAAATGCAACGCCCGCGCCGCAAAGCTCGCTGTATGGCTGGCCGCCCGGACGCTTAGGGTCAACGCATATACAGTCGGGCAGACGCTCCGGGAGACTGTGATGGTCGGTAACGACTATATCCATCCCCAGGCTTTTGCCCAGTTCCACCTCTTTATACGAAGATATGCCGCAGTCCACTGATATAAGCAAATCATATTTGCCCGCTACGGCCTGCATGGCCGCTTCATTCAGGCCATAGCCCTCCTGGTGCCTGTCGGGGATATAGTAATTTATATCGGCGCCTGCTTTCTTTAAGGCCAGATAAACTATGGCGCTGGCACAGACTCCGTCCACGTCATAATCGCCGTAAACCACAATCCTGCTGTTATTTTTTATATGCTTATTTATCAGCTCACAGGCCTGAGGCATATCGGTAAGCAGCATGGGATCAAAAAAAGCCTGCGCCTGCGGATGCAAAAAAGCCTGCGCCTGTTCAGGAAGAATATAGCCGCGGGTATATAATACCTCCGCTAAAGGCCGGGAAATTTTGAGCGTATCAGCCAGCAGCTTAACCTTATCTGTCTCTATAAGAGAACTTTTTACCGCCGGTTTAAGTACTAAGGGCATAAAAATCAAACCTCTTTATATAATAACTAACTAAAAATTATACAAAATCCCTTCCGCATAATATACGGAAGGGATTAAAACATCATCCTCTGCCTCAGCTATTTTTCTTGTCCGCCTTATCCTTAAATAATGACCATATAAGCGGATTAAGCAGGGTTGAGGTATACATACTGGACAGAATACCAACTATAATGGGCAGGGTGAAATTCTGTACAGAAGCAACGCCCAGAATAAACAGCACACCAACAGTCAGCAAGGTGGTAATGGAAGCAAACAGCGTCCGCCTTAACGACTGCTTAACGCTCAGGCGGGCTACTTCATAATTAGACATACCCGTGAGCTTTTTGCTGTTCTCCCTTATGCGGTCAAATATAATGATGGTATTATTGATGACATAACCTATTATGGTCAGCAGAGCCGCTATAAAGGTCGCGTTAAGCTGTACCTGGAACAGGGACATAACCGTTATAGTTACAAAAACATCATGCAGAAGCCCGATAATGGCCGTAAGCCCTGAATAAAGCTCAAAACGGAACCAGATATAAATCAGCATGCAGACTGCCGCAAGCAGAACCGTCCAGAAAGCCGCAGCCGTTACTTCGCTGCTGACTGTGGAATCCGAGCCCTCCGATTCAAAGCTCAGCAGCTCGCTCATTTTGGCAGTAAGCAGCTGGGCTGTAACAGCCTCTTTGTCAGCGTCGTTAACCGAAAGGGAAAGATTTACTCTGTCCCCGTCAAATGTCACCGAAGCGCTCTCTCCTGCAACGGCTACTACCGTATCTATAACAGCCTGCGTATCAAAATCCTCGCCCAGAACGGCAGAAGCAGTAATAGTACCCTCTTCTACATCATAGGATTCAAACACTAAATCAAAATTGCCCGTTTCGCTTTTCAAATTGTAAAGCAGCAATTCGCTGAGCATATTTTCTAACGACATGCTGTTAAGGTTTATCTGCACCTCAGCCTGGGTGCCGTTTGTAAGGGTAAAATCAGAAGTATAATTGTTTAAAAAGCTTTCCACTGCTTCATTATAAGCATCCTGATTTATGCTTACGCCAAAGTCCAGCCTGTATGTCATTGTTCCATTTTCAACAGTATATTCAGGCGAAAGCATGCTGCGGTAATAGTCGTAAAGCATATTGGCCAGCCTGTTCTCCACAATGCTGTAGCCGTTGGTATTTACAACGTCGCTTGAATTTGCAGAAGAGGAGGCCGAGCCGGAGGCGGAAGTCGAAGCAGAAGCCGAAGCAGAGCCCGACTCTCCCGCCGTATTTTCAGCTGTTCCAGTGCTGTCGGGACTGGCAGCAGCAGAAGGGCTGCCGGTATTTTGAGCAGTCTGCCCTGAAGAAGGGCTGGCAGAAGGCCGTGCTGACTGCGTGGACTGCGCAGAGGGGGTCATGTTCGCAAACTCTTCTTCATCAACATAGAACTGTATACTGTAGGCCGTATCGCCCAGTCTCTTAATAACCGCATCCTTGCCGCCCGCAGCAGTTACCATATCCTCTAAGACCTGGGTATCCAATTCGCGGCCCATATCTATAGTTACTATTTTGCCGCTTCTGAAATCTATGCCGAGATTAAGCCCCTGGGCAATTAATGAAACAATGCCCACCAAAATAACAACAGCTGATATTATAAAGGGCAGAAATTTCTTATTTTTCATTTTTATCTACCCCCTTCAACCCAAATACTGACGGTTTTACAACACCCAGGTTGATAAACAGCTTCATAAAGCCCTTGGTAACAACTACCGCTGTAAACATGGAGATTATTACGCCGGCCAAAAGAGTGGTGGCAAAATTGCTCACCTGCGGCGGAGAGAAGGGCAGAAGCATAACTATTGCAGCTATAATAGTAGTAATATTGGAATCAATTATAGCCGTAAGCGCTTTGGAGAAACCTGAATCCACCGCGCTGGCAAGCGGCTTCCCGCTCCTGAATTCGTCTTTTATCCTCTCAAAGATAACTATATTTGCATCCACAGCCATTCCTATACTCAGTACGATACCCGCTATTGAGGGAAGCGTGAGCTGGAGCCACGGGAAGGTGCCCACAAAGAAATAGAAAATCATGATATAGACATATAATGCCATATCGGCAACCAGTCCCATAAATCTGTACATTATAACCATGAACAGCATTACCAGAATCATGCCTATAAGCCCGGCCAGGAGCGCCTGATTAAGCGCCTGTTCGCCCAGCGTAGCGCTTACCGTGGTGCTGCTGAGCTCAGTAAGCTTTATAGGAAGGGAACCGCTCTGAAGCACTACGGCCAAAGCCTGCGCGTCGCTCTGGCTTGCACAGCTAATGCTGGCCTGTCCGTTTGTTATGGCTTCTCTTACTGTAGGAGAGGAATGCAATTCTCCGTCAAGATATATGGAAATGGACTCATTATTGGCCGCAGCGCTGGTAGTAGCCGCAGCAAAAGCTGAAGTACCTTCCGAATCCAGCGTCAGACTGACCAAATATTCTCCCTGGGAATATCCATAATAATATGCGCTTGAGATATTCTCCCCCGTAAGAATTACATCGCCGTCGCTGTCGCGGAATTCCAATTCTCCCATCCGGCCGACCAGACTGTATATTTCATCGGTGGACTGCACGTCTGGAACCTCAACGCGGATGCGGTTTGTGCCCTGCTTAGTAACAACGGCCTCAGTATAGCCCTGACTGCTCAGCCGTTCTTCTATTATCTGACTGGCCTCATCAATATCCGCTTCATAATCTTCGCTGCCTGAGGTATCCGCTTCATAAAGGATGGTAACGCCTCCCTTGATATCCTGGCCCAATTTTACATTGGAATACCAAGGCAAAAATCTGTGATACCCTATGAGTATGCCTTCTCCGTTCCAGCCGAAAGCCCAAACGGAAGCCAACGCCGCAATTACTATTATAATAATCAGCGTTATAAGGCTCTTGGTCCTGACTGACTTCATAGCCCGTCCTCCTCGCGTAAACAATACTTACCTATTATATATTACCAAGGTAATTTAGTCAATATGGATGTTGTCCAATTTGTACAATTCTGACATATGCACATATTCGTCTGCATTATTATGAATGGAATTAATCTCTTCCTGGGTCAGCAGCCGCACTATCTTTCCGGGCGTGCCCATAACCAGGGACCGGGAGGGAATTTTTTTACCCTGTGTAACAACCGCGCCGGCAGCTATTATTACGTCCCGCTCAATGTAAGCGTTATCCAGCACTATCGCGCCCATTCCTATCATAACATTATCCTCTATGGTGCATCCGTGCACAACAGCGTTATGTCCTATTGTTACACAGCACCCGATATTGGTTATAGCGTCATGCTGAGTATGGATAGTTGCGTTATCCTGGACATTTGTATCCCGTCCTACCACAATTTTATTTATATCTCCGCGCAGGACGGCTCCCGGCCATATATTAACGCTCTCGCCCAGTTCTACATCTCCTATAACGCTGGCCATTTCATCAATATAAACCCTCTCGGATATCACCGGGGCTTTCCCGGTAAAGCTTCTAATCATTACACGCACCCTCCTCTAAAAACTTTATCGCATATATTGCCAAAGCGCATTCAAGGCGCTTTTTTTCAAGCAGGCAGGCCATTTTATACGGCTTATTAATATCCCCGTTGTAAATGTAAGCGTTGGCCGCGCAGCCGCCGCTGCAATAATATTTTGCCCAGCACCCGCCGCACTCCTCCTTGCTGAGGACATTGCACGCCTTATATCTTTTCTGGGCCTCACAGTCAAAAGTACCGTCCAGCACGCTGCCCATTCTGGTTTCAGGATTGCCCGCAAACTGATGGCAGGGATAAATGTCCCCCGAAGGCGTAACCGCAACATATTCATTGCCCGCGCCGCATCCGGTCACTCTCTTTATCAGGCACGGCCCCCCCGACAAATCCAGCATAAAATGAAAGAAATTAAAGCTTTTATCCGTACCTTCTCTGTCCAGATATATCCGGGCCAGCTTTTCATATTCGGCGTAAATGCGTTCCAAATGCTCCTGTGTCAGAGCATATTCCTCTTTTTCATCTGTTACGACCGGCTCCAGGGAAAGCTGCTTAAAGCCATAATCGGCCAGAAATTCCACATCCTTTGAAAAATCAGTATTATAAGCGGTAAATGTGCCCCTCACATAATACTTTTCCTGATTGCGCGACTGAGCTATTTTAAGCGCGTTAGGAGCGATTAAATCAAAAGAAGGCCCTCCCTTGACGGTTCTGCGCATGCGGTTATGTATTTCGGGCCGGCCGTCTATGCTCACTACCACATTATTCATTTCCCTATTGATAAAATCCAATATCTCCTGATTGAGCAGCAGGCCGTTTGTAGTTATGGTAAAACGGATGTTTTTATTATGCTTTTTTTCCAGGCTGCGGCCGTATTCCACCGTTTTTCTGACCACGTCAAAATTCATCAACGGTTCTCCGCCGAAAAAATCCACTTCCAGATTCCTGCGGGAGCCGCTTTTTTCCATTAAAAAATCCATAGCCGCCTTAGCCACATTTAAGGGCATAAGGGAGCGCTCCCCATGAAAATCGCCCGTTGAGGCAAAGCAGTACTGACAGCGCAGATTGCAGTCGTGCGCAATGTGCAGGCACATGGATTTTATCACGCTTTTATTGGCGGACGCGGCCTCTTTCACGGCGTCATTATCAGTTACGGCATTAAGCGCGCCCTGCTTTTCAAGCTCTTTGAGTTCGCTCAGCGCTTCAATAATATCTTCGCATTTATATAAATCAGAAAGCCTCCGGGTTATTTCCTTTTCCTCAGCGCCCCTCTCCATCAAAGAAGCTATGTCAAAAACGAGCTTGTCCACGCAATAGACAGCTCCGCTTTCCACGTCCAGAAGAATATATTTGCCCAGGCATTCAAAAGTATGTATCATTTATAAACTCCAGCATATAACAAAAAATCGAATCTGTGCCTTCCTTGCAATAAAGACACAGATTCTAAGCATGAATAAAAACTATTATTTTTTTTCGCAGGACTGATTGCCTACCGTGCATGAAGTTTTGCACGCGCTCTGGCAGCTGGCCTGGCATTCGCCGCAGCCCGATTTCTTAACATCCTTATTAAGGCAGGGCTTGCTGATAGTAACTATTCTTTTCATATAAAGACAACTCCTTTGTATGGCCTACGGCCAATCTTAATTTACCCGTAGACATTATACATTTTTTCCTGAGTTTCAGCAAGCTATTTTTTCTTAATGTTCGCAATTAATATGCCTGAAAGAAGTCCGGCCGCCAAACCTGTAAGCAAATCTACAACAAGGGTTTCAAGCGCGCTCCAGTCTCCTTTAAACAGAGAGAAAATGGCAAAGGAAAGCAGAATGTACAATACGCCCGTAAGGCCGCCGGCCAGATAGCCTCTCTCTTTTATGAATTTCAGAGTTACCAGCACGCCCACAAATATGCTGCCTATCTTTATAACCATATTAACCGCCGGTATAGCTCCGTCCCCTATATGGAAGAGCTTAACCAGCAAGGCAAAGAGCAGCAGCGCCGCAACTGTTACTATCAGTCCGGCCGCCGTGCCCTTTAAAAGATTCAGGAAATAGCCCAGCAGAGTATTGCTGCCAGTATTATGAGCAGCAGTTTTTCTTTTTGTCCGCATAATATGCCCCCTCTTAAATATATTTTAGCATTTTCAGCAGCTATGCTAAATTATACGGGGCACATTAAAAGGTTATGCCATTAATTTTCCAGGACGTCCAGCAGCACGTTGAAATCCATGCGCTCACCGCGCCGCAGGGCTGTTACCGTTATTTCGTCTCCTACTTCCTTGCTCTCCATAATTTCAGTCAAATCAGCAAGATTGGAAACAGCTTCGCCGTCCACCTCTACTATAACATCATCGGCAGTCATTCCCGCGTTGGCAGCCGGTCCGTTTTCCACCACTGAAGCTATGATAACGCCCGATTCTGCGCCGGTAAAGCGGTCATAGGCCGTGCTGCAGGTTACGCCCAGGCCCGCACGGGTTACTTTGCCGTCATTCATAAGCTGAAGCACGATGTCCTTAGCGTCATCTATGGGTATGGCATAACCCAGTCCTTCCACGCTTATAGCGTTGCCGTTGGAATCGTAGGTAGTAACCTCTTTAAGGGTAATAATGCCTACGACCTCTCCCTCTTTATTAAAGAGCGGCCCGCCGCTGTTGCCCGGATTAACCGCCGCGTCTGTCTGTATCATCCGGAAGCGCCGCCCGTCTGTATCCACAGTGCGGTCAAGCGCGCTCACAATACCTGAAGTTACCGTGCTGGAAAGCCCCAGCGGAGTACCGATAACCACAACCAGCTCGCCTACTTTCAAATCGCCCGAAACACCTAACGGCGCAGCCGGATATGTGCCCTCCTGGAGTATTTTTACAACAGCCAGTTCAGTGCGTTCATCCGTACCCGCAAGGCCGGCCTCCAATTCGGTTCCGTCCGAAAGGTATACCGTTATGCTCTGCGCGCCTTCCACCACATGGTGATTGGTAATTATATAGCCGTCCTCAGTAAAAATAACGCCTGAGCCCCAGCCCTGGCCAGTAGCAGTTTCCACAAATATTGATACAACAGAAGGCCCTCTTTTTTCCGCTATTTCAACTATAGGTTCTTCCTGGGAAATAGCCGGAGCGGATACATCGGGAATTTCGGTAGTGCCCGGCCTTAATAAATCCGAATTAACCGCGCTTTGGGTATTCTGCGGAGCCTGAGCAGTAGATGAATTGAGCGGAGCGTTATTATTGAACCCAAGGCCGTCCAGGCTGTATACAACCGAAACGCCCACCACAGAACCGATTATAAGCGAACCGACTATAATGCAGATAACAGCGGCAACGCCTATGCCTCCCCGTTTTTTCTTCGGACTTTTAGGCGGTTCAGGCGGCGCCTGATAATTGCTGAAATTATTGTACGGAGCCTGATAATCGTTAAAGGGCGCTTGGGCGTCCTGTGCCTGGGATTGCTCTTGCGCACTCTGTTTTTCCTCTTCGGGAATGAAATTGTTCTGTTCGTCCATGTTCTATGTCCCTCCCGGGCGCATAACCGCCCTTTATTGGATTTAAGGGTTCAGGAGAGCAAAAGCAGCTCCTATTCACCCGTTGTTTTGGATTTGCCTTTGGGTGCAAGCTCAAGGGTGAAGGTGAAGGTTGAGCCCTCTCCCTCTTTAGACTGCGCAGTTATATCCTGACCATGCTGCACCATTATCCGTTTTACTATGGAAAGCCCCAGGCCCACGCCTTTGCTTCCCGTGCGGGATTTGTTCTCAGTATAAAATCTTTCCCATATATGGGGCAGAATATCCTGCTTGATTCCCGCACCGGTGTCTTTTATTGCCACAGCGGCCCGCCCCTCTTTAATACAGGAGGAAATGGATATCTCTCCGCCAGGCGGCGTAAATTTTATAGCGTTGTCCAGAAGATTTACCAGCACCTGCTCAATGCCGCCCTGATCGGCGTATACATTTATTTTTTCTTCTTTAAAAGCTATATTCAAGTCAAGCTGTTTGTTTTCCAAAGCATTTTCCTTTGTTATAATAACCCGCCTTATAAGCTCGTTTATATCAAAAACCGTCTTATGCAGCGGCATATTGCCCGATTCAATGTGCGTCAGATCCAGCATTTCCTTAGTAAGCCTGCTGAGCCTCTGGGACTCGGCCAAAACTATCTCCAGATATTTTTTATATTCGCTTTCGGGAATGGTGCCGTCCAGCATGCCCTGTACAAAGCCGGTAATACTGGTAAGCGGAGAGCGCAGTTCATGGCTGACGTTAGCAACGAAATCCTTGCGCATTGTGTCGGTAGAAGCAAGCTCTTCCGCCATTTTATTAAAGCTTTTGGCAAGCTGCCCCACTTCATCCCTGGTCTTAACATATATGCGCTTTGAAAAATTGCCGTTTGCAATAGCCTTGGCGGCAGCATTCATCTGGGT
>ERZ827528.4189-NODE-4189-length-10897-cov-9.776517_pt1 | contig 10897 bp, 21 predicted proteins | sample MGYA00519768_ERZ827528 | MGnify/ENA primary metagenome ERZ827528 (study PRJEB31778, sample SAMEA3449343) | human gut metagenome | biome: human gut; feature: human-associated habitat; material: faeces | place: United Kingdom | collected 2010/2012 ...
TAGTCTGGTTTGTGGTGATGCCAGGAGCCCGGCCGGAAGGTCGGGTTTCTTGTTATTCGCGGGTGTGTTGGATGATCGCTTTGATTTCCTCTTTGGGGACTTGTGGCATCAGTGGCGCGATCTCATCGAGGCTGTATCCGGCCTGATGCCATTTGATGATCATGTCCATGAGGGTTTTCTTCACTTTCATTTCGTTTCCCTTCGTATTTGCTGGATGATCGTCTCGTATGGTTTGCGGTGGAAGATGCGTATCCACCATTCGGGGCGGCGGCCCCATATGGTTTTGACTTCGGTGAGGGGAAACCATGATACGTACCATTTTTGGCAATTTCCGCAGTACAGCACCTCGCCTTCCTCCTTCGGTCTGGGATGCTCATGGTCGAACGCTGGCGGCCTTGGCACCAAATAACTTCGATTGCTCATTTTGTGTCCTTGAGTGTGATGCGTTTCATTCCTTCGACGCCTTCATTTCTTGGACTTCACCGTCGAAAAAATCGATGATGAGATTGCAGATGGCGACCGCCGACGTTTTGAGCTGGGTTTTTCCCTCTTCGTTTTCGGCTTTGATGGCGAAAACGCCATCCTTGCTGTTGAAATTGATTCTCATTTCGTATCCTTCGTGGTTGGGCGGACGGTGAATGCGACGAGTCCGGTCTTGGCATGGAACACCTTGGCCGGCTCGCCAGTCCTCAAGGACATGGCCTGCGCGTAGTCGCCGGCATCGTCGATGTTCTCGAACGTTCTGACGCCTTCCTGGGTGACGACGTTGTAGCTCATCTTGCCGGCTCCTTGTCCGCGCCGCTCACATGGCTCCAGTCGCATGACAGGCCGCCCCTCTGGTAGCCCGAGTAGACGACGCAGACCACTTGCCTCGTGTCGGACAGTGTGACGATGCATTCCTTGATGTCGTCGCCGGACCTTTTGGAGCATGTGGTGCCGGTGGCGGCGATGGCGTGGTCCGGGGTAGACGTCTTGGACGCATTGCCGCATCCTGCGAGCGCAGCGCAGAGTACGAGGGTTATGGCGGTGAGGGCGGCGCATATGGTGTTTCTCATTGGTTTCATTCCTTTCCGTAGATGGCGAGGCTTCTTATGCCGTCGCTCATGCCGTTGGAACATGTGTTCGGATCATGGTCGATGATGTCGTTTCCGATGCCCTGGAAGCGGAGGCTGGCGGTGCCGTCCGGCCGGCGGACGAGTTCGAGCCGGCCGTCGATGACGACGTCCTGGTCGGTGCGGGCGATGCAGCGGCGGCCGATCAGGATGGCCGGGTCGGCCGACCGCCACTTGTGCAATGGGACGATGATGCTCATTCCCGGCCACCCATCCAGCCGATCAGGAAGGCGAGCGCCAGGAGGATTATCGCGGTGTGGCTCATGCCGTTCCTCCGATCTCCGGGCTGGCCAGCATCTCGGTGATCGCGTCCTTGGCTATCAGGCGCCATAGTTCGCGGCCGTCGTCGTCGAGGTTTTCCCACGTGAGGTGTTTGCGGTGGCCGTTGGCGTGGAATCGGTTGTAGATGGCGTGCGCGACGGCGTATTGCGTGTCGAGGCTGATGACGAGCTGGTCTTGCTGGCCTTCGGTCATTGGTAGGTCTCCGGTCTTGGCGGTGCGAGCAGTGCGGCGATCGCGTAGCTGGCGAGGCTGGTGGCGAGCGCCGCGATGGTCAGTGCGGTGTGGATGGCGAGCCACGTGATTGGTGTCCACTGGTGGAGCGCCTGTCCGATGATCGCCCTGATGACGGCGTGCGGGATGAGCAGCAGCGCGAGGAGGGTGAACAGCGTGGCCATGGCGTCTCCGAGCCGGTCGGCGAGGTGGCTGATGGTCTTTCTCACTTGTGGTCTCCCGTCTTGACGGCGAGTGTCTCGAGCATGGCCTTGTAGTCTTTGATGTCGCGTGCGATGCAGGATTTCACCCGGTGCGGGCCGCTGTCGCCCTGGTATGGATCCGGGGCGCCGAGCACGGTGACGAGTCGGCGGATGGTGGCCATGTCGTATTTGCGGTAGGTGAGCCACGCGTCAGGGTTGAGGTTGAGTCGGCGGAGGAAGTCAAGGTCGAAGTCCACGTTGGTCCCCGCGGGGACGAGGGAGAAGCGCTGGGAGAGCGAGTCAAGGAATTCCTCCACGGCGTTGGCCACGACGACCATGCTGTCATTGCGCACGGAGCCTCCCATGAGTTCGAACAGCAGGCCGTTGTCGGTGTGCATGGAGAAGGCGACGGGGCTCATGGACAGGAGGTCGAGTCTGTCCGGGCGGATGATGCGGGACAATGATCCGAACTTTTGTTCGCCCAGCATGTCGGTACATTCCATACCGATCTCCAATGGCAGGCTTTTGCGCCTGTCCACGCCTGTGGTCTCAAAGTCGATCCACAGCAGCGCCTCCGGTTTGCCGTTATTCTCGTGCATTTGTCATTCCTTCCGTTTGAATTGTCAATGTTTCGCGCATGGTCAATGGCGTGGCCGTGCCGTCCTGGTTGAGCCAGAGCCATCTCCCCTGCCAGTCGCGCACTGGGGTGGAGAGAGGATCTATGCCGAACGGGACTATCAGCCCGAGGCGTTCGGCCTCAGCCACATGCTGATGGACCCACCCATGGCAGCCGGTCGTCCCCGAACCGCACAACTCGACGATGTTGGCCGGACTGTGCCGCACATCCGGATCCGCCGCCCGCCGCAGTTGACGGTGATGGCCGGAGCGTCCAGGCCAGCATGACGGATCATGGATGTTCGTCCCGCAACGCAGGCAATGCCAACCCTGACGCTCCAAAGCGGCACGCTTCGAATCAGCAAACTCACTCACAACGCACCCCCTCCTGCATCAGACCGTCAACCAGCACCAAACACGAAGTGCAATTGGCCCTCAACCCGGCCGCCAACGCCACGATGCCGTCATCCGCCCTGCCACCGGCGAGCGCTCGCAGTTCGATTGTGCTGGCGGTCTGGGCGGTGTCGGTGAGGAGTTGGGCGAGTTTGTCGAGTTGTTCCCTGGTCATTGGTTGTTCTCCTCGTCTTCTTCGTTTTCGTCGGAGTCGGTTTCGCTGATGGCGGCGATGAGCTGGTCGAGGTGGCTGGTTTCGTCGTCGGTGGGCGTGTAGCCGAGGTCTTGGAGGATCTGGTAGTAGCCGGGGATGCGTCTGCTGGTGTCGTTGACGGTGGTCCAGTCGGTCGGGTCGATGAACCATTCGATGCGTGCGGCGAGGATTTGCACCGCCCAGACCGCCCAGTCGGGTTCGTCGAGGTGGTAGCGGAGTTCGGCGAGCGCCCGTTCCGGTTCGATGCCGCTGATGGTGGTGAATTGTTCGCCGCCGCATGCGGCGTCGTTCCATGTGCTCAGCGCCTGCGTGTAGCCCTGCGGGTTCGGGTCGATGATCTGCAGGAGTCCGAGCCGGGCCGTGGTTTCGATGAGCTTGTCGCGTTTGATGCCGTGGAGATGGCCGTGGAGCCATGTCATGCGCTTGTCTGCGGATGCGGCGGCGTATTCCTCGAGCGCGTGCCGGCGGGCGTCGCGTTCGGCTTGTTCGGCGGCCCGTCGGGCTTCCTCTTCGGCGTCGGCGGTCTTGTCACGGCGGGTCCAGAGGTAGACCTGCTCCATGTGGATGGATACGGCTGCGGGGTTCTGTTCGCGGATCTTCTCGATGGTTTCTTCGGGGGTGCCGGTGGATGGGAACATGCAGCCGGCGTATCGCCATTCCGGGTCGCTGTAGGGCTTTTCGGGGTCGGGGATGAGGTTGATGCCGTTGTCGGGCTCCCCGAGGAGCGCGGCGACCGATTCGATCCATTGCCGGTCGCGGTCGTCGCGTTCGATGTTGCGGAGGATGTAGTCGAAGTTCGAGGTGCCGGCCGCCTGCGCGAGCTTCTTCTGCCTGTCCGGCTGGCCGTCGTATCGCGCTATGGCCACGAGCTGGCCGATGGAGATCTGGCCGAAATCGTCGCGGGATGCTCTGACCTCGGTCTTGATGCTGGCGGCCTTGGCGCGGTCACGCACGTAGTCGGCGCTTCGGCCGAGCCGGTAGGCGACGCTGGCGGTGGTGGCCCCGAGAGCGAGCATGCCCTGGATGGCGTCAGCCTCCTCCAACACGGTGAGCTGTTCGCGCTGGCAGTTCTCGGTGACCATGGCCTCCAACTGCTGCAATGGGTTGAGATGGAGCACGAAGCATGGGGCGACTCCGATGCCGGCCTGTTTGCATGCGGCGAGCCTGCGGTGTCCGGCGATGACACGATAGCGCTCGCCGTTGGGTACGACGCTGAGGGGTGTGAGGAGGCCGTTGGTTTTGATGCTGGCGGCGAGGTCGGTCACGTCGCCGATGTTTTTGCGTGGATTGTCGGGGTGTGGGGCGATCAGGCTCGTGTTGATGAGCTTGATCTGGTTGCTTTGGTAGCTGCTCATTGCTTCTCCTTGCTGGTTTCTTGGTTGTTGAGTTCGTCTGCGCACGCCTGGCATGCCTTCCACCATTCGCTTGGGTTGCCGTTGCGGAGGCTTCCGGTGTGGTCGTATTCGTCCTCATGCGGATCCATGAGCTGGTGGACGTGTTCGCAGTTCCAGGTGTGCTTGTGCTGGCGCGTGGGTGTGATGGGTTCCGGCGCCCAGGTTTCCCATTGGTCGCGGAGCCATGTGTTGAGCCGTGGGATGTGGCCGCTGCGGATTTGGCCGTCGTTGACGGCGTGCCTGTAGCGTCGGAGCGCGGTTTGGAGGCGGGTGAGTTCGACTGGGTTTCCGGCGATGGCCGCGTACAGGGCTCTGGCTTCGGTTTCGGTCTTGCGGCCTTTCGCGCCGACGGATCCGGGATAGGCTTCGGCGAAATGGTCGAAGCCGGCGTCCGGCGTGGCGGGTTGCTTCGGTTTGCCGGCGGGAGGGGTCGGAGAGGGTATATCGGTATCGGTATCGGTTTTATGCCATGTTTTTGCTTGGCTGTCCTCTAGCAACTTGCTAGACGTTTCGCTACCTGTCTCGCTACCGTTTTGCTCTCCGTTCGCTTGGCTGTTTGCTAGCAAGTTGCCAGACGTTTGCTTGGCCTTTTGGTTGGCGGCCTTACGCCGTCCGCCCTTGCTTCCGGCCTTGCGCCGGGCCTCGCGCTGTTCCTCGGTGAGCGTCTTGGGCTCCTTGCAGATGCCTTCGGCGTAGACGGGCCTCCAGCCGCCGTCGTGCTCCTCCATGAGCCCCATGTCGATGAGCTGCTGGAGTTGTTTCATGGTGCCGCCGGCGTCCTTGAGGTCGAGCTTGTCGAAGTGGCCGGGGTACGCGGCCGGGTCCTTGGCCTGCATCGAGATGCCCTTGGAGTGGATGACGCAGAGTTTGACCCACAGTCCCACGGTGGCGAGAGGCAGGCGGCGGATGCGCCTGTCGTCGGCCATCTGGTCGTCGATGATGAACCACATCTCTTCTTCTCCTTCCTGTGGTTCAGTCGATCTCGCCGGTGTCCGGATCGACGGTCGCCTCCACGTCGCCATCGTCCATGTCGAGACTGCGGCGCAGATCGTCGATGAGGATCATCTGCCGTGACGTGGCCGGCTTCGCGCACATGTTCTCCATGGCCAGGCCGGCGTCGAGGATGCGCTGCGCGAGGTCCGCGCAGTCGTACACGGCTTCGGTGATGGCGTGGATGCCGCCCCACTTGTCGATGTGCTCCTTCTTGGTGTGGGTGTCCATGACGGTGCGGCATGCCTTGAGCACGACGGCCGCGGACTTGGTGACCTGCTGGGTCTTGCCGATGAGGTCGATGAGTGTGTCGGGCGTGGCCTCCTGCGGGATGAGCGCCTGTTGTTCGCTGGCTTTCATTGCTGCTCCTTAGAATTCCGGTTCCGTGTCGGCCTTGCCGAAACCTCCGAATGATGACTGGTCGTCCGACGGCGCGCCCCACGGATCATCGGCCGGAGGCTGGGCGGGTTGCGTGGACTGGGCCGGCTGTTGGCTCCAGCCGCCTGCGCCGGTGTTGACGGTCGGCGTCTGCGCGGCGGGATTGCCGTAGACGGGACCTTGCGGCTGTCGGCTGATGCGGCTGACCTGCGCGGTGGCGTAGCGCAGGCTCGGGCCGATCTCGTCAACCTGCAGTTCCATGACGGTTCTGTTAGTGCCGTCCTGTGCCTGGTAGGAATGCTGTTGCAGACTGCCTTGTGCGATTACGCGCATGCCCTTCGCAAGGCTCTGCGCGCAATGCGAGGCCATGTCACGCCATGCCGAGCAGCGCATGAACAGCGCCGCCCCATCCTCGTACTGGCCGGTCTGCTTGTTATAGACGCGCGCGGTGTTTGCGATGGTGAAGCTGGCGACCTGCGCGCCCTGGCCGGTGGTCCTCAGTTCCGGATCCGCGGTGAGGTTGCCGACGATGGTGATGACGGTCTCCCCGATGGCCATGTCACTCCCCTCTCACGTATCCGGCCGGTTCCGGGCCGAGCTGGCTGGGATCCTTGGCCTTCCATGCGCATTTCGCGCGGAGGCATCCGGCCTCGCGGTCGATGATGATGTCTCCGAAGCGCGCCGGAGCGACCAGCGTGAGATTCCAGCTGCGGTCGCGGTTGAGCGTGGATATGGTTTCATACAGTTCGCCGATCAGTTCGGCGGCCGTCATGCCGACGCTGGCGGGCGTGAGCGGCCATTCGAACCACTTCTCGCCCTCCGGCCTGCTTGGTGTTTTGCTTGGCAACGTTTGCCTCCTTTGGATTGATGTCGTGCCGGGGCGCGGATTCGAACCGCGCATCCATCCGCCGACGTGACCTCAGCACGCCGATCCATGGCGCCCGCATCCGTTCGCGGGCCCCGGCGAGGGCCGGGCGGGAGGAGAAGAGAGAAGATGACCCGTCCGGCTGGTTTTAACGTCTTTTCCTTGACGCGCGGGCGGTTCCGGCATGGCCGCGCATGACGAACCACGTCCATGCCGCAATGTGTGCGGAACCGTCCAAGTCCTTCACTGCCGTTGCTCGTCCAGCCATCGCATGAAGCGGGGATCCGAGCACAGGCGACGCATGATGACGGCCGTCGGGATGAACACCGCGAACGGCGCGGCGATGAGATGTTCGATCGGGTGCGTGCAGGCCGGCGTGCAGTACAGCACACACATGGCCAGCAACCACACCGCGAACAGCAGCTGGTGCAAGATGATGCGGGCAAGGGCCTTCATCACATCAGCTCCTTGTTGATGGTGTCGATGACGATGTCCACGAGGTCGGCCACGTCGATGTCGATGAATCCGACGATGTGACCGAGTGAACGCCTTGCTTCGATGTCGTTCCACCCGTCGGCATAGGCCGGACGGATGGCGTCGCCCTCGTTCTCGAATTCCCTGAATATCGCTTCGACGCAGGCTTTGCGGATGGCGTTCATTTGTTCTCCTTTTCTTCCCATGGGTCAGGCCACGGGGTATCGGTACGCCAGTCGTTGTCGGTCATCGCGCACCTACCTCTTCCTCGTATTCGGCCGTGCACTGGTACAGGTGTTGCGCGAAATAGGCAATCATCTGCTCCTTCGGATACATGACGATTCGTCCTACCTTCACGAACTTCGGGCCGATGCCCGCGCTACGCCAGTACGCCAGGGTGCCTTCCTTGATGCCGCAGTTGTCCGCGATGTCCTTCGTTGTGTTCATCGGCTTCAACGCCGCCGCCAATGCGGCGAACACCTCTTTGTCATCCATCACGCGCCTGCTCCTTTCATGCGTTGGTAAGCGCCGATTGCTTTTCCGACGTGTTTCGTTTGAGGGCCTTCCTGCCGAGTGGGAGAATGAGCAGACCCGCGCAAAGAAGGGAGGTGATAACATGCAACGCGATCCAGTGAATTCCACTAATGACGCGAAGGCCTACGCACAATCCGGAAACATTCAGCAGGCCATCGTGTCGCTGGCCGATGCCGTGCAGGGCATCGCCGAATACCAGCGGTACATCCGGAACGACCAGTTGAAGATCAAACGTGCGCTGAACATCAGCTGACGTTCGGCCGTCCGCGTGAGAGAGTTCCAGTTCCTCGCGGACGGCTTTTCTTATCGCGCCCAGCATCGCCGGGTGCAGGCGTTCGAACTCCTCAACGGAAATCGGGTTCATGGATTCATCCGGCGTCTCAGCCGGAATATTGATGCTCATTTCGGATTCTCCTTTCGATTCATATGTCGGCGAGCGCCGATTGCTCAGCCTTCTGAAGAACTTCGCTTGGATTTCTTCCCAAGCTCAGCGCGATTGCAACGAACTCGGTTAGGTCGAGAGGACCACCGTTGAGCTTTATGTTCATCGCCTGTCTGCTGATGCCCATCTCGGATGCAAGTTGTTCCTGTGAGCGATCCGCATAACGAGCGAGTCTGCGAAGCTCATCTGCTGCGCTCGTGGCTATGTCCACTGGTTTTCTGTCTTTAAATGAGGTCATATCTGTTATTGTCCTCATTTGAGGTCACTTGTCAAGCTGAAGTTTACGGCGTGTCGCCAAATGAGGACAAATAGCATGTAGTTATGGCAAAGACACCAAGAGCATGGACGGAAATGGATCGCGCTTCCATGCAAATCATCAGAGAACTTCCTGACGAAGATCCACGCCACATGTCACTTCGAACCATGGAAAAAGAGACGGGCATCAGCCGTTCGAGGCTTGATGATCTTTTCCACGAACGAATGGGCTCTCCGTCGCTTCAAGAATTTGTCACGCTATGCATGCTGTTCCATCAACGAGCATCAGCATGCTTGGAAGAAGCCATGAAAAACACCGGACAGAGCCACGGCGAAATCATCGAAGCCGCCCGTGTCTACGAATCCCGCGAGCGCCTTCCCTCCCCTTCCCCTTCTTCCGTTCCGGCCTGCCCGAGATCGGACGCCGACGACGATGTGGCGGCGGCGATCCGCGACCACGAACGATACGGCCTCGCCGCCAACACCGACGGAAACCGCGACGTCGAGGCCGAGACCCCCGACTGGTGACGGACGCTTTTAGACGCGTTTAGATTCGTTTAGATTCGTTTAGACGTGTCGGAATCCTTCAGAAAGCGGGTCGCCCGGCAGGTGATGCGACAGGCTCGTTTTTGGTTAACGCAATTATTCCGTTAACTAAAATATCGAGAATGTTAGCGTTTCAAATATGTCAATCATGTAAGGTTGAGCCATGCTTAGAGAATCATTCACCGAAAAGAAGACCGGAACACTACAGAAGCTCACCGGCGAATACCAAAGCCGCTACGGGCTCATCCACTACGAGACCTACTCGTTCACGCCCGACCCGCTCGGCGACGAATACCCGGAACTCTCCCAAAAGGCCGTCGGAGCCATCACACGCGCGAGCATGGCATTGGCGCGCCTCAGCGAACTCGGCGACGGAATACCAAACCCCGACCTCCTGAGACGCCCCACCATGCGCCGCGAAGCCCAAAGCACCAGCGCCCTCGAAGGCACATACGAACGCATCGAGACCGTCCTCGCCCAGGACTACGAGCCCGGAGGCGACAAGACCGGCTGGAACGAATCGCTCGTCGAAGTGTTCAACTACCTCGACGCCGCCGACCACGGCATCAGAAGCGTGCGCGAGGGACGCCCCATCGGAATCGGCCTCGCACGCGAACTCCAACGCCTCCTCGTAGCCGACACCAAATCCGACGGCCCGCAGGCCGGCGAGATCCGCAACAGCCAGGTGTTCATCGGATCGCCCACCCGCAGGATCGAGGACGCACGCTTCGTGCCCATGCCTCCCGGACAGGACCTCGACATCGCGGTGCGGGCGCTGATGGACTGGTGGAACAGCCGCAACGAGCCCGGGCTCGCGGTGCTCGACATGGCCATGTTCCACTACCAGTTCGAGACCATGCACCCATTCACGGACGGCAACGGACGCATCGGCAGGCTCCTCATACTCCTGCAGATGATGTCCCGCGGACTGCTGTCGCAACCGCTGCTGTCCGTGTCGCCATGGTTCGAGCAGCGCCGCCCCGACTACCAGGACAGGCTCCTGGAGGTGTCCACGCGCGGCGACTGGGAGGGATGGCTGCTGTTCTTCTGCCAGGGCATCGAGGAATCATGCGAGGACGCGCTGCTGAGGGTCAAGCGTCTCAACAACCTGCGCGACAGGTACAGGAGGCTCGTGGCCGACCACAGATACGGGGCCACCACGATGAACGCGGCCATGACGTTCATCGGCCAGCCGTATACGACCGCCCCAATCCTAAGCCGTGCCGTCGGGAAGAGCTATACCGCGACGCGCGGAGCCCTCGCCAACCTCGAATCGCTCGGCATCGTCAAGGCCGTCAAGGGCGGAAACTCCATCGGATACATGGCGGAGGACGTGATGCTCGCCGTCAGCGCCAGCGCCGGCCACGCGGTCGCCCCGGACGCGCCCCTGCTGTCCGAGGCGGGCGGCGACTGAGCCGTCAAAGAATCCTTGACGGCTCGAAACTGTTCAGAATCTGAAAAAAAGACGTTTCCCGACGCCCGTCGAAACATATTGCGAAACAAGGGTTTACGTAAAAAACGTTTAGATTCTGAAGCTTTTTCGCCTTTAGAATCTAAGGCGCACGGAAGGGAACGGTGCCGAAAACGGAAAGGACGCTCGACCGCAGGAAATCGAACCTGCTGCTGCTCGCCGACGTGTTGGGCGTGCGCGTGGAGTCGGCGGCGCTGCCGGACGACCTGTGCGGACTGTACGACGACAAGAGACGCCTCGTCATCCTTGACGAACGGCTCAACTGGCGGCAGGAGGCGTGCACGCTCAGGCACGAGCTGTTCCACGCGCAGCATCATGATCCCGGATGCGGCACCGGGTACGGGATCGCCTGCGAGCGCCGTTGCCGTAGGGAGACGGCGTTGGCGTTGATATCGCCGGTGGATTATGGCATGGCCGAGACGGTGTACGAGGGCAATACGTGGATGATGGCAGTGGAATTGGGAGTCACCATCCAAGTACTGTCGGACTATCGGCAGCTGTTGTACGATTCCGGCGTGT
>ERZ827528.4195-NODE-4195-length-10885-cov-2.426408_pt1 | contig 10885 bp, 9 predicted proteins | sample MGYA00519768_ERZ827528 | MGnify/ENA primary metagenome ERZ827528 (study PRJEB31778, sample SAMEA3449343) | human gut metagenome | biome: human gut; feature: human-associated habitat; material: faeces | place: United Kingdom | collected 2010/2012 ...
AGATTTGTTAGAGTTACAATATCAGTCATCGGTCTACAAGTCCTTTCCTGTTTGTTCGATGTAGTCAGTGATGATAGATTTGATTTCAGGTGAACTAAAACCAATGGCTGTCATCTCAGAGACAAAGTTTTTCATGAGACTTTGGGCAATCTCGTGTCGTTTTTGATCAATTAGTTTTTCATCTTCGGTAACAAAGCGACCAGAGGTACGGGCAGAGTAGACCAACCCCTCTTTTTCAAGTTCTTGGAAGGCTCTTTGTACAGTGTTGGGATTGACCCCAGCTTCCTGAGCAAATTCTCTAACGGGTAGGAGTTGTTGTCCCATACTCAATTCCTTGGAAGCTATCTTCAGTTTGACGCGATAGGCGATTTGGAGATAAATTGGCGATTTTTCATCAAATGTCCAAGTCATAAGAGACTCCTTTCTAAAAGTATAATAGTATTATTTTTGTACTATCGTAATGATACAACTAAAATACTGAATTTGCAAGTAAAATGCCATATTTTCTCTAATTTCTTTGGCTTTTCCCAAACTTATATTCCTATTTTTGGTACAATAGGGGCAAGTATATTCGACCTGAAGGGAGATTATTTTGAAAATTTTAGCAACAGATATGGATGGTACCTTTCTAGACCATCTTGGTGCCTATGATAAGGCACGTTTGGAAAACCTTTTGGATGCGTGTGAAGCTAAAGATTACGTTTTTACAGTAGCTTCTGGCCGAGCTCTCTTGGCCTTGGAGGAGCTTTTTGATGGGTTTGTGGACCGTATTGCGATTATTGCGGAAAATGGGGCCTTGGTTCAGTACAAGGGTGAAGTCCTGTTTGAGTCCAAGCTAGAACCTAAAGATTATTTAGAAATTGCAGACACAACTTTAGCCTTGCCAACTTGCGAGGGAATTCTCTTGTCGGGACGTCGCGGTGCCTATGCTCCAAACGATGCAGATACAGCCTATCTTAAGGCCATGGAACGTTACTATGAAAATGTCATGGCAACGGATCTTGAAGCGGTCACAGATGATATTTTCAAGGTAACTGCTAAGTTTCAAGGAGATACCATCATGGAACGTGGTGACTACCTCAACACGATTTTTGAGGATATGACAGCTGTGACAACTGGCTTTGATTCTATGGATATCATCCTTAAAGGTGTGGACAAGGGCTTTGGTCTCTACCATCTTTGTCAAGAGTTGGGGCGTCAGGCTTCAGATGTTGTAGCCTTTGGTGATAATCTCAATGATATGGAGATGTTGACCTTTGCGGGGCGTGCGGTTGCTACGGAAAATGCGCGTGATGAGATAAAGGCAGTGGCAGATGAGGTGATTGGTCACCATAAAGATGGTGCAGTCTTTGACTACATGGAAGGATTGGTGGGCTCAGATGTCTGAGATTAAATTGCTAGCCTTGGAGCTAGATGGAACTCTCTTTACTAAGGATAAGCAAGTAACAGCTGAAAATAGAGCTGCTCTGAAGGCGGCAGAAGCTAAGGGGGTTCATGTGGTCATTACGACTGGTCGTCCTCTACCAGCTATTACTTATATCTTGGAAGATTTGGGCTTGTTAGATGATAAGCACTATAGTGTGACCTTCAATGGTGGCTTGGTTCAGCGTAATAATGGGGATATCCTCATAAAGAAAGAGATGAGTCGAGAAGATTTAAAGCAGATTTATGCTGTCTTTGAACCTCTAGGGTTTCCTATGGATGTTATCAGTGATGGCATTGTCTATGGTGTTCCGAGTAAAGGCAATCATTCTCTCTATCGTCAGGCTAATCCTACCTTGACCTTCGTCGATGTGGAGAGTATTGATGACATTCCTGAAAATATCGTCTATAATAAGGTAGTTACGGTCTGTGAGGAAGCATTTTTGGATGCCCAAATTGAAAAACTACCTAAACAGCTATACCAGAATTTTGAAGTTTTTAAGTCTCGTGAGATTATCCTTGAGGTTATGCCGAAAGGGGTTCATAAGGCTGTAGGCTTGAAACTTTTGTCTGATTATCTTGCCCTTGATAAAAGTCAGGTCATGGCTATGGGAGATGAGGAAAATGACTTGACCATGTTGGAGTGGGCTGGTCTAGGTGTAGCTATGGCAAATGCTGTTCCTAAGGTTAAGGCTGTTGCCAAGGCAGTAACGACAAAAACTAATGAGGAATCTGGAGTGGCTGAGGCCATCCACAAATATATTCTAGAGAAATAAGGAGAACCAAATGGGTCTATTTGATCGATTATTTGGACAAGAGGAAAACCAGTCACAGGAGACTGTAGCAAATCAGGAAATTTCAGAAACTGAGGCCCTTGATAATCAAGACTTGTCAACAAGTGAAGGGACAAGCCAAAGTCAAACAGAACAGCTCAGTGAGTCAGAGACTCAAGTAGAAGAGATTTCGTCTACAGAATCTGTTGAAGCAAGTGATTTTACTGTGACAGAAGAAAGCGAAGCAGGGTCTGATGAAGACCGTTCTGTTGATGATCAGGCGTCAAGCGAAGCAGAAGGCGAATCAGAGTCAGAAGAAAGCCAAGTCGCTGTGGATAACCACTTTGCGGATGTCATGGCTGATTACTATGCTAAAAAGGCTCAGGTAGCTGCTGCTGCAGAAAAAGGTGAAACGGTTACTTTTGAGGCTGTTCAAACCCGTAAAGTTGAGGAAAAACCTGAAGAAGTTCAGGCCTCAAAAACTGAAACAGAACAAGAGAAATATAATCGTACCCTTAAGAAGACGCGAACAGGTTTTGCTGCCCGCTTGAATGAATTCTTTGCGAATTTCCGTCGTGTTGATGAGGAGTTCTTCGAAGAATTGGAAGAAATGCTGATTCTTTCCGATGTTGGTGTTAATGTTGCAACGCAATTAACGGAAGACTTGCGCTATGAAGCCCGCCTTGAAAATGTCAAAAAGACTGAAGATTTGCAACGCTTGATTATCGAAAAACTTGTGGACATCTACGAGAAGGATGATGTCTACAAGGAGCAGATTAATTTCCAAGATGGTTTGACAGTCATGCTTTTCGTTGGTGTCAACGGGGTTGGTAAGACAACGTCTATCGGTAAGTTGGCGCATAAATACAAACAAGAAGGCAAAAAAGTTATGCTGGTAGCTGCCGATACCTTCCGTGCGGGAGCTGTCGCTCAGTTGGTTGAGTGGGGGCGTCGTGTTGATGTGCCAGTAGTGACTGGTGCTGAGAAGGCTGACCCAGCTTCAGTGGTCTTTGACGGTATGGAAAAGGCTCTTGCTGAGGGAGTTGACGTCCTTATGATTGATACTGCGGGACGTTTGCAAAATAAAGACAACCTTATGGCAGAGCTTGAAAAGATTGGTCGTATTATCAAACGTGTGGTTCCAGAAGCACCTCATGAAACCCTCTTGGCCTTGGATGCCTCAACAGGTCAAAATGCGCTTAGTCAGGCTAAGGAATTCTCAAAAATCACACCTCTTACAGGTCTTGTCTTGACTAAGTTGGATGGTAGTGCCAAGGGTGGTGTGGTTCTGGCCATTCGCCAAGAGTTGGATATTCCAGTGAAGTTAATTGGTTTTGGTGAGAAAATTGATGATATTGGTGAGTTCCATTCAGAAGAATTCATGCAAGGTCTCTTGACTGGTTTGGTTTAAAAGAGTGTTTAAAAAGAGTGAGTACTGGGAAAAAGGATTCACTCTTTTTAATGGTGTCCTCACCTTGAAAAAAGTCGCTTTTATTGGTAAAATAATAAGGAAAAACGCATGCTCTGAAAAGTGAGCTGTAACTTAATCACTGAACAACCCCTAAGCCATAAAAAGAGATGATTACTTTCTCTTTTTTAAGGTGAGTCATAAGAAGATTTTTAATCTTAGTTTAAGGAGAAGACATGTCTGAACGTGGACTTTTGATTGTTTTTTCAGGGCCTTCTGGTGTCGGAAAAGGAACTGTTCGTCAGGAGATTTTTTCAACACCTGACCACAAATTTGAATACTCAGTATCAATGACCACACGTGCCCAGCGTCCTGGTGAAGTTGATGGAAAGGATTATTTCTTCCGTTCACGTGAGGAATTTGAAGAACTTATTCGTAATGGTCAAATGTTGGAATATGCTGAATATGTGGGTAACTACTACGGAACACCTTTGACTTATGTTAATGAAACCTTGGATAAAGGTATTGATGTTTTCCTTGAAATCGAAGTTCAAGGGGCCCTTCAGGTTAAGAAAAAGGTCCCAGATGCTGTCTTCATCTTTTTGACACCACCAGACTTGAACGAGCTACAAGAACGTTTGGTTGGTCGTGGAACAGATTCTGAGGAAGTTATTGCTCAACGTATCGAGCGTGCGCGTGAAGAAATTGCTCTCATGAGCGAATACGATTATGCCATTGTTAATGACGAAGTGCCATTAGCTGCTGAGCGTGTCAAACGTGTCATTGAAGCAGAACACTTCCGAGTTGACCGTGTGATTGGCCGCTATCGTAATATGATTTCTGAAAAGAAATTATCAGATAAATAAATTAGAAATAGGTATAGAATTATGATGTTGAAACCCTCTATTGACAAACTTTTGGATAAAGTGCCTTCAAAATATTCATTGGTTATTTTGCAAGCCAAACGTGCCCATGAATTGGCCGCTGGTGCTGAACCAACTCAAGAGTTTACGTCAGTAAAACCAACTCTTCAAGCCCTTGAAGAAATTGAATCTGGTAATGTGACTATTCACCCAGATCCAGAATCTAAACGTGAATTGGCACGTTTGAAAGTTATCCAAGCACGTCTTGCTGCTGAGGAAGAAGAACGTAAAATCAAAGAACAAATCGCTAAAGAAAAAGAAGAAGGCGATAAAATCTAAAATCAAAGTCATGCTTTGGTTTATGAGGAGAGGGGGAGCTGAGGCATAGTGTCTCAGCTTCCTTCTTTATGATGATAATCAAGAGCTCAGCTTTTCTTGAGCTTGAAAGATACTGGTCTTAAGGAAGTGACAGGAGGAAATTTATGGTTTTAGTAGCACAAATTATTGTAGACGTTCCTCTGATGCAGACGGACAGACCTTATAGTTACCTTATCCCTGAAGCTATGCAAGATAAAATTGCCATTGGTATGCGAGTGCATGTACCTTTCGGTAAAGGAAATCGTCTATTGCAAGGCTTTGTTATTGGTTTAGAAGAGCAGGAGAACTTGAGAGACTTTCCTGAATTAAAACCTATCGCTGAGCTTTTAGATTATGAGCCAGTCCTTAATCAGGATCAACTGGATTTGGCTGATCAGATGCGACATACGGTCTTTTCCTATAAGATTTCCATCTTGAAGTCAATGCTACCTGGTCTCCTTAATTCCCAGTACGATAAGGTTATCATGGCGACTGATAAACTAGGTGAAGAGGATAAACAGACTTTTCTTCAGGGGCAGGATCATGTTCTTTTCTCGCAGTTGTCAGAGGAGCAGCGTCAAGCCATTCCTCGTCTGGTCCAGTCTGGGCGTGTAACGGTTGATTACCTTGCTAAGGATAAGCAGAATATCAAGACTGAGAAGCACTATAGTGTTCAAAAGGGCATTCTCGAGACTTTGGCTATTTCGCAACGGGCCAAGAAACGATTGGAGTTGCGGGACTTCTTGCTCGAGAAGAGTGAGTCAGGGAAGGTGGCAGACCTCCACAAGCTTTTTTCACGAGATGTGGTTAAGTTTTTCATCGAAGCTGGTGCTTTGGTCATCACTGAAGTTGAGGTCAATCGTGCCGACAGCTACTTTGAAAAGGTAGAAAAGACGGATTTTCTTGAGCTTAATGCTCAACAGGCGCACGCTGTTGAAGAAATGACGCGTCAAATCGGACAAGGTGGCAAACCTTTCTTATTGGAAGGGGTAACGGGATCAGGTAAGACAGAGGTCTATCTGCATCTTATCGAGAGGACCTTGGCTATGGGGAAAACGGCTATTGTCTTGGTACCAGAGATTTCCCTGACGCCCCAAATGACCAATCGTTTCATTTCACGTTTTGGGGACTTGGTGGCCATTATGCATTCAGGCTTGTCAGACGGTGAGAAATTTGACGAGTGGCGTAAGGTTAGATCTGGCCAGGCCAAGGTTGTGGTAGGAGCACGTTCGGCGATCTTCGCTCCCTTGAACAATATCGGAGCTATCATTATCGATGAGGAACATGAGGCTACTTATAAACAAGAATCCAATCCTCGCTACCATGCTAGAGATGTGGCCTTGCTTAGGGCTAAGAGTCATGGAGCCGTGCTTGTTCTTGGTTCAGCAACACCCTCTATTGAGACTCGGGCGAGAGCTCAGAAAGGGGTTTACCATTTTCTTGAGTTGACTCAGAGGGCAAATCCTAATGCCAAAATTCCTCAGGTGGAAGTGGTGGACTTTAAGGATTTTGTGGGCCGTCAAGAGGCTAGTGATTTTACGCCACCTCTCTTAGAGAAAATCCGAGAACGCTTGGCACGTAAGGAACAAGTCGTGCTAATGTTGAACCGTCGTGGCTATTCCTCTTTTGTCATGTGTCGTGACTGTGGCTATGTGGATGACTGTCCCAACTGTGATATTTCATTGACCTTGCACATGGATACCAAGACCATGAATTGTCACTATTGTGATTTTCAAAAAGCAATACCACATGTCTGCCCTAACTGTCAGAGTCGTCAGATTCGTTATTATGGGACTGGGACACAGAAGGCTTATGACCAATTGACGGAACTCTTGCCAGAAGCCAAAGTGATTCGTATGGATGTTGATACGACACGCAAGAAAGGGGCTCACGAGAAACTCTTGGAGGCCTTTGGAAGTGGTAAGGCCGACATTTTGCTCGGAACCCAGATGATTGCCAAGGGCTTGGATTTTCCAAATGTTACCTTGGTAGGGGTCTTGAATGCAGATACGTCGCTAAATTTACCAGATTTTCGTTCAGCTGAGCGTACCTTCCAACTGTTGACTCAGGTGGCTGGTCGTGCTGGTCGTGCTGACAAGGAAGGGGAAGTTATTATTCAAACCTATAATCCTAGTCATTATGCCATTCGATTTGCACAGCAACAGGATTATGAAGGTTTCTATGCCTATGAGATGGGGATTCGCCGTCAGTTGGCCTATCCGCCTTATTTCTATACGGTAGGAATTACGCTTTCTCACAAGGATGAAGAGTTTGTGGTTCGCAAGAGCTATGAGGTTATGGCTTATTTAAGAGAGCACCTGTCAGACAAGGTGACCTTCCTAGGTCCTACGCCTAAGCCAATTGCCCGAACACATAACCTTTATCACTATCAGATTATTATCAAATACCGTTTTGAGGATAACTTGGAAGAAACGCTTAATAGGGTCCTTGACATGACCCAGGAACCTGAAAACAAGGACCTGCGTTTGATTATTGATCACGAACCTCAGAATTTTACCTAATCTAGAAAAGGAAGAATATGACGAAATTAGTATTTATGGGAACGCCCGCCTTTTCAGCGACAGTGCTGGAAGGACTTTTGACCGATGAGCGTTATGATATTGTCGCTGTGGTGACGCAACCAGACCGTGCTGTCGGCCGTAAAAAAGAAATCCGCATGACACCGGTCAAGGAAGTAGCCTTGGCGCATGACTTGCCAATTTATCAACCTGAAAAGTTGTCAGGTTCTGAGGAAATGGCACAGCTTATGGCGCTTGGTGCTGATGGAATTGTTACTGCGGCTTATGGACAATTCTTGCCAAGCAAGTTACTTGATAGCATGGATTTTGCAGTGAATGTCCACGCTTCACTCCTGCCAAAATACCGTGGTGGGGCACCTATCCATTATGCCATTATCAATGGTGATGCAGAAGCGGGTGTGACAATCATGGAAATGGTCAAGGAAATGGATGCTGGTGACATGGTTAGCCAAAAGGCCTTGCCAATTCTTGACGAGGATAATGTTGGTACTATGTTTGAAAAATTGGCAGTCTTGGGTCGTGACCTCTTGCTTGAAACCTTGCCTGCCTATATCGCTGGAAAAATCAAACCTGTTCCTCAAGATGCCAGTCAAGTAACGTTTTCGCCAAATATTAGCCCAGAAGAGGAGCGTCTTGATTGGAATAAGCCGGCTCGTGACATCTTCAATCAAATCCGTGGTATGTACCCATGGCCTGTGGCCCATACCTTGCTTGATGGCAAACGTTTCAAAATTTATGAGGCGGACTTGGCAGAAGGTCAAGGACAGGCTGGTCATATTATTGAAAAAACCAAGAAGAGTTTGGTAGTTGCGACTGGTCAAGGAGCCATTTCGCTTAAGACAGTTCAACCTGCAGGAAAACCTCGTATGGCTATTGCTGATTTCCTTAATGGGGTCGGACGCAATCTTGAAGTAGGTGATGCATTTGGCCAATGATTGGAAAAAAACAGCTCGTGGACAGGCACTCGAAGTCTTAGAAGAAGTCTTCCAGGAAGGAGCTTACTCAAATATTGCTCTCAATGCACATCTGAGCAAGTCACAGCTGACAGATAAGGACAAGGCCTTGGTGACGGAAATTGTCTATGGGACCGTGGCTCGTAAGATTACTTTGGAGTGGATTCTAGCCCATGTTATTGAGGACCGTGATAAGCTTGAACCTTGGGTTTATGACTTATTACTTTTGAGCCTTTATCAGTTGGTCTATTTAGATAAGATTCCAGCCCATGCGGTAGTTAATGATGCCGTTTCTATTGCTAAAAATCGTGGCAATAAAAAGGGTGCTGAGAAGCTGGTAAATGCGGTTCTTCGTAAACTATCTAGCCAGCCTTTGCCAGATCCAAGTCAGATTAAACGTGTCAATAAACGCTATTCTGTTCAGTATTCTCTACCTGTGTGGTTGGTTAAAAAACTTATCGACCAGTACGGGGAAGCCCGTGCCCTTGCTATTTTCCAAAGCCTCTTTGTGAGAAACAAGGCTAGTGTGCGTGTAACGGATGCGTCACGTTTGGAAGAGATAGAGGAGGCCACTGGGGCTGAGCGTTCAGTCCTATCACCAGTCGGGCTTGTTAAGTCTTCAGGTTACTTTGCTGGGACAGATTATTTTAAAGAGGGCTTGTTGACCATTCAGGATGAGACCAGTCAACTGGTTGCACCAACTTTAGGGATTCTAGGTGAGGAAGAAATCCTGGATGCCTGTGCGGCACCTGGTGGTAAGACGGTACATATGGCCTCTTATTTGACGAGTGGACATGTGACGGCGCTTGACCTCTATGATCATAAGCTTGCCCTTATCGAAGAAAATGCCCAACGTCTTGGCCTAGCTGATAAGGTTAAGACACAGAAACTGGATGCTAGTCAGGTACATCAAGTCTTTCCGGCTGATAGTTTTGACAAGATTTTAGTGGATGCTCCTTGTTCAGGGATTGGACTCATTCGTCGGAAACCCGACATCAAATATAACAAGGACCTCCAAGACTTTGAGTCCCTTAAGGCTGTGCAGTTGGATATCCTATCCAGCGTTTGTCAAACCCTACGAAAAGGTGGTATAATAACATATAGTACTTGCACCATCATAGCAGAAGAAAATCAAGAGGTGATTCAAGCCTTTCTTGAGAGCCATCCTGATTTTGAGCAAGTTGCCTTAGACCATCCATGTAAAGACATCGTGGTCAATGGCTGTTTGGCAATTACCCCCGAACAGTATCTAACTGATGGTTTTTTCATCGCACAGTTGCGTAAAAAAGCTTAGGGTTACAGAGGAGGAAATGCTGACGCAAGTCAGAAAGAAAACTATGGAAATATCATTATTAACGGACATTGGCCAAAAACGGTCAAACAACCAAGATTTTGTTAATAAATTTGTCAACCAAGCTGGTGTTACCCTTGTCGTTGTTGCAGATGGAATGGGTGGACACCGTGCTGGAAATATTGCCAGTGAGATGTCAGTGACTGACCTTGGTCGTGACTGGATTAACACTGATTTTCGTGAGTTGAGTCAAATTCGTGATTGGATGATTGCTGCCATTGATGCAGAAAATCGTAAAATCTATGAACTTGGCCAAAACGAAGAATATAAGGGAATGGGAACAACTATTGAGGTTCTTGCCTTTGTTGATAACGCTGTGATTTTTGCTCATGTTGGGGATTCACGTATTGCCCTTATCCGTAATGGTGAGTATAAGCAATTGACGAATGACCACTCTTTGGTCAATGCTCTGATTAAGGCTGGTCAATTGACAAAAGAGGAAGCAGCTGTTCATCCACAACGTAATATTATTACACAATCTGTAGGGCAGGCCGCTCCAATTGAGGCTGACCTTGGTGTCCAACAATTGGAACCAGGAGACTATATTCTGGCTAATTCAGACGGCCTAACTAACATGATTTCAACCGAACAGATTGTTCATATTGTTAACAGTCCTGGTTTCCTTGAAGAAAAAACCAGTCGTCTAGTAGCCGCTGCTAATGAGGCAGGTGGTCTTGACAATATTACCGTTGCCCTCGTTAAAGTAGAAAGTGAGGAAGGATAATGATCCAAGTTGGCAAATTGTTTGCTGGACGTTATCGAATCCTTAAAGCTATCGGACGTGGTGGTATGGCGGATGTTTATCTGGCTAATGACCTGATCTTGGATAATGAGAAAGTGGCCATTAAGGTGCTTCGTACCAATTACCAAACGGATCAGGTGGCTGTGGCGCGTTTCCAGCGTGAAGCGCGTGCCATGGCAGAACTCAGTCATCCTAATATCGTTGCTATCCGAGATATTGGCGAAGAAGACGGCCAGCAGTTCTTGGTGATGGAGTACGTGGATGGTTCGGACTTGAAGAAATATATTCAAGACCATGCACCACTTTCTAACCAAGATGTTGTGCGTATTATGGGAGAGATTCTTTCTGCCATGACTCTTGCCCATCAAAAGGGTATTATCCACCGTGACCTTAAGCCACAAAACGTTCTTTTAACTAAGGACGGTAGGGCCAAAGTTACAGACTTCGGGATTGCGGTTGCCTTTGCAGAGACTAGT
>ERZ827528.4196-NODE-4196-length-10884-cov-7.589066_pt1 | contig 10884 bp, 9 predicted proteins | sample MGYA00519768_ERZ827528 | MGnify/ENA primary metagenome ERZ827528 (study PRJEB31778, sample SAMEA3449343) | human gut metagenome | biome: human gut; feature: human-associated habitat; material: faeces | place: United Kingdom | collected 2010/2012 ...
ATGAAAGATTAGAAGAAGCTTTAACTAGAATATTAGGAACAAAAGCTGCTTTAGGTCTTCATAAAAAAGCTAAAACAGAAATACTTCCAGAAAAAGAAGTTGCAATGGCTAAAATAGGTTTAGAAGAAAATAAAGCTATAGCTAAAGAAGTTTCTGACAAAGCTATAACTTTAGTTAAAAACACTCAAGATGTACTACCAATAGCACCAGAAAAAACTAAGAGAGTTTTACTTGTTGAAGCAAAAGGATTTGATGGTGGATTCGGTAAATTCATAGAAATAATGGGTGGAGCTAAAAAGAAACCAATTGAAATAGTTAAAGAATTATTAGAAGCTAAAGGATTCGACGTAGAAATATGGGAATCTCCAATAGATAAAATAATGAAACTTCCAAAAGAAGAAATGGCTCAAGCTTTAGGAAATGTATATGCTGGTAAGAGACCAATAGCTGAATTAACAAGCAAATATGATTTAATAATCAATATAGCTAACGTTAATGCAAGTGTTGACCAAAGATTACAATGGCCACCAAGTAAAGGTACTCCAGATATACCATTCTACGTAAACGAAATACCAACAATATTCATTTCAGTTAAGTGTCCATTCCACTTAGCTGATGTACCACAAGTTAAAACTTACATAAATACTTATGATGATAATCAACAAACATTAGAAGCATTAGTAGAAAAACTTGTAGGAAACACAGAATTTAAAGGTATAAGTCCAGTAGATGCATTCTGTGGATTTGGAGATACTCGTTTCTAATTAAAACTATCGAGTTTAAGTATAAAATAATATGTTTAGGGTGTAGTTTTATACTACATCCTAATTTGATATAAAGGAGCAGATATGGGATATTTTGATTACACAAAAGAAAAAGATTTTTTAATATGTATAGATTCAGATGGTTGTGCAATGGACACTATGAATTCAAAACATTTTAATTCATTTGGACCTGAATTTGTAAAATCATATGATTTAGAAGAATATAAAGAAGAAGCTTTAGAATACTGGAATAAAATAAATTTATTTACAGGAACTAGAGGTATAAACAGATTCAAAGGTTTAGCAATGGCTGTTAGAGAAATGAGCAACCGCAAAGGAATAAAATTTGATGGTTTAGAAGAATTTGAAAATTGGGTAGAAAATGCACCACAATTATCAAACCCAGCGTTACTTGAAAAATGCCAAGAAAAAAGAAATGAATGTATGGAAAGAGCATTATTATGGAGTATACATGTAAACTTATCAATAGTTGAAGCACAAGATAATGATATGCCTTTTGAAAATGTTAAGGAAGCTATGGATAAATTATGCAAAGATGCTGATTTAACTGCTGTTTCTTCTGCAAATGGACAAGCTGTTGAACATGAGTGGACAAAACATGAAATAAAAGATTGCTGCAGAGTACTACTTTGCCAAGAAGCTGGTTCAAAAGCTTATTGCATAGAACAACTTCTTAAAAAAGGATATGACAAAGATAAAGTTCTTATGGTTGGAGATGCACCAGGTGATAAAAAGGCTGCATTAGATAACGGAGTAAGATTCTATCCGATAATAGTTAATAAAGAAGGATTTAGCTGGAAAAGATTAAAAGAAGAAGCTAGTAAAAAATTATTTGCTGGTGAATTTGATGATATTTACCAAGCACAGCTAATAAAAGAATTTGAGGAAGCTTTAGGGATATAACTAAAATTATTAAAAATATAAAAAGACTATCAAAAATAAAGTAGAAAAAACTTAAAAATATTAAGGGGAATATATTACAACCAGAGGAGATACAATATGAAAAACTTTATGGATAAAGATTTTCTTTTATCAAACGAAATATCTAAAAAATTATATCATGACTTTTCAAGCAATATGCCAATAATAGATTACCATTGTCATATAAATCCACAAGAGATAGCAGAAGACAAAAAATTTGAGAATATAACTCAGGTTTGGCTAGGTGGAGACCATTATAAATGGAGACAAATGCGTTCAAATGGTGTAGAAGAAAAATATATAACTGGAGATGCAACAGATAGAGAAAAATTCCAAAAATGGGCAGAAACTTTAGAAAAAGCAATCGGAAACCCTCTTTACCACTGGAGTCATCTAGAGTTACAAAGATACTTTGGATTCTATGGAAATCTTAATGGAGATACTGCAGAAGAAGTTTGGAATATATGTAATGAAAAATTAAAAACTATGTCTGCTAGAAGCATAATGAAAGATTCTAATGTTGAATTAATATGCACAACAGATGATCCAATAGACGATTTAAAATATCATATAGCTATAAAAGAAGATGAGACTTTTGATATAAAAGTTCTTCCAACATGGAGACCGGACAAAGCTATAGCTATAGAAAAAGTTGATTTTGTTGACTATATAGCAAAATTATCAGAAGTAAGTGAAATAGAAATAAACTCTTTTGATACTTGGAAACAAGCTATAACTAAACGTATAGAATTTTTCAATGAAGTAGGGTGTAGAATAAGTGACCACGGTTTACTATACATACCTTATGTAGATGCTGATGAAAAAACAGTCGATGAAATATTTAAAAAACGTCTTGATGGCGGGATTCTTACAGAAAATGAAGAATTACAATATAAAACTGCTTGTATGTTATACTGCGGTGCAGAATACAGCCGTCTTGGATGGGCTATGCAATTACACTTTGGTGTTACAAGAGATAATAATACAAAAATGTTTAATAAATTAGGGGTAGATACAGGATTCGATGGTATATACAACAGAGTATCAATCGATCAATTAGCATCTTATTTAGACGCTTTAAACAAAGAAGACAAATTACCAAAAACTATATTATACAGCTTAAACCCAGTTGATAATGCAGCTATTGGAACATTAATTGGATGCTTCCAAGAAGCTGGTGTGTGTGGAAAAATACAACAAGGTTCTGCTTGGTGGTTCAACGACCACAAAACAGGAATGATAGAGCAAATGACTTCATTAGCAAATCTAGGTTTATTAGGAAACTTCATAGGAATGCTAACTGATTCAAGAAGTTTCTTATCATATACTAGACATGAATATTTCAGAAGGATTATGTGCGAGCTTATTGGGGGATGGGTTGCTAACGGTGAATATCCAAACGATGAAAAAGTCTTAGAAAGAATGATAAAAAATATATCTCATGATAATGCATTAAATTATTTCGGATTCTAAGAAAAATATACGTTAAATTATAAATAAGGGAGATTAATCATGATAAAAATAAATACATTAAGAGCATTAAAAGAATGTGGTGTTGTAGCAGTAGTTCGTGGAAACTCTAAAGAGGTTGGTGTTGAAATATCAAAAGCATGTGTAAAAGGTGGAGTTAAAGCATTAGAAGTAACTTATACAAATAAATTTGCTAACGATATAATAAAAGAATTATGTGAAATATACGAAGGTCAAGATGATGTAGTAATAGGAGCAGGAACAGTTTTAGATGCTGAAACTGCTAGAGCAGCTATGTTAGCTGGAGCAAAATATATAGTATCACCAGCTTTCGATTTAGAAACAGCGAAAATTTGTAATAGATATAAAGTTCCATATTTACCAGGAATAATGACTATAAACGAAATAATAACTGCTCATGAAGCTGGTGTAGATTTCGTGAAATTATTCCCAGGAAGTGCATTTGGCCAAGGTTATGTAAAAGCTATAAAAGGGCCACTTCCATATGCAAATATAATGGTAACTGGTGGAGTTAATATAGACAACATAGACAGCTGGATAAAAGCAGGTGTTGATGCAGTTGGAATAGGTGGAGAATTAAATAAACTTGGAGAAGAAGGAAAGTTCGAAGAGATAACTGCTGTATGTGAACAATACATGGCTAAATTAAATGAAGCTAGAGGTTGCTAATATGAAAGTTGCTGGTTTTGGAGAAATAATGCTTAGACTTTCAACAGATGTAGGCAAAATGATTTTACAAAGTGATAGATTTAATGTAAATTATGGTGGAGGAGAGGCAAATGTGCTTATTTCTCTATCACACTTTGGGATAGATACAAAAATGATAACTTCTGTTTCAAATGATGACATTGGAAAAAGTATACTTAGATATCTTAGAAGTTACGATATAGATACAGAATTTGTTACTTTAAGTGACCATAGAACAGGTATATATTATCTTCAAGTCGGAAGTGGAATAAGATCATCAAAAGTAATATATGATAGAGATAACTCAGCTTTCTGTAATATGAAAGTTGGAGATATTGATATAGCTAAGGCATTAGAAGATGTAGATGTATTCCATTTTTCTGGAATAACATTAGCGCTTTCAAATGACCTTAGAGAATTATTAATGCAAATGCTAGCATATTGTAAAGAACATAACATAATGGTAAGTTATGATTCAAATTACAGAGCAAAATTGTGGTCTTTAGAAGAAGCTAGAGAAGCAACACTTAAAGTACTACCATATGTAGATATACTATCAGCTGGGATATTAGATGCTGAAAATATACTACTTATGAATTGTGAATTAGAAGATAACCATGAGAAACTAAAATACTATTATGATGAAATTACAAAAACTTACCCGAACATCAAACATATATTTTCATCACATAGAGATATTGAGTCATCTTCAGTAAACAAGCTACAATGCAACTACTATACTGATGGAATATTATACTTATCTAATAAAATAAATATAGATAGTATAGTAGACAGAGTTGGTGGAGGAGATGCATTAAGTGCAGGAATAATATATTCTATAATAAACAATAAAGACCCTAAATATGTTTGTGAATTTGCAACATGTGCATCTGCATTAAAACACAGTATCCTAGGTGACGCTAACTTAGTTGAACTTAGTGATGTTGAAAGATTAATGTATGAAGGCGTTGGAAAAATCGCTAGATAATAAAAAAAGTATCGAAAGTAAATTACCTTCGATACTTTTTTTAATTATCCTCTTAAATCGTTCATTAATTGAGTTTTAGCAGCAGTTTTTTCATCTTTCATTTTAACTACTTTTGCTGGTGAACCGGCAACAACAGCGCCTGGTTCAACGTCTTTTGTAACAACAGAACCAGCGGCAACAACAGCACTTTTACCAATTCTGACACCTTCTAATATTACACAGTTAGCACCGATAAGAACATCATCTTCAACTATAACTGGAGTTGCTGAAGGTGGTTCAAGAACACCAGCAACAACTGAGCAAGCTCCTAGGTGAACATTTTTACCTAATATTCCTCTAGCGCCAACAACAGCATTCATATCTACCATAGTTCCTTCGCCTATAACAGCACCGATGTTTATAACAGCACCCATCATTACAACAGCATTTTTTTCTATAGTAACCATGTCTCTTATTATAGCACCTGGTTCTATTCTAGCATCTATACCTAACATATCTATCATTGGAATAGCAGAGTTTCTAGCAGAATTTTCAACATACATATCAGTTATTTGATCTTTTATAGGAGCGATAGCATCCATTATAGTTTTATAATCACCTATTAAAGTGTATTCCCCATTATTTCCGAAAACTTTGAAACTTTCTGCTTTAGCTATTTCAGCAGTAGTAGAAACATAGACTTTAACTGGTGTTTGTTTTTCAGCATCTTTTATAAATTTGGCAATTGCATAAGCATCGTTTAAATCTAACATTTCAATCTCCTTTAAAACTTTCTTTATATATTTTTATAACGCATAGGAAATTATAATCAGCTTTAGATTGTGTATAAATATAATTTTCGTTAATGCGTTTCAAAAAAGTCTACATTAACTTAATAATATTTAAATGAAGACTTTTTTATTTATAGTTTTGTATAACTCATGTTTATAGTGATATTAATCTAATTTATGAATATAAATTTAACCTAACATATCGTCCATATTGTAGAAACCAGGTTCTTGGTTTACCAAATATTTTGCTGCTGCTATAGCACCTTCAGCAAATACATTTTTTGAACGAGCAGAGTGGTTTATTTCTAAAATTTCGTCGTTTCCAGCAAAGATAGCACTATGTTCACCGACTATAGTTCCACCTCTTACTGCATGTATTCCTACTTCATTTTGTTGTCTTTTACCTGTACGACCATGTCTTCCATATATAAATTCAGATTGTTCTCTGATTTCCTTAACAGCATTTGCAATCATTACAGCAGTACCGCTAGGAGAGTCGACTTTTTTATTGTGATGTTTTTCGATTATTTCTATATCAAAGTTAGCTAAGTTTTTAGCAGCTTCTTTTACTAATTTAAGTAGAATGTTTACACCTAGTGACATGTTGAATGATAAAAATACAGGAATTTGTTTAGCAGCTTCATGTATTTTTTCCATTTCTTCATCGTTATATCCAGTAGTAGCAAGAACTACAGGAGTTTTAGTTTTTAAACAATACTCTAATATACCATCTAAAGCAAGTGGATTAGAGAAGTCTATAACCACATCAGAATCTTCCTTTACATCAGCAAAACTTGAGTAAGTGTTGAATCCATCAACATCGTGGTGTTTTGGACTAATACCGGCAACAAGTTCTAATTCTTCATCATCTGCTACACATTTTGTCAATACTTGACCCATTGTTCCGCTGTATCCATTTATTATAACTTTCAATGTTATACCCCCTAATTAAGTTTCATTTATTTCAGGGAAGAATCAAATTAGATTCTTCCCTGTTTAAATTAAGCTTGTTATTTATTTTACTTCAAGTCCAGCATTTATTAATTCTTGTTTTAATACTTCTAAGTTTTTAGGATTCATTTCACCAAGAGGTAATCTTAAGTGACCAACATCAAATCCTAATAAGTTTAATGCAGTTTTTACTGGAACTGGATTTACTTCTATAAATAAAGCATCTATAAGAGCTTTTAGTTCTAGTTGTATTTTGCAAGAACCTTTAACATCACCGTCTAAGAATTTTGCAACTAAGTCATGAGTTTGGCGTGGACAAACATTAGCTAAAACTGATATAACACCGCTACCACCTAATGATAATAATGGAGTTATAGAGTCGTCATTTCCAGAATAGATTGCAAAATCATCTGGAACTAATCTAGCTACTTCAGCAACTTGAGCTATATCACCACTAGCTTCTTTTATAGCAACTATGTTTTTACATTCGTTAGCTAATTCAGCAACTAAATCTGGAGCTATGTTAACTCCTGTTCTAGAAGGAACATTGTATAAAATTATTGGTAGATCAACAGCATCAGCTATAGCTTTGAAGTGAGCTTTTAGACCAGTTCTATTAGCTTTGTTGTAATATGGAGTGATTATTAATAAAGCATCAGCCCCCATATCTTGAGCACCTTTAGCTAAACTAAGTGAATGTCTAGTATCATTTGTACTAGCACCAGCGATAACTGGTATTCTTTTGTTTACTGTATCGACGATGCATTTAATAACGTCTAGTTGTTCTTCATCTGTCATAGTACTAGCTTCCCCTGTAGTACCAGTAGCAACTATTGCATCTGTTCCGTTAGCTATGTGGTATTCAACTAATTCTTTTATTTTTTCAAAATTTGGTGTGTTATCTTCGTTAAATGGTGTTACTAATGCAACTGCAGAACCTGTAAATATCATATATATCTCCCCTTTTTTATATATTCAATATTCTTATTTTAATTCATTAAATTTAAGAACTAATGTTACATTTAATTAGTTTCGTAACGATTAAACATTTACTTTAATTAAGTTTATAAGTTTATAATAAGTTATTTTTTATTTCTTTCATTAAATATTTTTTAAACTAAATCATTTTTAACTAATAATTCAGCGATTTGTACTGCATTTGTAGCAGCACCTTTTCTGATATTGTCAGCAACTACCCATAAGTTGATTCCATTATCAACACTGAAGTCTCTTCTTATTCTACCAACGAAAACTTCGTCATGCCCTTCAGCATCTACAGCAAGAGGGTACTCATCTTTAGCTGGGTTATCAACTAATACAACACCTTCAGTATTTTTGATTGCTTCAACAACATCTTCAAGTTCAAATGGTTTATTAAATTCAACATTTATTGATTCACTATGAGCACCTCTAACTGGAACTCTAACAGTAGTAGCAGTAACTTTTATGCTATCATCATTAAATATTTTTTTAGTTTCATTTATCATTTTCATTTCTTCTTTTGTATAGCCGTTATCCATAAATACATCGATATGTGGTAAACAGTTAAAAGCTATTGGATGAGGATAGAATTGATTTGGTTTTCCAGCAATTCCGTCTTCTAAGTCTTTAACACCTCTAACACCTGAACCAGAAACAGCTTGGTAAGTTGAGAATACTATTCTTTTTAAACCATATTTTTCATATAAAGGTTTAAGAGGAACCATAGCTTGTATTGTAGAGCAGTTAGGATTAGCTATTATACCTTTTTTGATTTCTTTTATAGCTTCTGGATTAACTTCTGGTACTATAAGTGGTACATCAGGATCCATTCTCCATTGAGCTGAATTGTCTACAACTATTATACCTTTTGAAGCAGCTATTGGAGCAAATTTCTCACTAGTAGCTCCACCAGCAGAGAATAGTGCTATTTGAATATTTTTTCCATCAAAAGCAGTTTCAGTTAATTCTTCAACTACGTAATCTTTTCCTGCAAAAGTTATTGTTGAACCGGCAGATTTTTTAGATGAGAAAAAATATACATTTTCTATTGGAAATTGTCTTTCTTCAAGAACTTTTAAGAAAGTTCTACCTACCATACCAGTAGCACCAACTACGGCTACATTAACTTTTTTCATTTTATATCACCTCATATAATTTATAGTATTTCGTATTTTATTATTACTTCCTAAATAGAGATATAAAATAAGGGGAGGTTATATATTTTCCAAAGGATACTACAAGAGTAGATTTTTGATATTAAAAAACGTACAAAGGAATACTTCGTACGTTGCTAACATAAATCAAAGTAAACCTGTAGCCCCCCACTTAGATAAGTGACAGTCTCATGCATTTTCTGCATGACCCCAGCATATATCTTCGCCAAGATATAAACTTCGGCAAATCATCCTTTCAGTAATCATCTACACTCGCCAGCTCATATTACTTACTGATAATCATTGCGCCTCTACTTAGGTTAGTTAAATTTTATTTAGATTTTTAATAAGTTGTTATGAATTAATGTTATTACAAAATTTTGGAAAAATCAACTGAAATTATGCAAAAAATTAAAAAATTAAAAAATTAAATAAAAGTATAGCCAAAAACGTTTTTATAGTTTAAAATAGTAAAGTGCTATGGGCGATTTGATTAAAAAAACACATAAAAAAGTACCATAGCGGTAAAATTATGGAAATTAAGAATATCTATATAATTTATTTATAGAAAAAGGTATAATTATATATAAATAGTTTTATAGAATAGGAAAAGGTATATCATTTTTAATTTAAAGTTTGAAATGAATAGAATTTATGTAGGATAACCTTATCAAAATAATTAAATTTTAAAATAAACAGAAGATTAATTTTATTAGGAGGAAAGTTTTATGGAATCACTAAAAGAACTTTATAAAATAGGACCGGGACCATCAAGTTCTCACACTATGGGTCCACAAAGAGCAGCAAGAATATTCAACGAAAAAAATCCTAACGCAGCAAGCTTCAGAGCGCATTTATACGGAAGTTTAGCAGCTACAGGAAAAGGTCACTTAACTGACTATATAATAATAAAAACATTAGCGCCTAAAAACGTTGAAATAGTTTGGGAACCAGAAATAGTAAAAGAATTCCACACTAACGGAATGAAATTAGTAGCTTTAGATGAAGCAGGAAACGTAATGGACGAGTGGACTGTATTCTCTGTAGGTGGAGGTTCTTTAGCTGAAGAAGGTAAAAGAGGACAATCATCTGCAAGTGTTTATCCACACGACAACATAGAAGACATTATAGAATGGTGTAGAGAAAACCACAAAAACTTCGTTGACTACGTAAAAGAATTCGACGATGAAGATATAATGGATTACTTAAGAGAAATAAGATTAGCTATGAGAAAATCATTAGATGATGGTTTAAAAGCTACTGATATAATTCCAGGAAAATTAAAATTAGCTAGAAAAGCTAGAACTTTCTACAGACAATACAAAGTAAATAAACAACTTTCTTCAATGATATATGCATATGCTTTAGCTGTATCTGAACAAAATGCATCAGGATTTGAAATAGTTACAGCTCCAACTTGTGGATCTGCAGGTGTATTACCAGCTGTATTATTCACATTACAAGACTACTATGGATTCGATGACGAAGCTATAGAAGAAGGTCTTGCAGTAGCAGGTTTAATAGGTATATCTGTTAAGAAAAATGCATCAGTTTCAGGTGCAGAAGTAGGATGTCAAGGTGAAGTTGGTGTTGCTTGTGCAATGGCAGCTGCTGCTACAGCATTCATAAAAGGTGCAGCTCTTAGAAAAATAGAATCTCCAAGTAGTAGAGAATATTTACAAAGAGGGCTTTATGATAGTAATCCTCAAACAAGGCAATACTGCGCTAAAGCTCTTGCAAAAATAGGTAATAAAAATAGCTTAAAAATGTTAAAACAGCTAAGAAATAAGAAAAATTTCGAAAAAGAATATGTACTAAGAGCATATGAAGAAGCAATCAGTATATTGGAAGAAGATATTTAACATATTTAACTTTATTTAACATATAATTCAGTAAATAAGATATTTATAGTGCATCTCCAGAAGTTAACATTAAAATTCGCTTAACTTGAGAGCTAGAGAGCAAAGATAATTTATAAGTATTAAGAAATACATAAATTTTTCTAGTAACATCTTAGAAAATATGTCAGGTGTAGCGATTGAAAATTATAGTACAACTAAAATCAGATAAATCGTAAATTTCTTAAATCCAAAAAGATGGTTAATAGGAGGGGTTTAAATGATAGTAAGATATTGTGCAGGTGGAGTAGTATTTTA
>ERZ827528.4201-NODE-4201-length-10861-cov-2.716269_pt1 | contig 10861 bp, 6 predicted proteins | sample MGYA00519768_ERZ827528 | MGnify/ENA primary metagenome ERZ827528 (study PRJEB31778, sample SAMEA3449343) | human gut metagenome | biome: human gut; feature: human-associated habitat; material: faeces | place: United Kingdom | collected 2010/2012 ...
CAACATGATCGAAGCTGCGGGCGCAGACCGCGTGCTGACCATGGATCTGCACGCGTCCCAGATCCAGGGCTTCTTCGACATTCCCGTCGATAACCTGCTCTCCAATCCCGTTTTCGTGAAATATTACATGTCCAAGTTCGAGCATCCGGAAGAGATGGTCGTCGTCTCCCCGGACGTCGGCTCCGTCGCCCGCAGCCGGACCTTCGCCAACAAGATGGGCATGAACCTCGCCATCGTCGACAAGCGCCGCGAAAAGGCCAACCAGTGCGAGGTCATGAACATCATCGGCGACGTCAAGGGCAAGCGCTGCCTGCTGTTCGACGATATGGTCGCCCGACATCGCTTTCCAGTTTACCCAGTCCCGAATCATCCACTCCATATCCGACCAACCCGGTTGGCGCGTTTTATACCACAGCATCGACTGGTTCCAGTAGACGTTACCGCCGGTAATCTCGCCGATCATGCCGTCAAGTACGATTTTCTTGAAAGATTCGACATAGGCACGCTGATGGTGCCGCTGCGTACCGGTCACAACGCACAATCCTTTGGCATTGGCTTGTTTGGCCGTCGCCATGATCATGCGGTAACCTTCCGGATCGACCGCAATGGGTTTCTCCAGAAAGCTGTGCACGCCTTTCTCAGTTGCATACTTGAAATGCGTCGGCCGGAACAGCGGCGGCGTCGCGATAATCACGACATCCACACCCGAGTCGATCACCTTCTGGTAAGCATCGAATCCGACGAAACAATTTTCAGCGGCAATCTCGATATTATGTTTTTCTTTAAGCTCTTTACGCGCATTTTCGACCCGGTCCGGGAAGACATCGCCCAATGCCACGACCGTAACGTTGTCGGCGGCATTGAGAAAATCCTGTGCGGCACCGGTTCCGCGACCGCCGCAGCCGATAAGGCCCGCTTTCAGGGGTTTACCGTCCACAGCCTTGTCGGGCAATTCGGGAATATAAACCGAAGCGGCGTCCCTCAGCGCCGCATTTTTACCGCCCTTATCACCGGAACAGGCACTCAGTAGCGGCGTAACGCCCAACGCACCGATAGCTCCGGCCATAGCCGAATAGGAGAGAAACTCGCGACGGCTGATTTTGTTCTTTTCGCTCATGGTTCAATCGTAATTTAAAGTTTATCGTTAGTAGGTTCAATCATTCTTATCGGTCGGCGCCTGGGGACCGGGACGGCTCCAGATAACGATTCGCATACGCTTGGTTCCGCACCGGGCCGTGAAACATGAAACCCGGATTACTTCAGCTCCGTCGTTCCGGCAGGATCGTCGTATTCACACACGACACGGAAACCGATCGCACGGATATCCGAATACCACCAGATACTCTGCGGCTGCGGATCGGTTTTGAGCCACTCCTTGTGCCGGGTATGGCTCCGGGCCGCCGAGCGCAGTACCGAAGCATCGTCGGTAAAAGCGCCGCCGCGCACTACATGCTCCTCACCCCCGGCAGGCCCTTTCGGGTCGACCGCGCCATCGGGCATCTTACTGTAAGCGTCCGGAGCGTACCAGTCCGCGCAATATTCCATCACATTGCCGAGCGTATTTTTCAGTCCGAACGGATTAGGCTGTACAGCCGAGGGTTCTTCAGTACGATTCTTACTGTCGTTGACATAGACGACATAACGCGCGATTCCGGCCGTATCGGCTTTGAAAAGCTTGCGCCAAAAGCCCTCATTCGAGAATTTTTTCGGATCACCCGGGAAGAAATAGGGCGTTTCCGTGCCGCCACGGGTTGCATATTCCCACTCGGCCTCAGTCGGCAACCGGTATTTCTTGCCGGTTTTTTTCGACAACCACTGGCAGAACGTCTCTGCGGCATAATGCGTCATCGTAATGGCCGGCCGGTCGCCGCCACCCCAGCCCTGGTCGGGAATCCCGAAGGGGGGGGTCGGGCCGCTGATCGCATCTACATCCGGATCGGAATTGTTCGCATAAACCAGTTCGGGAGGCGTCCGTCCCTCAGACATCGTCTCGGCATAGAACGCCCAGTACATATCCCAGGTCACTTCAGCTTCGCCGATAAAAAAAGACGAAAGGGTCACATTGCGGACCGGCCCTTCATCCTCGCGACGGAACGGCTCGTCGGGGGGGCTGCCCATACGGAACGAGCCGCCGGGAATCGCTTTCATCCCGAACGATACAGTAGTGCCGGGAATCCGCTCGGTGAAATTCTCGAAAGCCGTCACTTCGGCCGGAGCGGTGAACGGGTCGCCTTTTGCTGCGGTCTGCGGCACCCCCTGCATCTTAGCATGTTTGTAGTTGGGATCGTAATGGCCCACATCAAGGTGGCAGCTGATACATTGCAACCCGAGTTTCTCCTCATTTTCCTCGTAATAGAGGTGAGCGGTTACCCCTTCGTCGGTCAGGCGTGCCGGGAACAACTGCCGGTGGCACTCCTTGCAGGATTCGTTGAAGACGATCTTCTGTGCATACTCGAGCTGTCCCTTGCTTTCCCAATCGATCTTCTCGGTATCTTTAAAGAAGTACGACCAGACATCTTTCGCTCCCGAACGCAATTTCGTAAAGAAATAGTTCGCACTGCCTTTAGGCGGCAGGTGGCACTCGGCGCAACCGGTGGTCACACCGCTTTTGGAATTGTGATGCACAGAGAGTTTCCAACTTTTGTCGGCGGCTTCGTGCACATGACAGGACATGCAGTATTCATCGGTCGAAGTCTTCATGTAGACCCGGTTCAGCGCAATCGTAACGCTGACCCCGACAGCCACGCCGAACAGGGTGAACAGAACTATTTTCCGTCTGTTTTTGCGGGGTTTCTTCGTTTGGGATGATGACATGGGATTCTAAAAAAACGTACTCAACCGCCGGAAATTCCACCCGGCAGTTAGGGAAGCGCCCCTTAAAGGCGCAAGGTTTACAAATTTAGGAAAAATAAACGGGAAAACGCAAGCCAGAACCCGAAAAGCCGCCCTCAGAGCTCGTCCAGGAGCTTTCCAGAAAACGAAAACGCCATAAAACTAAAACAATAAAGGCCGGCAAGAATATGATAATCCCACCGGCCTTTAACCCGTATCGGTTATGTCCCGCAAACCTTTTCGTCCGATCGGCGGTCCATAAAACCTTTACAACAACGCTACTTGTTCCGATACCGGAGCGTCTCCCCCGTTTTCGAAAGCGACGGCGGCATGCTCCGGTCGGAAACGGCACGCTGCCTGTTCGGCTGGCCGCTCATTACGAAATGGATGTCCGCTCCGTCGCGGATATCGTCGTAAGTGATATACGACTTGTCGTACTCTTTGCCGTTCAGTAGCATCTTCTCGACATAAACGTTCTGCTTCGACCAGTTCTCGGTAGTCACTTTCACCTGGTGCCCGTTGCCGAGGCGCATCGTGACGGCTTCGAGCGCAGGCGACCCGATGTTGTAGATATTGCTCGACGGGGCGGTCGGATAAAAGCCCATGCAGTTGAAAATGTACCAGGCCGACATCTGTCCGCAATCGTCATTGCCGCTGAGCGACCCCGGCTCATTCCCGTAAAAATGGTCGATCACATACCGGATCCAGCGTTGGCAATCCCAGGGCCGGTTGAGGTAATTGTAAAGATAGATGATCTGGTGGCACGGTTCGTTACCGTGCCAGTACCCGCCGATACGGCCCCAAATGTCATGCGCACCGGGGATGTTTTCGTCCATCTCGATCACGAAAAGCGAATCGAGCCGCGCTTCGAACAGGTCGCGCCCCGCTTCGTTGATATAACCCTGCACATCATGCGGTACATACCAGGTATATTGCAGCGTAAAACCTTCGGTGATATCTCCCCAGCCATTGATCGAACCGGGTCCCTGATAAGCGATCGGCGCGAACGGCGTACGCCAGCCGCCGTTGATATCCCGCCCACGCATGTATTTGGTCTCGGGATCGACGAGGTTCTGGTACGAAAGCGACCGGTTCAGGAAATATTCATAATCATCCGTCTTGCCGAGCTTTTTAGCCGCCTGTGCGATACAATAGTCGTCATAGGCATATTCCAGCGTCTTCGACACCGACTCCTTCTCCTTGTCGAACGGCACCCAGCCCAGCGAATCGTACTCCGGCAGGCAATCGTAATGCGGATTCATCGCAGTGGTCTTCATCGCCTCGAACGCACGTTCGTAATCGAAGCCCGGAACCTCTTTGACGATCATATCGGCCAACACCGACACGGAATGATACCCGATCATACACCATGTTTCGTTACCATAGAACGACCAGATCGGCAGCATCTTTTCAACGCTCTTGTCGTAATGGGCCAGCATCGAATTGGCCACATCGGCATTGACCTTCGGCTGTACGAGACAGAACAGGGGATGCAGCGCACGGTAGGTGTCCCACAGCGAGAAGGTAGTCAGGTTGGTGAATCCCTTCGCCTTTTCGATATTCTTGTCCAACCCGCGGAACCGGCCGTCGGCATCCTGGAAGATAAACGGATGCAGGAAAGCGTGGTATACCGACGTGTAGAAAGTCTCCTTATCAGCCTGCGAGGCCGTGACCTGAAACTTATTCAGCTCCTTGTTCCATTTCTCGACCCCTTTCCGGTGCAACGATTCGAATGTTTCGCCGTCGAGCTCCCTGAGGTTCTTCAATGCTCCGGCCGTGCTGACGCCCGACACGGCCGTCCGGACATAAATCGGCTCCCCTGCTGCGGTACTGAACGTCATCCAGGCCTTGATATCCTTTCCCCACGCTTCGAGGCTGCTGCGGAAACGCTTCGTATTGTAAAGCACCGGCACGCTGTCCTGCAGGAAACCCATCGCCTTGAACGGTTTGGAGAAGGTCGCGGCAAAATAAACGTGCCGTTCGGGACCCCAGCCGTTGACGATTTTCGAACCGACGAGCGTCGAATCGTTTTCGAGCCGGATATTCGCCCACACGCAGGGCCATTTGAGCGTGTGTTTCAGATCAAGCAGAATAAAAGCGCTATCGCTCTGCGGATAAGTGAATTTGAAGATTCCGCTGCGCACGCCGGAAGTCATTTCGGCCTTCGTGCCGTAATCGAGCAGATCGACCCCGTAATAGTTCGGCGAGGCCCATTCCCGGTCGTGGGAATAGCGCGACCGGTACCCCGCATCGGGATTTTCATGTGTCCCGGGATCGAACCGGATCTCACCCACCCCCGGCATAAAGAGGAAATCGCCCAGGTCGGGAATACCCGTACCGCTGAGATGCGTCAGGCTGAAACCGAGCAGCGTCGGATGGTCGTATTTATAGCCGGCAGCGACATCGTAATCATCGAAATCGGTATCGGGACTCATCTGGATACCGCCGAACGGGATTTGCGAACCGGGGTAAGTATTCCCGAAACCCGCGGTGCCCACCAACGGGCGGACATATTGGGTGAGTTCTTCCTGCGGCGCGTTCAGGTCGGGATGGTGCACGCAACCCGCCGCAGAAATAAGCGACACTCCGCACAGCATCGTGAGCGTTTGTCTGAACATGTTTGTCATCGTTTATCGGTTTGGATTAGTATCGGTTTCGAGTATCAGTCTCCCCGGGTACAGAAGTTCCCGGACAGCAGCGGCCATCCATCGGGGATAGCCGCACGGCGCATAGCTGCCGTTTATTGCTGTTGGTTTTCCGAGCGAACAACCCCCGCAACTGTCCCGGCATTGGGATTGGTCAGCTCCCGTCCCCGGAATTTCCCGGTCAGCGTACCGAGGAAAGCCACGATATCGTCACGGTCCTGTGCGCTGAGTTGCCTGCCGACCTGGAAGCGGGCCATATCGTCCACCGCTTCGGAAAGCGTCTCACGCGTTCCGTCGTGGTAATACGGAAAGGTCAGCGCCACGTTGCGCAGTCCCGGGACTTTGAACCGATGGCGGTCGTAAGCTTTTTGCGTTTGTTTGAAACGGCCGTTGTCCTCTTCGGTCATCTCCTCCCCGCGCGCCGCAAAATAGTCCTGCGCCAACCCCATATATTCGAACGACTGTCCTCCCAACAGCGGCCCGACATGACAGGTCGCGCAGCGGTTCTCTTTGAACAGTTCGTATCCGTGCTGCTCCTGCGCGGTAATCGCCGTCGAATCGCCCTTTAGGTAGAGATCGAAACGGCTGTCCGGTGTGATGAGCGTTTTCTCGTACTCGCCGATCGCCTCGGTGATCGCTTCGCCGCTGTAGCCCCCGGGGTAAACCTTCAGGAACATTGCGGTAAACTTGGGATCGGCTTTGAGCTTTCCGATAATCTGTTCCCAGGAGGTGCTGGCCATTTCGACCGGATTGAGCGGGGGACCGCCGGCCTGATCGGCCAGAGTGTGCGCACGGCCGTCCCAGAATTGCTCGAAATTCAACGCCGCATTAAAAACGGTCGGTGCATTCACCCCTCCGAGCGAACCGTTCACGCCTTCGGAATAACGCCTGTTATCGACACCGCCCGTATGCAAGCCGTGGCACGAAGCGCAGGAAACCGTATTGTCGGACGACAGGCGCGGATCGTTGTAAAGCATCTCGCCGAGCGCCGCCTTGCGTGCGTCGGTCGGCAACGAATCGGGCAGCGGTTGCACGGGTTCACCTGCAAAACGCGGAGCGGTGGCCGGATTGCTGTAATTGGCAACGCGATGGTCATGAATCCACTGCAGCAACTTGGCCTTTTTCGCATCGGTAATGGATGAACCCCAGTGCACAAGGTAATATTTGGCAACCGGCATACTGCCGTCGCTGATCGCCTTTTCCATCTTGGCCAGGGAAACCTCATCGACAGGCCGTCCTTCGGCAAGCGCCGCAAACGCTGCACCCAAATCAGCCTGCCGATACCCTTTTTCGACATCGCTGCGCACGATATTGCCCGCCACCGGCCACGAGGCATAGAACGGCAAGTCGGGATTTTCACTGTGGCAGCTGAGGCATCCTCCATCGTCGAGGATCTGCTGCACCTGCATCTCCGCAGTCTGGTCGGGCGACGGCAGACGGTTCGCCAGTTTGTAGGCTACCGTCCCTACGGCTCCGGCCGCTACCACGACAATCGCAATCTTTACACTGGTCTTCATTTTCGTTGGGGATATAAATTAGTATGTTCGATCATTCTTCCTCTCTTCAATCATCCTCCCTTTCAGGACACCCGTACGTCTTCACGACCGGTTGCTCCACTGCCTTTTTCCACAGGACATCATCTCCAAATAACACTTATGTCCGTTCCACAGAGGGGTCCGAAACAGGTTCCCTACCGCTGCGAAGCCGTATAGACTGCGACCGAAAGGGCGGCATAATCGCCGATCTGTTCGCCGAGTCCCGCCGGTACCACCCGGCACACCTCACGGGCATACGAAAGCGACTGCCGGCGGATCACCGACTCGGCCGCAGGCCAAAGCAAGTCATGCGCCCGGGCGAAAATGCTGCCGATCACGATCGTTTCGGGATTCAGCACGTCGATCAGGATCGAAAGCCCCTCGCCGAGCAGTTCACCGCTGGTACGGTATACCTCCAACGCCGCAGGGTCGCCCTGCCGTGCCGCTTCGGCCACACTGCGGGCCGTAATGCCATCGAGCGAAGCCGGATCGGGACAATAGCCCACGCCGCCGCCCATCTGCAATGCTTCCATCGCCCGGCTCCGTGCAAGTTGGGCAATACCGCCGCCGCTGCAAAAACCCTCGAACGACCCGGCTTTGCCGTAGCCGACCGGCCCGAACGGACGCATCGCCATATGGCCGACTTCTCCCGCCATGTCGTTCGTGCCGCTGTATAACCGCCCGTCGAGGATCAATCCCGCTCCCATGCCGGTCCCGAACGTCAGGAAAATCATATTCTGCGCCCCGCACCCCGCACCGAACTGCCATTCGGCCAGCGCACAGGCATTCGCATCGTTCTGGACACCGGTTTTCACACCGAAACGCTCTTCGAACAGGCGCACGATCGGAACATCGTCCCACCCCGGCAGGTTCGGCGGAGACATGATGACCCCGCGCTTACTATCGAGCGGACCGCCGCAACTGATGCCGAATGCGACCACTTGTGACACTTTCACGCCTTGTGCGGACAGTATCTCCTCTACGGTCGCAAAAAATTCGTCCAAAACTTCGGAATAGGGACGCCTCCCGGTCGGAAACGCCTTTTTATCCAAAATCGTTATCTCGCCGTTCCCGGCCCTACGACCCAGCACTACCGCGCATTTGGTCCCGCCGATGTCGATTCCCGCCACATACTCCATTGCTCGTGTATAATTGAGAGTCTGACTCTTATAATTAAATGGCTGTTTTCAACACCTTCTGCAACGCGCTGCTCCGACATTGCTTCGTGTACGCAACCAAAATCTGGTATTTTCCAATACCGGACAGCGCTAGGCAAGCCCCAGTTCCAACTCGATATAATGAACCAGCGAGTGAATCACCTTCTCATGAATCTCCTGGGCCCGGTCTGAAAATTCGCTCTTCGGCGCGCGGATTTCCACGTCGCATTCCGACGCTATTTGTCCGCCACCTTTGCCGGTCAGAGCGACTACCTTCATGCCGATCGAACGGGCCGATGCCACCGCTTCGAGCACATTGCGCGAATTACCGCTCGTGGTAATCCCGAGCAACAGGTCTCCGGGACGGCCGACCGCCTCGACTCCCTTCGAAAAAATATAGTCGTAACCGTAATCGTTCGCCACGCAGGTAATATGTGTCGGATCGCACAAAGCCACAGCCGCCAGCGCACGCCGGTTACCGCGGAAACGCCCGGTCAGCTCCTCGGCGAAATGCATGGCATCGCACATCGAACCGCCGTTACCGCACGTGATGATCTTTCCGCCGCCGCGCAGCGTCTCCACCATCAGCCGGCCGGCCTGTTCCAAGGCTTCCCATGCCGTCCGGTCGTTCGTAAATTGCTCCAACACCCGCGCCGCCTCGACAAAGCCGCTGCGGATCGTATCCATCGTACTCATAAATTATTTGGTCTTTTCAAGCCGGTCCGCATCCCGAAAAAGGATGCGCCACCGACTCCCTATGCTTTCTGTTTCCTCAATATCGAGACAGCCACACCCAGAATATAGACCAGGCAGGCGAACGGTACCAACAGGCTGACCAGCTGGTCGGAATGGTCGGCGATCACACCCATTACCGGGGGCACCAGCGCCCCTCCCGCAACACCGGTAATCATCAGCGCCGAAATTTCATTGGCTTTGGCCGGATCGTGCTGCATCGCCAGCGAAAAGGCGATCGCGAATACGCTCGCCGCCGAGAGTCCTATCACGAACAATGCAGTATAGATAATCCAAGGCACCCCGGTCAGCAACAGCAAGGCATAACCTGCCACGGCAAAACACATCGTCATAGCGAAGAATCGCCGCGGGGCCACTTTTGCCAGGATGATCGTTCCTACGAACGTTCCGATTGTCCGGGCGGCAAAATAGAGGCTGCCGGCGAACGGGCCGCCCTCGTCGAGCGGAATCGCACAGCGTTCGGTCAGGTATTTCGGAATCGTAGTGACCTCATAGCCGACGATCAGCACGATCACCGAGAAGTAAACCAAAATCCGCCGGTCGCGGAGCATCGCAAAAATACGCCCCGCCGAACTGCTTTGCCCGGCACTCTCACGCTGCTCCGGAATCGGGATCAGCAGCAGCCACACGAACGACAGCACCGTCACGGCGGCATAAACCGGAAAGACCAGTTTCCAGTTACCGAAGCTCACCGACGCAACGCCGACGATAATCGGCCCGAGAAAAGAGCTGATCGCTTTGATGAACTGCCCGAGCGTCAGGCTGCTGGCTACTCGGTCGGCCGGGACAACATTCATCAGCAACGGATTGAGCGCGACCTGCAGGATCGTATTGCCGATCCCCAACAGTGCGAATGCGGTCAGTACCAGCGGGAAACTGTAATCGAGCAACGGCAGCAACATGGCAACGGTCGTAACGGCAGCACTCAGCAGTACTGTGTTCTTACGCCCGAAGCGGCCCATGAGGATACCCGTCGGCAACGAGATAACCGCAAACCAGAAAAAGACCAGCAGCGGAATCAGATTGGCCCACGTATCGTTCAGTGCAAAGTCCTGTTTGACGTAGTTGGTCGATATGTTGACGATATCGACGAAACCCATCACGAAAAAGCTGAAAAGCACGGGCGTCAGCTTGGCAAGGTTCAGTTTTTTGCTCATAAAAATCAGGTTAGCGAAACCGCAGCGGCCGGCTGTCAGCTTTACGGCAATTCAAAGTTATGGATTTTTCGGCAGGGATCGGCACATACCTATGAAAAAATACGGGAAAATCCCCTCCGCGACGCAATCCCGCACAGGCAAAAGGAATTGCGCAGGACAGCCCCGACTCCCCGTAAATAAGTTGTTGATAACTTCCTCCTCCGGAGCGGGCCCATCCCGGGAGATTGTTCTACTTTTATCCCAGCGTTAGGTTCCCGCTCCGTCCTCACGCGGAGCCCGGATTAAAAGGGAATCCTGTGCAAATCAGGAACTATCCCCGTAGCTGTAAGTTCCTTTCATGGACGGTACCTCTTGAGCCACTGCCGCTTATCGCGGCGGGAAGGCGTACCTTCCGGAACAAGTCAGAAGACCTGCCAGCGCTTCCATTCGTAGCTTTCGGGCGAAAGGCGACAGAATAGAGACCGTACCCTTCATTCTCTTCTTCTGTTCATCGCTTTATGCCGGCAGCTCCACTGGGTAAAACGGCCAAAAAACCACAAAAATATACCGCGATGAATACAGAAATCTACATTACCAAGCGCGACGGGAAGCGCGAAGCATTCTCGATCGACAAAATCAAAAGCGCCGTTGCCAAAGCTTTTCTTTCAGTAGGCAGTTTCGCCACGCAGGAGACGATGACCGGCGTCCTCTCGCGGCTCAACATCTCGAACGGCATGACCGTCGAGGAGATCCAGAACCAGGTCGAAGTGGCGTTGATGGCGGAACAGTATTTCAGCGTGGCC
>ERZ827528.4202-NODE-4202-length-10858-cov-12.653059_pt1 | contig 10858 bp, 7 predicted proteins | sample MGYA00519768_ERZ827528 | MGnify/ENA primary metagenome ERZ827528 (study PRJEB31778, sample SAMEA3449343) | human gut metagenome | biome: human gut; feature: human-associated habitat; material: faeces | place: United Kingdom | collected 2010/2012 ...
AAAGCAAGCCCCGCAAAATCTTCCTGATGGCGGGCATCAACGACCTGACGGGCGGACAGCCCGTCGATACGATCGTGATGAACATCACCCGCATGGCGGACATGGTGCACGAGGCCGTTCCCGGCTGCCGGCTCTATATTCAGAGCGTGCTGCCGGTCAATACCCGGCGGCTGGCCTATCCCGGACTCAAGGGGCATAATCCGCAGGTGCGGACGCTCAATGCGCGGTTGGTGCAGTTGTGCGACGCCAAGCCGTGGTGTACGTTCGTCGATCTGGTGCCGCTGCTTTCCGATGCCGACGGCGAACTGCGCATCGACCTGACGAAGGACGGAATCCACCTCCACCCCGTGGGGTATGTGATCTGGACCGATTACCTCAAGAAACAGAAATACCTGAAATAACACGTCTTGCAGATGGAAAAGCGAGCTTATGCGGTCGATTTGCTGCGAGGGTTGGCTATCGTGGGAATGGTGCTGTCGGGACAGATCCTATGGCACGCCGAACTTCCTGCATGGCTGTTCCATGCGCAGGTGCCGCCACCGTCGTTCCGTTTCGATCCGTCGGTGCCGGGAATTACGTGGGTCGATCTGGTCTTCCCGTTTTTCCTCTTCTCGATGGGGGCCGCTTTCCCGCTGGCCCTGCGTAAGCGGCTGGAGCAGCGGGGTGAATCGGTGGCGTTGATCCTGACGGTCGTGGTGCGCAGGTGGGCGTTGCTGGCGCTTTTCGCCGTTGCCCTCGCCAACCTGCGTTCCGGGGTGACGGGAACGCTGCCGGGATGGGGTTCCTCGCTGCTGCAACTGGCGGGCTGGGGCTGTTTTTGTGCGCTCTTCATGCGCATTGACCGGTTTTCGGACCGGCAGAACCGCATGGTCTGTCTGTCCGGCGTCGCCGGCATCGCAGCCCTGCTGGCGGCCGCCCGGTGGGGCTGGGGGCTGCCCGTCTCGGCGGAGCGGAGCGACGTCATCATTCTGGTCCTTGCAAATATGGCGCTCTTCGGCAGCCTGGTGTGGCTCTATACGCGGAACAACCTGCTGGCGCGCCTGGGGGTGCTGGCGCTGCTGGCGGCCCTGCGTCTGGGCAGCGGCGTCGAAGGTTCGTGGAACGAAGCGTTGTGGAACTGGTCGCCTGTGCCGTGGCTTTTCCGCTTCGACTACCTGAAATACCTTTGTATCATCATTCCCGGCACGATTGCGGGAGACCGTATCTATGAATGGATGACGCACGGCGGCGAAGATGCGCCGGGGGCGTCCCGGCGGCGTGAGGTCTGGACCCTCGTCCTGCTCGTGACGCTGATATGTCTGAATATGTGGGGGCTTTTCGCACGGCAGCTGGTCGTGAATCTCGTGGCGGGCGTCCTGCTCTGTCTCCTGCTCCGGCGTCTGCTGCGTGGAGACGGTTCCGCGACCGGAAGACTGCACCGTTCGCTTTTCGGCTGGGGCTTTTTCTGGCTGGGGCTGGGACTGGCGCTGGAGGCGTTCGAGGGGGGCATCAAGAAGGATTACGCGACGTTCAGCTATTTTTTCGTCACCTCCGGGCTGGCTTCGTTTGTCCTGATCGCCGCCGGAATCGCGATGAGGCGGCTGAATGTGCGTTTTTCGGCGCTGGTCAAATGCGGGCAGAATCCGATGGTGGCCTATACGGCGGCCGGATTCCTCATCATGCCCCTGCTGACGCTGCTGCATCTGTCGTCCTGTTTGCAGGCCTTTGCCGAGCTATGCCCGTGGATGGGCGTGGCGCGGGGCGTGCTGGTCACGGCCGCGGTTATGGCCGTTACGGTCTTTTTTACGAACCGCAGGCTTTTTTGGAGAACCTGAATTTGAACTTTAAATAAATGAGTTATGCGAATAAAAGGAACTTTTCTCGACGAAATCAGCCATGATATTCCCCATCAGAATTGGGGCGAAGCCGAATGGGACCGTGATTTCGGCTACATGCGCGAAGCAGGCATCGACACCGTGATCCTGATCCGCTGCGGTTACCGCCGCTGGCAGACTTTTCCCTCGCGGGTGCTCACGGCCGAGGAGGGGTGTTACGAACCTCCCGTCGATCTGGTCGATATGTTCCTGCGCCTGAGCGACAAGTGGGGGATGAACTTCTGGTTCGGACTCTACGATTCGGGCAAGTACTGGGACCGCGGCGAATACGAACAGGAGGTTGCGCTGAACAAACGCGTGATCGACGAGGTGTGGAGCCGTTACGGACATTACAAATCCTTTGCGGGCTGGTATATTTCGCAGGAATGCAGCCGCAATACCGGCAAGATCGTCGATCTGTATGCGAGTCTGGGACGCTATTGCAAGGAGGTTTCCGGCGGTCTTCCGACCATGATTTCCCCTTATATTGATGGCAGCAAGAACGTCAGCCAGTACAATGCTTCGACTTCGAAGCAGAACGTCGTGACGCTCGAAAGCCATGAACGCGAGTGGGACGCCATCTTCGCCGGAATCAAGGGCGCCGTGGATATCGTCGCCTTTCAGGACGGCCATGTGGAGTATGACGAACTGGTCGATTTCCTGAAAGTCAACAAGAAACTGGCCGACCGTTACGGACTGGAGTGCTGGACCAATTCCGAGACCTTCGACCGCGATATGCCGATCAAGTTCCTGCCGATCAAATGGGAGAAGCTGCGGCTCAAGATGGGGCTGGCGGCTCAAGCCGGTTACCGGAACGCCATTACGTTCGAGTTCTCGCACTTTATGAGTCCGCAGTCGGCCTACCTGCAGGCGGGGCACTTGTACGACCGCTATATGGAGTATCTGAAAACCTTGGAATAGAGATCCGATGAACGGACATAACCTTAAACCGGGCGGTTTTGCGGCAGCGCTGGCCGTGCTGATCGCAGTCGTGCTGGCGTCCTGCTCCCCGAAGGGTGCGTCGGGCGGCGACGCGGCTTGCGGCCTGTCGGACGAGGATTTCAGAACCGAAGGTATCCTCGAAGCGATTCCTGTCCGCGCGACGTTTCTCGACGAGGTGAGCTGGGACATTCCCCACCAGAACTGGGGCGTCAGGGAGTGGGACGCCGATTTCCGGGCGATGAAAAACATGGGGATCAACACCGTGGTGCTGATCCGCGCCGGGCTGGGACGGTGGATCGCCGCGCCGTTCGAGTGTCTGCTCGAAAGCGAGGAGGTGTACTATCCCCCGGTCGATCTGGTGGAGATGTTCCTTACGCTGGCCGACAAATACGGTATGGCGTTCTATTTCGGCATGTACGATTCGGGCAAATACTGGCAGGAGGGACTCTTCCAGCGCGAGATAGACCTGAACCTGAAACTGATCGACGAGGTGTGGGCCAGATACGGCCACCACGAGTCGTTTCAGGGGTGGTATCTGTCGCAGGAGATCAGCCGCCGGACCAAGAACATGTCGCGCATCTATGCGGAAGTGGGCCGCCATGCCAAGGCGGTTTCGGGCGGTCTGAAAACGATGATTTCACCCTACATCCACGGCGTCAAGACCGATCAGGTGATGGCGGGCGACAAGGCCCTTTCGGTCGAAGAGCACCGCCGCGAGTGGAACGAGATACTGGGCAATGTCGCCGGAGCGGTGGACATCCTCGCGTTTCAGGACGGGCAGGTCGATTACCGCGAGTTGTACGATTATCTGGTGGTGAACAAGGCGCTGGCCGATAAATACGGCATGGAGTGCTGGACCAACATCGAGTCGTTCGACCGCGACATGCCGATCCGCTTCCTGCCGATCAAATGGGAGAAACTGCTGCTGAAGCTGGACGCCGCACGGCGGGCCGGGATGCAGAACGTCATCACGTTCGAATTCTCGCACTTCATGAGTCCCAATTCGGCCTATCCGCAGGCGGGACATCTTTACGATCGCTACTGCGATTATTTTAAAATCGACAACCCTTACCGGAAACGGTGAATGCTCCATGGAACAGCGCGCTGACATATCGTACATGCTCTTTCTTGCGGTCACGGCTGCCGTGGGCGGACTCCTGTTCGGATACGACACGGCCGTGATTTCGGGCACCGTCGAGCTGGTGACGGCCCGCTTCGGGCTGGACAGCCTGCAACAGGGGTGGTATGTGGGGTGTGCGCTGGCCGGCTCGATCGCCGGCGTACTCTGTGCGGGCGTGCTGAGCGACCGGCTGGGCCGCAGGCGGACGATGCTCGTCTCGGCCGTGCTGTTCACGGTGTCGGCCGTGGGATGCGCCCTTTGCGCCGATTTCACGCAGCTGGTCGTCTACCGGATCGTGGGCGGGCTGGGCATCGGCGTCGTTTCGATCGTCTCGCCGCTTTACATCTCCGAGGTGTCGGCGGCGCGCCGTAGGGGCATGCTGGTGTCGTTTTACCAGCTGGCCGTCACGATGGGATTTCTGGCGGCCTATACGGTCAATTACCTGCTGCTCCGCATGGGACAGACCGCCGGTTTCGAAACGGCGTGGATGCAGCGGATCTTCGTCGATGAAGTGTGGCGGGGCATGCTGGGAGCCGAAACCCTTCCGGCGCTGGTTTTCTTCGTCATCATCTTCTTTATTCCCGAAAGTCCGCGCTGGCTGGCGCTGCGCGGACATACGGACCGCGCCCTGCGTGTGCTCGGCCGCATCAACGGCGACCGGACGGAAGCCGCCGCGGAGCTTGCGGCCATCGAAACGGCCGTCGGCGGCGGGCAGGCCCCGCAGTGGCGGCTCCTGCTGTCGAAAGGCATCCGGACGGCGGTGCTTGTCGGCACGGCGATCGCCATTCTCGGACAGTTCATGGGCGTCAATGCCGTGCTTTACTACGGGCCGTCGATTTTCGAGCGGGCCGGATGGTCGGGCAGCGACTCGCTGTTCGCCCAGATACTGGTCGGAGCGGTCAATATGCTTACGACGGTGCTGGCGCTGGCGATCATCGACCGCGTAGGGCGCAAGAAGCTGGTTTACTGGGGCGTGTCGGGCATGGTGCTGTCGCTGCTGCTTATCGGGACCTGTTTCCTGACCGGTGAGCGGTCGGGGATGCCGGACGGCGTGCTGCTGGCGGCGTTCCTGTGTTATATTTTCTGCTGCGCCATCTCCGTCTGCGCCGTGGTATGGGTGCTTTTGTCGGAGATGTATCCGATTCGTGTGCGCGGCGTGGCGATGTCGATCGCGGGTTTCGCACTTTGGGTGGGGACCTATCTGGTCGGGCAGCTTACGCCGTGGATGCTCGCGAACCTGACGCCGGCGGGGACCTTTTTCCTCTTCGCCGCGATGTGCGTGCCCGATATGCTGCTGATATGGAAGGCGGTGCCGGAGATGTCGGGCCGCACGCTCGAAGAGATCGAACAATACTGGACAAGGTAACAATATAAATAAGATAAGATTATGGACTTCAAAAGATTAGCGGAACAGTACAAAACCGAATTGCTGGATGGTGTACTGCCTTTTTGGCTCGAAAAATCACAAGATAGGGAATTCGGCGGCTATTTTACGTGTCTCGATCGTGACGGCAGCGTCTACGATACCGACAAATTCATCTGGCTGCAGGGGCGTGAAGTGTGGATGTTCGCCATGCTCTATAACAAGGTGGAGCGTCGTCCCGAATGGCTCGAATGCGCCGTGCAGGGAGCCGAGTTCCTGCGCAAATACGGCCACGACGGCAACTACAACTGGTATTTTGCGCTGACGCGCGAAGGCCGCCCGTTGGTGCAGCCCTATAATATTTTCTCCTATACGTTCGCGGCGATGGCTTTTGCGCAGGTCGCCGTTGCGACGGGCAGCGACGAATACGCCCTGATCGCCAAGCGGACTTTCGACCGGATTCTGGAGAAACGCGCCAATCCCAAAGGCGAGTGGTGCAAGGCTTATCCCGGAACGCGTTCGCTCAAGAGTTTCGCTCTGCCGATGATCCTCTGCAACATGGCGCTGGAGATCGAGCCGATGATCGACAAGCAGTTGCTGGCCGACACGATCGGGGAGTGCCTGCACGAAGTGATGGAGGTGTTTTACCGGGAAGAGCTGGGGCTGATCGTCGAGAATGTCACGGAGGACGGACAGCTTTCCGATACGTTCGAGGGCCGTCAGATGAATCCCGGACATTCGCTCGAAGCGATGTGGTTCATCATGAACCTCGGCGTGCGTCTCGACGACCGTGCGCTGATCGACAAAGCGGTGAGAATCGCGCTCAATACCGCCGAATACGGCTGGGACAAGGAGTACGGCGGCATTTTCTATTTTCTGGACCGCAAGGGCGCGCCCCGCGTGGAGCTGGAATGGGATCAGAAGCTCTGGTGGGTGCATATCGAATCGGCGATCGCGATGATCAAGGGCTATCAGCTGACCGGGTCGAAGGAGTGTCTGGAGTGGTTCGGGAAACTGCACGAATATACGTGGGCGCATTTCAAGGACGCGGAGCATCCCGAATGGTTCGGTTACCTGAACCGCCGCGGCGAGGTGCTGCTGCCGCTCAAGGGCGGGAAGTGGAAGGGATGTTTCCATGTGCCGCGCGGACTGTTCCAGTGCTGGCAGATTCTCGAACAATGCAAGCAGCGTTAAAATACGGAACGATGAAAAGATATTTACTGACAATTCTGTTGTCGCTGTGGTGCGTCTGCGCATGGGCCGCGGGCAGCGTCACAGTCAGGGGGCGCGTCCTTTGCGGCGGCCGGGGCGTGGAAGGCGTCTGGGTCTCCGACGGCGAAGAGTTCGCGCGCACGGACAAAAGAGGAAATTACAGCCTGGAAGCCGGTGCGGACAACCGCTTCGTCTTCGTTTGCGTGCCTGCGGGCTACGACGCTCCGGTGGAAAAGGGCGTGGTGCGCTATTTCCACCCGCTGCCTGCCGAGGGCAAATCCTGCGATTTCACGCTGCTCCGCCGTGCGGGCGACGACTCGCGGTACGGGTTCATCGCCATCGCCGATCCGCAGATATGGGCGCCGAAGGAGTTTGCGAAACTCGCGGCGGCGGCCGACGACATCGCCGCCACGGTCCGCAGTTACGGCGGTATGCCTTTCCACGGCATTTGCTGCGGCGACATCGTGTCGCACGACCATTCGCTTTACGGCCGGTACAACGAGGTGATGGAGCGTACGGGAATTACGTTCCGCAACGCGATGGGCAACCACGACATGGAGGTCTACGGACGCTCTTACGAAACCTCCTTCTCGAAGTTCGAGGAGATGTACGGCCCGGTCTACTATTCGTTCGACGTCGGACGCATCCACTACGTGGTGCTCGACGACAACTTCTTCATCGGGCGCGACTATTTTTACATCGGCTATCTCGAAGAGCGGCAGATGCGCTGGCTCGAAAAGGACCTTGCCCGCGTGCAGCCCGGTTCGACGGTGGTCGTCTGCCTGCATATCCCTTCGACCTGCGAGGAGCAGGACCGCAAGCAGTTCCGCTACGACCGTGCCGGATCGACGATGACCAACCACAGGGGGCTTTACGAAATTCTGAAACCCTACCGGGCGCATATCATTTCGGGCCATACCCATACGACCTTCAACCAGTCCATCGCCCCCGGTCTCTACGAGCATGTGACACCCGCCTTGAGCGGCGCATGGTGGCAGGGACCGCTCTGCACCGACGGCACGCCCGCCGGGTACGGCGTCTATGAGGTGAACGGCGACCGGATCGACTGGTATTACAAATCGACGGGTTATCCGGCGGATTACCAGATGAAAATTTACAGCGGCCGCGAATATCCCCAGTTCGAAGGGTACGCCGTGGCCAACGTCTGGGCCAGCGACCCGGCGTGGGAGGTTCAGTTTACGATCGACGGCGTGCCGTGCGGTCCCGCCGAGCGGTTTCAGGCTTACGATCCCGCCGCGAAACAGCTCTATTCCGACACCAGTCAGATGGACCATAAATGGATTTACCCTTCGATTTCGGACCACTATTACCGCGTCGCGCTGCCCGAAGGGGCGAAGCGCGTCGAGGTGTCGGCTACGGACCGCTTCGGGCGGATCAGTCGGGCCGCAGCCGATTTGAAATAAACGACCGAATATGAGATTTACCGGACTGAAATATTTGCAGCTGCTGGCGTGCTTGGGGCTGTTTGCATGCGGTTCCGCCGAGCGTTACGACGTGGTGATCGTCGGCGGGGGAGCGAGCGGAACGGCGGCCGGACTGCAAGCGGCCCGCATGGGGGCGCGAACCTTGATCGTCGAGGAGTTCGACTGGCTCGGCGGCATGCTCACCTCGGCGGGCGTGAGCGCCACTGACGGCAATTACCGCCTGCGCGGCGGCATCTGGGACGAGTTCCGGACGGAACTGGCCCGGCATTACGGTTGCGATTCGGCCTTGATGACGGGGTGGGTCAGCAACGTGCTGTTCGAACCCTCGGTGGGCGACAGCATTTTCAAGCGGCTCGTCGCCAGGGAGCCGAATCTCACCGTGTGGTACCGTTCGGCGGCCGAGACGGCCGAGCGCGAAAAGGATGTATGGCGGCTGGGCGTCCGGCGGGACGGCCTGCTCCGGCAGGTCGAGGCCGACGTGCTCGTCGATGCGACGGAGCTGGGCGACGTCGCCCGGATGGCAGGCGTCCCTTATGATGTCGGCATGGATTCGTCGGCCGTCACGCACGAGGATATTGCCCCGGCCGAAGCCAACGGCATCGTGCAGGACCTGACTTATGTCGCCGTATTGAAGGATTATGGCCGCGACGTCACGATTCCGCGGCCCGACGGGTACGATCCGTCGCTTTTTGCCTGCTGCTGCGTGAACGATCTTTGCGTCGCTCCGAAGGAGCCGCATCGCATGTGGTCCCGCGAGATGATGATCACTTACGGAAAACTGCCCAACGGTAAATACATGATCAACTGGCCGATCGAGGGCAACGATTACTACGTGGACATGATCGACATGACGCCCGAAGAGCGGGCCGACGCCGTCCGCAGGGCCAAGAGTCATACGCTGTCATTCGTCTATTTCCTTCAGCATGAGCTGGGATTCAATACGTTGGGATTGGCCGACGACGAGTTCCCTACGGACGACCGGCTGCCGTTCATTCCCTATCACCGCGAGTCGCGGCGCATTCACGGTGCCGTGCGTTTTACGCTCAACGACATCACCGACCCCTACGCCGGAACGCTTTACCGTACGGCGGTCGGCGTGGGCGATTATCCGGTCGACCAGCATCATACCCGTTATTCGGGCTGGGACGATCTGCCCGACCTCTATTTCCATCCCATTCCCTCGTACGGTTTTCCGCTGGGCATCGTGATCCCCGCAGGATTTCCGGGGTTGCTCGTAGCCGAAAAATCGGTCTCGGTAACCAACCTCGTCAACGGCTCCACGCGCCTGCAACCCGTCGTGTTGCAGATCGGGCAGGCAACGGGAGCCTTGGCGGCGTTGGCCGCGGCGGCGGGCGTCGATCCGTCCGAAGTCGCGGTGCGCAGGGTGCAGGAGGCGGTGCTCGATGCGGGCGGCTACCTGCTGCCGTACCTCGACCTGCCGGCCGGTGATCCGCGTTTCAAGGCGATGCAGCGGATCGGCGTGACCGGAATCCTCAAGGGGCGCGGAGCCAATGTCGGCTGGGAGAACCAGACTTGGTTCGACGCCGATCGGACGATCGCGGAATCCGAACTGCGCGAAGGACTGCGTGAAGTCTATCCGTCGGTACGCTCCTCCGTTCGGGAAACGCCGGTCGACGGGGCGCTCCTGACGGCGATGCTGGCCGAAGCGCTCGGCAAGCCGGCCGGGGATGTTGCGGCGCGGACGGAGCGTGCCGCCGCCGGACTGCTGTCCGGTTACGATCCGGCGCGTCCGCTCACGCGGCTCGAATGCGCGCTGCTGATCGACGCGGTGGCCGATCCTTTCCATGCGGCCGAAGTCGATATTTACGGAAACTACAAACGAAAATAGCTTTTAATTTTCCATGAAAAAACTGCTGACTGTATGCCTGCTGGCCTTTGCCGCGGCAGGTGCGACCGGCTGTCGGAGTGCCGCCGAGGGGGTGAAACCCAAACTGATGTGGCTCGACTGTTCGGCCAACTGGGTGCGCTTCAGTTACCCCGATTCGATCCGTTATTATGTGAACAAGTGCCGGGAGGCCGGCATGACGGCGCTGGTGCTCGACGTCAAGGGCACTTCGAGCGAAGTGGTATATCCCAGCGAACATGCGCCCCAAGTCCGGGAGTGGAAAGGGTTTGCCCGCCCCGATTTCGATTTCGTGGGTACTTTCGTCGAAGCTGCGCACGATGCCGGACTGGAGATTTACGGTTCGTTCAACACTTTTGCCGAAGGCAACGGTGTATTCCGCCGCGGACTGATCTACGACGGGCATCCCGAATGGCAGGCCGTGAACTATATTCCCGGCAGGGGATTGGTCCCCCAGCTGGAGATTCCGGAGAAGAAGGTGCTGTTCGCCAATCCCGCGCTCCCGGCAGTTCAGGATCACGAAATCGCCATTTTCAAGGAGGTGGCGCAGAAGTACGATTTCGACGGCCTGCTGCTCGACCGCGGCCGTTATGACAATATCCAGTCCGACTTTTCGGATTTCTCACGCAGAGAATTCGAGGCCTATATCGGGAAAAAACTGGATCGTTTTCCGGAGGATGTCTATGCGTGGGAGGAGGACGGCGACGGCGGCTGGAGACGTATCGACGGCCCTTATTTCAAACAGTGGATCGAGTGGCGCGCGTCGGTGATCTACAACTTCTTCAAACGCACCAAAGAGGAGCTGAAAGCCGTGAAGCCCGGCCTGAAGTTCGGCGCTTATACGGGTGCGTGGTACCCCTCCTATTTCGAAGTGGGCGTCAATTGGGCCAGCAATACGTACGATCCTTCGCAGGACTTCGCATGGGCCACGCCCGAATATAAGAATTACGGATATGCCGAACTACTGGACATTTTCACCAACGGCAATTATTACTGGAACGTGACCGTCGACGAGTACCGCCGCAGCAACGGCCTGCATAAGAACGAGACCGACAGCGA
>ERZ827528.4208-NODE-4208-length-10842-cov-3.229906_pt1 | contig 10842 bp, 9 predicted proteins | sample MGYA00519768_ERZ827528 | MGnify/ENA primary metagenome ERZ827528 (study PRJEB31778, sample SAMEA3449343) | human gut metagenome | biome: human gut; feature: human-associated habitat; material: faeces | place: United Kingdom | collected 2010/2012 ...
CAGAGCAATACGCTTTTTCATGGGTTTTTCCTCCTCGTTTTATGAAATCGGTGATACAGCCGACGCGCTGCCGGCTGTATCACGCTGCAAATCGAATGTCTTCGATCTTAGTACTCCATGCACCACATGTAGCGGCGGACGGAGAGCGGATGTCCGCGGTAGTAGGCGATTTCGTCCGCATAGGAGCGCAGGACAACGCCGGCCACCAGCACCGCAAAGTAGTTGCGCAGATCCTCGTCGATGCCTTCCATATCGAACTCGTTGCAGTCGATCGGAATCACATGCTCGGAGAAGCGCTTGATGAACGCCTCGGCGCGCACATCCAGCACGCGGGTCTCGCCGTTCATGGAATCGCTGTACGCGCCGACGGCGCTGTCGATCTCAACCAGCGGACGCTTGTAATCCGCGCCGTACTCGGTGATCCAGTTCTTCTTGACGTTCTCGTCGCAATCCTTGCCGTAGTTCTTGAGCACGATGAACGGAACGTCCGTGTCGGTCACTTCGAACGGGCCATGGAAGAACTCGCCGGAGTGGATCGGCTCGGAGTGGATCCACTGCATCTCCATGAAGATGCAGATGCTCTCCATGTAAGCGGCACCGTAGCCTGCGCCGCTGCCCATGGTGTAGATGACGGAGTCGTTCTTGTACTCCTCGGCAAAGTCCAGAGCACGCTGGGCCACATGAGCGCGGGCCTTGCGGATCACGGTGGTGATCATGCCGGCACCCTGCTGGAACTTATCGTAGTTGCTGTAGCCCTCGGTCTGATTCAGCAGCTCCACGGCGACCTGCAGGGCGCACATGGTCTTTTCACCGGCGTAGTCGATGTCACCAGCGAGGTGATCCGGGCTGGCGTCGAAGGAGTAATGGATGATGTAATCGCCGAACTCGATGATCTCAGACTCTTCCAGCCAAGTCAGGATGATGACAGCGGCGCCCATCTCCTTGCCCAGCTTTGCAGCGGCAATGGTCTCGGGGGTGTTGCCCTTGTGGCAGGCAAGGCAGATGATGGAGTTCTTGCCGAAATCGCGGGGCGTGCTGTGGACGAACTCGTTGCTGCTCACCCAGCCGGACTTCAGCGTCAGGCTCTCGCGCTCCATAAAGGTCTTTGCAGGGTACAGAGCACCCAGAGAGCCGCCGCAGCCCACGAAATAGATGTTCTTAACGCCGCCCTCGTCCTTCTTGTTCTCCAGAATTTCAGCGACGATGGCCTTGATGTCAGTGTACTTGTAATGCATTGTATTACCCTCCTGCATTTCATATTAAACTGTCTCGATTCCTTCCGGTGGTTTCCGGAGGAACTTTCCTTGCCATGATGATAATACAAAGCAATACAAATGTCAATACCGAAAATAGGGCAAAAAAATTGTGCATTTCTTACAAGGAACGAAACGAAATGTGGCGGGCTTCCTATATAAATAGGGGGCGCTGGAAAACGGCCCTGCACAGACGCAAGGGAGAAAAAATTTGTTTTTCCTCTTTACGCACGGATAAAACTTATATATAATAAGTTTGTATTGTGACATATTTGCGGGGCACGCAAAAGAGCAAATTGACAATAAACCGTATTTCGTAATAAAAATAAGAACGGGAGAATATACCATGAGTTTGGATAATACAATTTCAACGCCGCTGTTTCAACAGCTCGCCGAAACACTGCGTGCGGCTATTGATGCGGGCGAGTATCCCCCGGGCAGCCGTCTGCCAACGGAAAATGAACTCTGCGAGCGCTATTCGGTCAGCCGCGTCACGGTGCGTAAAGCACTGGATGAGCTGTCTCAAGGAGAATTTCTGGTGCGCAAGCCCGGCAAGGGCACGTTTGTTACGGAAAAGAAGATCCAGCGAAAGCTGGATGGCGTGCTGAGCTACACCAATATGTGTTATATGATGGGATACCAGCCCGGCGCAAAGACGATCAGGATCACACTGGAACAGCCCACGGAGGAAGAACGGGGGCAGCTTGGACTAAAAAAGGACGAACAGACGCTGGTTGTGGAGCGTCTGCGCCTTGCGGACGGCAGACCGATGATGTTGGAGACCAGCAAATTTCCGGAGAGTTTTTTCTTTCTGTTCAATGCAGATCTGACCAATACCTCTCTGTATGAGACGATCCGAAAGGAAACAGGCATCGTATTCACACGCTCAGATAAAGTCCTTGAGATCGTGTTTGCGAACCATCAGGAGGCCAAGTATCTGGGTGTGGTAAAGGGCTACCCGCTGCTGTCCATCAAGAGCGTGGTGCACGATCAGAGCGGGGAACACTGCTATCTGGGCCGTCAGCTCTGCATCGCGGATAAGTTTAAGCTCATGGTCTGAGCTGTCAAAGATGGGTACAACAAAAAGACGTACCTGTGTATAAAAATAAAAAGGGAGCGTCCCTGAAGCAGAATTTCAGGGGCGCTCTCTTTTTGTATTATAGAAGTAAGAGACAAAACGGGAGCAAATGAGGACAGAAGGATACAATAATTTGGTGGTGATTCACAAAACAAGGGCACGTTGATAGTATGTTTTGACGAAAATGCCGGAATGCTGTTGACAAGGAGATGCTTGCATTATATTATTGCATCATAATACAAAGCATAACATTTCGATGCCTAATACAAAGACAAATCGGGATGGATTGCTTGTAACAGAGAATGTGCGCATCTTTCTGATGAAAACTGACGGAAACGGGCCCGGGGCGGCAGGCAAAGAAAGCGTCATGAACTTGCTGGGTATGCGGTCGCTGGGAAAAATCAAAGAAAAAGGAGAAAAAATCATGTTCTGGATTGAGCTTGTCATCATGCTCCTTCTCATCTTCTGGGGCGTTCGCAAGGGAGGAGTTTTCCTTACGCTTGCCGGTGCGGTCGGCGCGTTTGTCTTTACATTTATCTTTAAGTCACCCATGTCGGATCCCCCGCTCACGGTTTTGCGAATTATTCTGGCCGTGGTTATTGCGGGTGGCGCGATGCAGGCTGCGGGTGGTATTGAGTACCTGGTGGCTCTTGCGGAGAAGATCTTGAGAAAACATCCTAGATCAATCACCATTCTGGCGCCCATGATCAGCTGGCTGTTTGTTTTCTGCTGCGGAACCGGCCACATTCTGTGGAGCCTGCTGCCCATCATCAACGAAATTGCCATCGAGAACGGCGTCCGTCCCGAGCGGCCGATTGCCGCTTCTGTGGTTTCCAGCCAAAATGCGGTCTGCGGCACTCCGCTTGCCGCCGCTACCGCCGCGCTGGTAGGATTTTTGGAGGAGTCGGGCAGCGTAGATATGATTACCGTCCTGATGGTTGTCATTCCTGCTACCCTTCTTGGCTCTCTGGCTTCCGGCCTTGTTATGATGAAGCGAGGCAAGGAACTTGCAGATGACCCCGAGTTCCAGCGGCGTGTTGCCGATGGCACCCTTGTACTGCGTGGGCACAAGGAAGAAAAAGTGGTCGACACCTCTTCTTTCAGCAAGCAGTCCAAGATTTCTGTCATCGCCTTCTTGGTTGCGATGGTAGCCGTCGTTCTTCTGGGTGTGGTCAAATCCCTGCGTCCTGTTTTGGCTGACGGCAGCACTATGGGCATGACCGACATCATCCAAATCTTCATGCTCTGCGCCGCTGCGGTAATTTGTCTTGTGATGGACAAAAAGGCCGATGCTATTCTTGAGATGCCCGTTTTTAAGTCCGGTGTGTTTGCGGCCGTCATCTGTCTTGGCCTGTGCTGGATGGTCAATATCTTCATCGGCGCGCAGTCCACCTTCCTGACCGAGACGGTCTCGCAGTTCACCAATAAGTACCCTTGGGTATTCATTATTGCCTGCTATTTGGTGGGTAATATCACTACTTCGCAGGGTTCCACCACCGCAATCGTGATTCCGCTGGGCTTGGCACTCGGCATCAGCACTCCCGTGTTGCTGGCTGGCTGGGTCACCATCGGATCACACTTCCTGATTCCCGCTGCCTCCGAGAGTCTGGCCGCCATCGCTTTTGATACGGCGGGAACGACCAAAATCGGCAAATTCGTATTCAACACCAGCTATCTGTTACCCTCTCTGGTTATGGCCGTCGTGGATGCCGCAGTAGCGTTCCTGTTGGCAAGTGTAATCCTGTAATTTTTATGCCGCGTCGGGATTTGGGCGGTGGGCTGCCCTTGTGCAGATCCACCGCCCAATCCATACGCAGTGATTTTAGGGAGAAAGTATCCATGAAATTTACCCTGATGAGCTATCACTATCTCCGATATCCTATACGAAAGTATCTTGACAAGATGGAACGGGTCGGCTTGGATGGAATCGATATCTATTGCACCGGCCCCCAGCTTAACCCATTTGATTATTCTTTGGGTGCGCTGATTCAGTTGAACCGCGACATTCGGGATCGGCACCTGACCCCCTATGTTCTGACAGCCGAAAATTGCGTCTATCCGGTTAATCTGGCCACATCGGATCTCCTGACATGGGAATCGACTCAGCGATACTATCAGCGCCTGATTGACACGGCTCAGTTTTTGGAATGTCCTCATATCCAGATTTGCCCGGGAACGGGATATTATGATGCTGACAAGGATGAGGCATGGAAACGTCAGGTTGAGGCGGTGCAGCTTCTGGCGGAGTACGCCAAAAAGAAAGGCGTCACCATCTTTATGGAGACCTGTAAGATAACCACCACCAATCTGGTGGTTACCAGCAAGGAGCTTAAACAGTTTATCGATGATGTGGGCGCGGACAATCTGCTGGGTCTTTCCGACACCGACCAGATGTCTCAGGCCGGGGAGCACATCAACGATTACTTTGACAATCTGGGCGATAAGTATGGCTTTGTCCATTTCAGTGACCTGAACCATACGATCCCCGGAACCGGCGGGCTGCCCATGAAGGAGTATTACGACACCCTTGTCCGCAGGGGCTATCAGGGCTGGTGTTCCTGCGAGATGTGTAGCCGAGACTATTATCTGGATCCGGACAAGGCTACCGATGCGTATATCGACTATATCCGGAATGTTTTGAAAGCCTGAACCTATTCGGGGCAGAAGCCCGTAGAAATCGGGCTGCCTGTATGGAAGAGAAAGGAATGGTCTTTTATGAAACTCGCGCCCATGAGTTATCACTATGTACGCTATCCCATTGAGAAGTTTCTGGATAAGGTCGAGCGGTCTCCCTTTGACAGTATCGATCTCTATTGCAGTGCGCCTCAGTTGAACATGTTCGACTATCCGGTCAGCCGTCTTTTAGAGCTGGATAAGAGTATTCGCCGTCATCACCTTTCAGTTATGGCCATGACCCCGGAAAACTGCGTTTATCCAGTGAATTTCTGCACTCAGGATACCCTGACCCGGGAATCCAGCCTGCGGTACTATCAGCGCGCCATCGACACGGCAGAATTTCTGGGCTGTCCCCGGGTGCAGATCAGCACCGGCTTCGGGTACTTTGATGCTCCTCGGGAGGAGGCGTGGAACAACTGCCGGGAATCTATGGCACAGCTCGCCGCCTACGCAGAACGCAAGCACGTCACCCTGCTGCTGGAAGAGCTGAAAAACACGACCACGAATGTCCTCATCACCAGCAGGGATATTGCAAAGATGCTGGATGAGATCGATTCGCCCGCTGTTGTTGGTATGGTGGATATGGATCAGATGACCTACGCAGGAGAGACCATCGATGACTACTTTGCCAACTTGGGTGATAAGCTGCAACACATTCATTTCAATGACCGGGGCCATACCGTACCGGGAGATGCGGACTTCCCCATGAAAGAGTATTACGACCAGATCAAGGCGCACGGCTATGAGGGAACCTGCTCCTTCGAAATTTGCGACCGCCGCTATTACATCGACCCGGACAAGGCCATTGACGACACCGTGGCGTGGATGCGCGCCAACACGCACGAACTGGATTAAAACGGAAGGATATAAAGGAGAGCAATACCATGTGGACTCAGGAAATGTTTGGTGTTGAAAAACCAATCATTGCGCTTTTGCATCTGGATGCCCTGCCCGGCGACCCCGGCTACTGCGGCAGCATGGACACCGTGCTGGAACACGCCCGGCAGGATCTCGTGGCGCTACAGAACGGCGGCGTGGACGGAATTCTGTTTGCGAATGAATTCAGCCTGCCCTACCAGCCGGTGGCGGATGTGGCAGTGATCTCGGCGATGGCCTATATCATCGGCGCTCTGCGCCCGCTGATCCGGGTGCCTTATGGCGTCAATGTGGTCAAGAATCCGATCGCGACCATCGACCTTGCTGCTGCCACCGGCGCAAGATTTGCCCGGAGCTGCTTCTCAGGTGCATACATGGGAGAATATGGCCTTTATACCTCCAACAGCGGTGAGGCAGTCCGCCACCGCAAGGCGCTGGAGATCCCGGATATGAAGCTGCTGTTCAAGGTGAACCCCGAGGCAGACAGCTATCTGGTGCAGCGGGATATTCAGGTGGTGGCAAAATCTATCATGTTCGGTGGCTTTGCAGATGGCTTGTGCGTGTCCGGCGCTTCTGCCGGCAGCGAGCCGGATGATTCCATCCTGAACAAGGTCTACGAGGTGGCAAAGCCCCGCAATGTGCCGGTGTTCTGCAATACCGGCTGCCGCCACGAGAATGTGAGAGAGAAGCTGAAATACTGCGATGCCGTCTGCATGGGCACTGCGTTCAAGAAGGACGGCGTGTTCAACGGACGTGTGGACGAAGAGCGAGTGCGCAGCTTTATGGAGATCGTGTACGACATCCGCGCCCGACTGTGAGAAGGGAGAGCAGGATGAAACGCTATTTTCTGGGCATCGACATCGGTACCTTTGAGTCCCGCGGCATCCTGATCGACGAAAGCTTCCGAGTGGCGGCGGATGCCTCGGTGCCTCATGGGATGGACAACCCGCAGCCCGGGTGGTTCGAGCAGGAGGCCGAGGCGGTCTGGTGGGGCGACCTGTGCAAATTGTGCCGGACCCTGATAAAACAGAGCGGAATCCGGCCGGAGCAGATCGCCTGCGTGGGCACCAGTGCATTGGGCACCGACTGTCTGCCGGTGGACGAACAGTGCCGCCCGTTGCGCCCGGCCATCCTCTACGGCATCGACGCCCGCGCATCAGAGGAAGCGGCGTGGCTGACAGAGCATTACGGACAGGCGCGGGTGCAGGAGCTGTTCGGCCATCCCATCTGCTCCGGCGACACAGCCACAAAGATCCTCTGGCTGCGGCGGCATGAGCCGGAGATCTACGCAAAGACGGCCTATTTCCTCACGGGCAGCTCCTTTTTGACGGCGCGCCTGACCGGGAAATATGTCATCGATCAGGCCCTTGCCAAAGGCTCCTTCCGACCGCTGTACCAAGCGGACGGCAGTGTGAACGAGGCAGAGTGCGGGCTGTACTGCCGCCCGGACCAGATCGCGGCGTGTACATGGTCCACAGACATCGTGGGCACGGTCACACCGGAGGCTGCGGCACAGACTGGCCTTGCCGCGGGAACGCCGGTCATTACCGGTACCGGTGACTCCACGGCAGAGGCCATCAGCGTGGGTCTGGTGGAGCCGGGCACGGCCTTTTTTCAGTATGGCTCCTCGATGTTCTATTACTATTGTACGGACCACTTCGTGGGCAGCTATGTTTCGCCGCAGGGCAACGGCGCCCTCAAGGGTGGGAAGGCGTTTACCGTGCCGGGCACCTATTGTCTGGGCGACGGCACCAATGCGGCGGGCACATTGACCCGCTGGGTGCGTGACCTGCTGTACAGCAAAGAGCTGGACGCCGAAAAGCAGGGCGGCGAAAACGCCTACGCAGTCATGGCGCGGGAGGCGGCTGCTGTGCCGCCGGGCAGCGACGGACTGATGATGCTGCCGTATATCTACGGTGAGCGAAGCCCCCTGCAGGACGCAGAGGCCACCGGAATGCTCTTCGGGCTGAAAGGAACGCATGGACGGGCGCAGATCAACCGCGCTGCGCTGGAAGCCGTAGGCTATTCCACCTATCAGCACCTGCTGCTGTTTGAGGAGCTGGAGGTGCCGCCCCGGCGGATCATCACAGCGGGCGGCGGCACGAAAAACGCTGCATGGATGCAGATCATCTGCGACATGGCGGGAATGCTGCTGACCATTCCGGAGCCGTTCCAGTGCTCCAGCTACGGAGACGCCATGCTGGCGGCATTGGGCGTCGGCGCGCTGGAAAGTTTTGCCGCCCTGCGCGCCGCTTTACCGCAGGGCAGGATCTTGCAGCCGGACCGGAAAAATCATGAATTTTATCGGGAGCATTACCCGATTTTCCGGGATCTCTATCTGGAAAATCGGGACAGGATGCACAGAATGCAAAAATAAGGAGAAGACTGTCCTATGGTCATTGATACTCATATCCATCCGGCACTGTTTGCACCGATCTGTGAGGATCAGGAGCGCTTTCGCCGCCGCTGTGATGCCATGAATTATCATCTGATGAAGCCCTCCGACATGGCGCTGCTGCGCAAGCAGTATGCGCTTGCAGACATCGGACGGGTGGTGCTGCTGCCGGAGGACTGCTCTGTGGAGTCGGGGATGGTGGAGATCTCCAACGATGAGATCGCAAAGCTGGTGGCGCTGGATGCACAGTTCTATATCGGTATGGCAACGGTGGACCCCCGCCGCCCCGATGCTGTGCAGGAGCTGGAACGTGCCTTTGCTGAGCTGGGGCTGGCCGGACTTGCAGTGAACACCGCACGGCTCAAAATGTACCCCATGGACGAGCGCCTTGTGCCGCTGTATGATCTGTGCCGCAAATACCACAAGCCGATCATCTTCCACGCCGGATTCTGTCTGGAAAATAACGCGCTGGCAAAGTATGCCCGCCCGATGGAATTCGAGGAGGTGGCGCTGCGCTGGCCGGAGATCAACCTCTGCCTTGCTCATTTCGGCTGGCCGTGGGTGCAGGAGACGGCGGCTCTGCTGCTCAAGTATCCCAATCTCTACGCAAACACTGCACTGATGAACTTTGATGGTCCCTACCAGCTGTTTGCCAAAGTGTTCAAGCAGGACATGGGCGAATACTGGCTGGATCATAATCTGGCCGATAAGGTCATGTTCGGTTCGGACTCGCCCCGCATTCGCCCGGTGCGCAGCAAGCGGGGGCTGGATAGTGTGGAGATGCTGCCCGAGACGAGGGAAAAGATCTACTGGAAAAATGCAATGCGCTTTTTTGGATGGGAGGGCCAGAACAAATGAGATTTGAGCTGAAGGAAGTAAGCATCTGCGCAGAGAAGGAGTTTGAGCTGATCCGCATCACCGACCCGGTGCGTGAATTTGTGGCACAGACCGGAGTAAAGAACGGCGTCGTCTATGTCATCACGGAGCACACGACCACCGGCATCATGGTGAACGAGAGCCTGCCCTGCGTGGAAAAGGATATTATGGAGACGCTGGACCGGATCGCGCCGGAAGACTATCCTTACCATCATAACCACTATCTGCCCACCTACGGCACCATCGGCGGCAATGCACCCGGCCATCTCAAGAGTCTGCTCACGGGGAACCACTGCGTTTTTCCGATCGCAGAGGGCAAGATCAAGCTGGGCAGCGCAGCGGATATTTATTTCTGCGAGTACGATGGCATCAAAAACCGCAAATATATGATCTACGTCATGGGCGAGTAGGGGGGCTGCGGAATGAAAAAAGCAATCGCAATGGCAGACAACTGCATTGATGTCTACTACCGGATGGACCGGTACTATCTGACGGGCAACAGCATCGACTTCGCCCTCAACTACAAGGCGCAGGGCGGAGACGTGACCGAAATGACCGTGCTGGGCAACGATGTCTTTGCAGATGCGCTGGTGGAGCGGCTGAAGCAGCGTGATATTCCGCTGCGGGTGCTCAAAAGGATCGACCGCCCCACCGGTATGGCAAAGATGGACCTCGTAGACGGGGACAAAAAGCATCTGGAATTTCACGGCAACGCCATGGAGGAGATCGAGCTTTCCGCGGAGGATATGGAATTTGTCAAGGGCTTTGACATCGTGTACGCAGAGCGCTGGGCAAAGGTAGAGCGCTATATCGCTGCGCTGCGCCAGCCGGGGCAGATCTGGGTCTACGACTTTTCGAAACGACTGGAGCAGCCCTCCAACGACGCGCTTCTCCCCTATCTGGATTACGCCTTTTTCTCCTACGACAAGGATGATGACTATATCCGGGAATTTATGCGCCGCACGAAAGCGAAGGGCGCAGGCTGTGTGATCGCCATGCTGGGCGAGCATGGAAGCCTTGCCTACGATGGACAGAGATTCTATCAGCAGGCGGCGGAAAACGTGCCGGTGGTAAATACGGTGGGAGCAGGCGATTCTTATATTGCGGCATTCACCTACGGCGTGAGCCTTGGGGAGAGCATCCCGCAGTGCATGGCGCGGGGCAAGGCCCTTGCGACCCGGATCGTGCAGCAGTTTGATCCTTATTTACAGGAAAAGGAGCAATAACGATGGAACTTTCACAGTTGTGTGCAGCAAATTATCATTACAAGCGCTATACGCTGGATTATTTTCTGGAATCTGCCGAGCGGCTGGGCTATCAGTCCATCGAACTGTGGGCATCCGGCCCCCACCTCCATCTGGAGGATTTCGACACTGCCCGTCTGGCTGAGCTGAACCGCAAGATCAAGGCACATCATCTTGCTCTGCGCTGCTTTACGCCGGAGCAGTGCGTGTATGCCATCAGCGTTTCTCATCCGGATAAGGTCTATCGGGATCGCACCGTGGACTTTTTCAACCAGCACATCGAAGCGGCCGTGCAGCTGGACTGCGACCACATGGTGGTATCCACCGGCTTTGCTTATCTGGATGTGGATGCAGAGGATGCGTTTGGCTGGTGTGCAGAGGCAATGGGACGCATTGCCCGCAAGGCAGAGCAGGAGGGCGTGACGCTGGCGGTAGAGCCTTTTA
>ERZ827528.4210-NODE-4210-length-10835-cov-35.896846_pt1 | contig 10835 bp, 13 predicted proteins | sample MGYA00519768_ERZ827528 | MGnify/ENA primary metagenome ERZ827528 (study PRJEB31778, sample SAMEA3449343) | human gut metagenome | biome: human gut; feature: human-associated habitat; material: faeces | place: United Kingdom | collected 2010/2012 ...
CCTTGCCGGGTTCTTAGGGCAGCGTCCTAAGTGGGACGGGGCAACGCCCAGCCCCTCGGGAGAGCCCACAACTTTGGAGCGTAGCGGAGAAGTTATAGTGGGCTATACCGGTGCAAGCACGGTTGTTCACGCCACGACAACGGAGTACCACTTGAAATCCGGCTTTCTGCGCCTTTCAATTTCTTTTCCCTATGTTCGGGTCGGTTTCACCGTCAATCGTGCCGTCCTACGTTTCTTTTGGGCTTTCCGTGGGGCTTTCGTCAGGTTGTCTGTCTTCACTATGGGGATTGTCGGCTTCATCACCGACTGCCCGGTCGGACGTTGCAGGTGAGCGAAGGGAAGAAGAAGGAGAGCCTGCTCCGCTACCTGTGCTGTCCGTATCCCGTACCTCGCTTTGGCTGTCACCCGGTATGGTATTTTGTACACCCTGCATCGGCAAATTACCGAAAAGAGGTGTCCGCACATCGCCCGGCTGTCCTTTGGCGGTTGCCGAAGGTCTGACATAATGGGGATTGGTCACAAGGACACCCCCGACGTACCAGCCCGTGAGAAAATGCAGGGTGTGTATGGAAGTGCGGTTGTTGGTTCGGGTGGTCAGCATACCGAGCCTGTTAAAACTGTCAATGAGCTTGCCTATTGTCTTGCGGTTACATCCCAAATATTCTGCCAGTTTCACATCGGAAGCTGTGACCTGTCCCACCTCCAGTACAATCTCAACGCCCTTGATTTTATAAACGGTTCTTGCCCGTACCGCCTCGGTCATCAGTCGGTGCAGGCACTTCTGCCTGAAAGCGGAGAATTTGCTTTCCAAAAGAAAATCCCACTGTCCGGCAGAAAGAATGGTGCAGTAGTGAATGGTCTGTTTGTCCTTGCACATAGTCTATGATATTATGGTGTTACAACGGTCAGCTACATGCCGCCTGTTTTAAGTGAATCCGATTTGTGCCTCTTGCTGCTACGCAATGCCTCAAGCCGTTTGTTAAACTCTTCCTCGTTGCCCGTTCCCGATGTTCCGCCCTGCTCAATCCAAGCGATGATTTCATTCTCGAAGAAATAGAGTTTGTTGCCCCTCTTGTGGTAGGGAATGCGCTTATCGGATGTCATGGCGTAAATGGTGGAACTGGATTTGTTAAGCAAGGTTGCCACATCGTCCAAAGTGAGCAACCGTCTTTCCTGTCTCTGCCCTGTATTGCCCAGCACTTTCTCCACCTTGTCCGCAAGCTGCCCGACTTTTTCAATCAGCATGGAAACAGCCTGCGGGAGTTGTTCAAATGTGATGTTATCCATATATCTGTTTCCTTGTTTTATTCTGTGTGGTTCATTATTTCAGCGTTATCTGTTCGGAAGCTTTGCGCTTCAGGTCGTTCACCACGTCCGCATAGACCTGTGTGGTTGCCACGTTGCTGTGCGTGAGCATCTTCGATATGGTGTAGAGGTCTGTCCCGGCGGCAAGCTGCAGGGTTGCGTAGGTGTGCCGAAATCCGTGAAAGGTGATGTACTTCGTTATTCCGGCAGACTTTATCCAGTCTTTGAGATACAGGGGGAGAATGGTCTGCGTAAGCCCCTTGAACACCTGCCCGGTGGAACGCTCACCGCACAGTGCGAGTGCTTCATCGGACAACGGCAGCACGGCTTCCGTCTTTGTCTTCTTGGTGACGATGTGCATGCACCAACCACCGTCCGCACCCCTGATAATGTTCTCCCACTGCAAGCGGATGATGTCGCTAATGCGCAGTCCCGTAAGGCAGGAGAAGAGTGCGGCAGTCCTTATGACAGGCTTCTCGCAAGGCGTGTCGGCAAGCATTCTCACCTCTTCGAGCGTCAGGAACTCACGTCTTGTGCTGCTTTCCTTTGCGTGTTTCAGCCGTGGGGCGATGTTCTCCTTTATCCGCTTCTCCTCATAAGCGATGCGCAGGACACATTTCAGTTTGTTCAAGTTGTTGTTGGCGGTGGAAGCCATTATCTTGGTTTTGGTCTGCGTGGTGAGGGACAGCATGTAGGTGAGAAAACCTTGGCAGTATTCCACCGTCAGTTCGTCAAAGGTGCAGTTGCCACCGCAATACCTTTCAAAATGCTTGTAGGCGGTATTCCAGTTCCGGAAATTGTCATCGTCCGCCATTTTGGAACGGAAATACTCCAAGAAACTCTCCTTTCCCCTGTTGCGGTCAAGGAAACCGTATTCCTCATTGATTATGGCTTCGGTTCTGCGGCATTTGATAAGTTCCGCATTGCGGAGCATGGTCTTGTTGAACTCCGCCTCGAACTTGTCCGTGGGATTGGCATAGATGTATATGCCGAGATACTCCCGTCTTGTCGGCTTGCCTGTCTTCGGGTGTCGCACGGGCGGATAGAAGTCAAGATACAGCGACAACTGCCCGTTCTTGATAGGTCGCTTCCTGACTGTCACTTTCGTACAAATGTTTGTCATATCGGTTATGTATTTAATTGTTGGTTAATTATTTATCCTGTTCTCTTTTGGCTTTTGTGCTTGCGCTGTTACGCTCCGCTATTTTTCGGGCTGCGTCCCAGTCGGATTTGAGGTAGTACAGGCGGTTGCCGTGTATGCGCTTCGTCCTTACCCCGTGGGAAAGTGCGAACCTGCGGACTTGTGTTTTTCCCAACCCGAACAGTCGCATGATGTCGAAACAGGAATACCAATGCTCCGACAGGTTGTTTCCCAGACGTTCCTCTTCCTCCGCCATAGCCTTTTCCACCTCCGTTTTCGGAAAACACTTGGTGGCATTGGCTTTGATACAGGGTATCGAATAGCGCATACGGAGATTGTAAAAGCGTCCGTAGGTATAATTGAACTTTTGGCATATCTCCGCCATTGTATAAAGGTCGCTTCCGGTACTCTCTTTGTCTGTGAACGTATCACGGACGGACTGTTTGTAGTTAGTTGCCGGAATGAGCTGCCGTTTCTTCGGGCTGCTCTTGGATTTTCCCTTTCCCTCATTTTGGGAAGGTGAAACATTTTCGATGTTTTGTATATTCCCTTTCATTTTCCCTTTTGTTTTCCTGCCCTGCTTGGCGAATACTGAAACGCTCCGCTTGCAGTAGGTTGTTTCTTTAATCATCAGGAAGAAATCTTCTTTGGTGATTAGCGTGATGTGATAGGTTATCCTGCAAGCCCGGAGTGTCCCCTTATATATCAGGTTGTACACGGTGCGGCTGCTCACTTGCAGAAGGTTCGCCACTTCCCCAATGGTGAGGAACGGCTTGTTTGGCATATCCCAACCGTAGTCGGGCAAACCTGTTAATTTCTGTTCAGTATGACGGTCCATTATCGAAGAAATTTAATTGTACGCTGTTGAACATTGTTGCACGTTGCTGAAAGGATGTCGTGCCGTGTGCCCCCTCTCACGTGGTACAACTGCGGTACAAAAATACTCCAACAAGGACTAAACGCCAATAGTCCGAAATCTCGTTTGTTAAAATGTATTGGCTGTAAATCAAGGTTTTATAACGCTTGTCTTTGCAACCGTTTGTCTTCGTTTTGACCTCTGAAACTCCATGTGGAAGGATTTCCCGGAACCGCTCGGCCCGAGGGCAAAAAAGTTCGAGTTGTCCGTCAGCTTCTGTCTGCCTTCCTTGCCGGTGATGTCGATGGCGACAGGCACTCCCTGGCGGTCAGTGTAATAGACTTTCACCGGGGTGTCTTCGCTGTGCTGCACACGTTCCTTGTACATCAGGCACATCGCTGCGTCCGATAGGGTCAGGAACCGGTCATACTCTTCATTCAGGCTGTAGCAATTGCCCGGGAACGAGCCGACGAACAGCTCCAGCTGGTTGTAGGCTCGTTTGGAGATATGGATTCCCATTCTACCGAAAGCGTTCTCCAGATGATTCGTACACTTCTGCAGGTCCGTATCGCCGGACACGGCCACTATAAGGTTGAAATGGCTGTACACGAGCTGCTTGCTCTCGCGGGCAATTACCTCCTGTACACGTTTTATGTCTTCGACCGCTGCCTGGTTGCTCGGGTTGGGAATGCTCGCGTGCCGGTTCTTCTTCTTGTCCAGCAGCGATAGTTCACGCTTCTGGTTGGGAAGGAAGATGACCTGGTTATAGACCACTGTATCGGCATTCGGAATGCTGTCAATGGCCGAGACAAGATCCACGGGCATTTCCGTGTTGTTCACTTCTATATTGGTATAGGGTCTGATCATCGAAGGCAGCGAGATGCAGTCCACGTCCACGAGACTGTACACCTTGCAGCGCTTGTCACCCATCGAGACGCTCTCATCGTCCGACTTGAAGTTCGTCATCGAGATAATACGGTCCTTGAAGTTCATGGCGAAATACCGGTCCACGTAATCGCTTGCCTCGGATTTGTTCAGGAAACGCGCCTGCACGCCGCTGTCCCGCAACTGGTCCTGTACCTTGCGGATCTTGACAAGGAAATCACGCCATTTCTTGTTGTCGAACGAGAAAAGGCGGCTTTTCCTGGCTTCCTGCGTGATGGTCAGGTAACACATGCTGTCCGTGTACGCCCTTCCCTTGAAATACCGGAAATACGATTCAGAAAGGAACTCCTGTTTCCCGGTATCCTCGTTGACAAAACGCTTCCTCACGAAGATGTCCTGCTTGTGAATGGCATAACCTTCTCCCAAGGTCAGGGCAAGGGCGGAGAACAGATGCGTGAAATCGTAGTAGCTGTCTATGTTCGCCGAATACTTCTGTACCGGATTCTCGATCTTCAGCACGGCGGAGTATTCACCCGTCTTGGTGTACAGGACACCCACGCCTTCCGTGTCTTCCACCGAGAAATAGATGTCCTGGAAGATACGCTTGCGCTTGCCTCCGGTACCGAACGCATGGACGGATATGGCCATACCCGCGCATAAGGCAACGAAAATCAGGATAATGTATAGGGTCATTTCAATATACGTTCAATTAAATAGGGGTAGGCCCGTATCTCATACGAACCTACCCGCGTTCAACATTCAATATAGCCACACATTGCTGTGATGGTTTAATTTTGTCAGACCTTACGCGAGTAGGCATAGACGAACACGCCTCGGTCCGTTCTCTTGCTGTGCAGACCTTTCCGCTGCTTGAAGATGATTAGCACGATGCCCACCGACAGAATGACTGTCAGCGCGGCCAGTCCGGCCACGAATCCGGCAAGGCAGTAAGCGGCTATGAAGCCCGCGATGGCTCCGCCTGCCGTTCCTGCCGCCCAATAGATGTAGCGGCCCTGCAATCCCATCACTTCAAGAGGACGTTGCAGCCCCTTGAACAGCGGATAGTCCGGATAACGTGTTTCCTTGCTTTTCATCCCTCGGTACTTTTATGCGTCAATGCCGAAAAACAAAGGAAGAGCCTGTGCTGCTGCAATCAGGAAAAGACATGCACCAACCACCATCATGATCTTCTTTTTGACATCCTGCTCTTCGTTGTTCATGGCGATGTAAACGGAGATGGCGCCGATAATGGCGACTACACCGGCGATGGCATAGCAGAGCTTGACCATGACTGGTACATACTTGACAATTTCCTCCGCCACGGTAGATAGTGCGGTAGTACCGGCTGAATAGTCGCCGGCCGTACTCTGGGCCATTGCCGTGGTACCAGAGAACAAAGTGAGTGCAAGCATCTTCACTTTGGTGGAAACACCTTGGATGAATCCTTTTGCCTTTCGGCACATTTGTTTTACTTTCTGAAACATACTTGATCGTTTTTGAGTTAATATTTATGTATTGGATTGTTAAACAGCCTTATATGCGATAACCGAAAAATGCCGGAAGCACGATGGAGGCCCCGATGATGAACAGGCACGCGCCAAGCAGCGATAAAAAGGATTTGACGATGCCGTCCTCTCCAGTGTTCATCTTGATGTAGATCTGGAAGGCGGACACGATGACCAGAACGGATGCGATGGAGTAGCATATATACAGGACATACAGCATCATCGTGACCACGAAGTCGTGCATCGTGGCCAGCGCATCCGCTCCCCAGCTGTAGTTCACGCTGCCGCTCTTGGCGAAAGCCGCATAGGGTACAAGAATTAACAGGCATACTATCTTTTGCTTAATCGACATGCTACAATTTGTCTTTAATTGGTTTCCAGGCCATCTCCGGACGATTTTCCAGTTTGCCCCTGGAAAGCATCGCCTTGTACATTTCATCTGCACTGAAGCCATCAGACAGGTAGGGCGTGGTTTCCTCCATCTTTTCCTCCGCCTTGGCTTTGAGACGCTCCAGTCTTTCTTCCGGGGTCTCCTTTGTCTCCGGCTTTTTGTCCGCCGGCTTCTGGTCGGTGGCAGAATCGCCGCCTGATGCTGTTTCAGTATCGTATTGCTCGTTGCCGACACGGAACCCGGTTTCACTCTCGCTCACGGCAACACTCTCTTCGTCCTCCAGTGTGCCGAGGTCGAAAACTTCCTCCTCTGTCTTGCCGGTTCTCCTTTTTCCATAGAGATCCTGCATAATGATGACCGCGTAATAAATGAGGTACGCGACCGTCAGAACAATGGCAAAAATGAAATATGATCTCATATCTTTTAGTATGGATATTGAATTTTGTATTAGTTTGATTTCACAAATAAAAAAGGAGAATTCCGAACTACGAAATAATTGTGTATTAAACGGATGTTTTCTTTACAAGATTTATATCGATTTTGAAAATCGTACTATAAAATCGTACTATATCGCCTTAATGAACGGGAAAAATGAAGAAGTCAGGGCATAAAAAAAGCCCTCCGTTCAGGAGGGCTTCCATTGGCAGATTCGCTTTTTTAGGTCAGCGTTTCTTGCCTCGCAAGCAATCATTCAGATCCTTGTATTCGCTATATCGGACAGCTTCGTTGCTGACCCGTTCGCCGTATAGTCCGGCTATGGTTTCCACGGTCTTTTGCCCGGCAAGGTCGTTGTCGAGATAACAATGTATATGCAGGTATCTCTGCAGGTACATCAATGCCTTTTTCAGGTTGTTTACGGAGTTCATGACAAGGTAGTCGCAAGGCTGGTCTATACAAATGGTCCAGTTGCATGACTGCTTCAATGTCAGGTAAGACAGAAAGTCCATGAACCCCTCGAACACGCAGACCCGTTCCTGTATCTCTCCGCACTGATGTCCAATCAGGGAGATGTCCTTGTTCTTGATACATCCTTTATAATAGGCGTTGCGCATTTCATATCCGCCCGAAACATTACCGAACGCGAGGGCAAAATAATGCCGGTCACGCAATTCATAATGGATTTCCTTGCAGAACATACGTCCTATGTCAGCATCTATTTTCCGGGACTGAAGGTAAGAGTATAACGCGTGATGCCGTAACGGGACGACAATCAGATTTTTCATATCCGATTCCACGGGACGGGGCGGAAGAGCCTGGAAACGGACTTTCGGCAAAGGCATATCGCTCGAATGCCGCCCGATGTATGCCAGTACCTCGCTTACACTTTCAGTCTGGTAAAGGTATTTACCCAATTCCACGAGGTCGCCTCCGGTGGCCGCCCCAAAATCATACCATTCGTTCAACCGGTCATTGACCTTGAACGACGGAGACTGTTCATCCCTTAACGGCGAGAGATACCAGTACTGATCCGATTTAATGTATTGCGCATGGTGGCCGAGCTGCGCCAGAAAGTCCACTATGCGTACCTGTTTTGCTTCTTCTATAGTCATGGCTGTTTTCTTTCACTTGTTCACACGGAAATGGTTTAGTTTAGTTTTATTCCCTATATATATACATACTAAAGTAAACTGAAATATATATGCCCGCGCCCGGCTTCATTCTTCATCAAAAAGCCTTGCTTCCGCGGGGGTCATGTCATAGTAGAACAGCTTGTCCTGCTTGACAACAAGTTTCAGGTTGTCCGTCAGGTACTGCAGCAGTTTTATCATGACACTGCGGCCACGTTTGAAGCCTATGTTTTCATAAGAGGCGATCAGACGTTGCAGTACATTCTCAAAGCCCCTGATGGGTTTGCCGTCAAAGGCAGCGGAAAGGGCTTCCCGGTGCTGCTCGATGCTCAGCTCCGTAAAGCTTGTCCGTTGCCTGGGCTTCGGGGTGTCGCCGAACGTGTGCCCTTCGGCGATGACCGGGAGCCCGTTGTCGTCCACGGTGAACGCGAAGGGTTTGAACTCCTTTTCCCGGATATGCAGGGCATGGACTTCACTGACAGACGGATTCTCGTTGCATTTGCTGATGACCAGTACTGTTTCCGCCTTGTTGCTCATCTCCGTACCGATATGGCCTCGTACATTGTTGTCCCCTTTGTTCAGGTGCAGCACGCAATGGATATGCAGGTCGTAACGAGAGGACCATTCCATCATTTTGTTGATGACCTCCACCGATTCGCTGGTGCTGTTGATGTCCAGCATAAGGTCGCGGATACCGTCAATGATAACCAGCCCATAACCTTTACCCTGACGCAGGGCATAGTCTATCACACTTATACGGACTGTCGGAGAATACTCCCGCAGGCAGATGAAATCAAGGTTCTCGCTGTCTGCTGTGGTAGGAAGCCCGGCCAGACGCAGAATACGTTCCAGCACCGTGTGACAATGATAGCGGCTCTGCTCGGTATCGACATACAGGATCCGGCGTTTACCTTCCGGCAGATGCGCCCGGTAGTTCAGCACCTGCTTACCTGCCAGGGAAGCGGCGACAAGGGCGGAGACATTGAATGTCTTCTTGGATTTTGCCTTGCCGGTCGATGCACTGAAATTGCCGAGAGTCGCTATGGTCGAATTGTCAATCCAGATAATTTGCGGCGGGGTCTCGTATGTATCCGTCGCCTTGATTTGGGAAGCTGAAAGAATATCTGACAGACGGGTCTCTTCCAATCCCATTCCCGTCTTCTGGTCAGTTCTTCTTTCGTTTTCCATGGCGTTTCTCGTTTAAGAAGGGTTGTACTGCTGCCGCCTCGTGTGCCATCCGCGTGGCATCATCGACGGCAAGTTCATGATTCTGCAGGAGCCATTCGTCCAGTTCCTCCTTGGCAAAGTAGATCATCTTGCCGCGAGGCTTGTAGTGAGGAATCTCCTTGTTGGCCGTAAGTTTATACAGCATACTTTCTGATACCCCGATGTACATGCAGGCTTCCGAAAAAGTAAAGACCTTTTTGGTCGCGTAAATGTTCTTTTCCAGCAATTCCACCCGTTCCAGAAAGCTCTCGACCGGTTCCAATTTCCGGATAATCGCTTCAAGGGCCGTGAGCCGTTCGCTCAACCTTTCCATGAATGTCAATCTGTTACTATTCTGCATAAGACATTGATTAAAAATTAGACAATGGAAGCATGCTTTCCGTCATATAGCGCTAACTGTAGTCAAAGGTAGGACAAGTGAATTGCTTGACGGAAATTTATACCGTGATAGTTGCCACGTATCACGGCAACTATCACGCTTTTACCTTTCACATGCTTTATTTTTTTGCACTTATTGGCACCACCTCAGTTCATCGACGGTCCGCTTGATTGCGTAGGCCGCCGACGTCATGCCGTTTCGCATGGCAGACAACGCGGATGAAAGACTCGTGGCTGAAACGAATCCTTTCCCGTCTTTGGTCCGCAGAAATTTTCCCTTGCTGAGAACTGTCTGCCATTGGGCCTGAATAAAGGAATGCTCAAGAAGGGCATCGAACAGGATAGCCACACGGCGCACGCTGTTCACCCGAAGGCTGAAACCTCTCTTGCAGGAGAAGAGAGATTCCATGTCGTCAATGGTTACGGAAGAGCAGAACAGATGATAAGTGTTGGCGCAAGAAACGATACCGGCCAGTTGTTCGCGTGAAAGGCTGCAGTCAAAAGAAAGAAATGAAAACTTTGCCGGATTACAATCGGAGGATGCCAGTTCCGATGTGTCATACTTCCGCTTCAGTTCCATGCACTCCTCGAAAGAAAGGCTCGGGGCGGAAAAAAGCGGTTGGATAAGGTGGGGACAGTCAGTCAGCAGTCCCTTGACGATGTGGATGTTCATTTCGTGGCAGTTCCGGCAGACAGCGTTGTTGCAGTCAATATACCGGTGACTGTTCACGAAATCCTCCACATAACGGCAATACTGTTTGCCGTAGATTTTGACCTCCTGGAGATAAACTGTTTTTGCTTCGGTAAGCAGGGCGAAAAGTTCTTCCGCCACGTCCTGTGCCGCTTCAATGTGATGCGGGTGTTTGCTCCCCTCAAAAAGAGAGAAGGCTGATGTCAGCTCTTGTCATGTCGATTTACATTTAATTGGTTTATAATAATATATCATAAAGGTATTGTTTTTCGATTGTATCTGCAATCGATGACGCCCTTAAAATATCTACTTGTAAATTTGACATGATATGGTATATCATTGGTCACTCAAACAATCCGTTGACCAGGTTGACCGCATCATCCTTTTTCTGGTTGATGATTTTGGCGTACACCTGTGTCATTTTCACGTCAGCATGGCCGAGCAGCTTGGATGTCGTATATAAGTCTGCTCCGAGTGTCAGCATCATCGTCGCGAACGTGTGCCGCGCTGTATGGAATATACACGGCAAAGCAAGCAACAGCGAACAGGTATAGATTAAACGTAAACCGTTAGGAATAAGCGATATTTCGGTATTTTGCGAAGTTGAAAAAATGCAAACGACAACGGAATATTGAGGTTGTTCAGTTACCAAACCGTTAGCCGGGCAGTTACCGAAACGGGAACAGGTAACGGAAAGCGATGAAAAGAAATCCCCACCGTTTTGTTTGCGTTAATACACAGTGTTTTGCGCATCAAGGGACGCTTATATGGCAAGTAAATTTGCACTTAAAAATATAAGCGTATGAAAGTAGAAAAATTCAAGGTGCTGCTCTACCTCAAAAAGAGCGGACTGGACAAGTCGGGCAAGGCTCCCATCATGGGACGCAT
>ERZ827528.4212-NODE-4212-length-10833-cov-7.918909_pt1 | contig 10833 bp, 10 predicted proteins | sample MGYA00519768_ERZ827528 | MGnify/ENA primary metagenome ERZ827528 (study PRJEB31778, sample SAMEA3449343) | human gut metagenome | biome: human gut; feature: human-associated habitat; material: faeces | place: United Kingdom | collected 2010/2012 ...
TGCGGCGGTAGATGTCGTCCTTCTGGAACGAGACGTCGAGACCGATCTCCGAGAGGTTCATAAATCCCTCCTGCATCGTGCTGCGTTCCTGGTCGGTGAGCGATCCGCGCACCGAGAGCTCGATGCACGACTTGGCGGCGCGGTCGTCCTCGCAGAGGGGCATGCGGCCCGTGAGGCGTTTGATGGCGTCGATGTTCAGCCCGTGCTCGGCCACGACCTTCGTCACCTCGGCGATGTGGCGTGCCGTGACGGTGCGGCCCAGCAGGGTGATGATGTAGCGGTTTTTGCCCTGACGGCCCACCCAGTCGTTGTAGCGTTCCTCGGAGATGGGCGTGAAACGGATCATCACGCCCAGTTCCGACGCCTTGAACAACAGCTCCTTCATGATGCTTCCCGACTTGTCGGCCGTGGTCTTGATCAGGATGCCGAGCGTCAGCGACTGGTGGATGTTGGCCTGTCCGATGTCGAGGATGAAGGCGTCGTAGCGTGCGAGGATCTCGGTGAGCGACGAGGTCATGCCCGGTTTGTCTTCACCCGAAATGTTGATCTGGATAATTTCAACGTTGTTCTGCATCGTATAATGTATGATGTTTTCCGGCGCTTTCTGCAAAAAGCGCAGACAAAGTTAATAAAGTTCTCTTTTTTTTGGCTATTTTTGCCTCACAAACTTAAAAAACGGAATTATGTGGACATTTTTAGCGGCCGAAGAACCTGCCTCGCTGATCGTGCCGGACAGTGTGCAGAAAGCGAATCTGGCCGAAGCGGTCAATAAGATCGTGAACATGGATTTCAGCACTTTGTTCGGCTCGCTGATTCGTGAATCGCTCTGGATTCTTGTCAAGGTTCTCATTGCGCTGGCCATCTATTTCATCGGACGCTGGCTCGTGCGCCGCTTCCTGCGGCTGATCGACGTGGCCATGCAGCACCGCAATGTCGACATTTCGCTGCGTTCGTTCACGCGTAATACCGTCAGCGCGTTCTTCACGCTGCTGCTCATCCTGATCGTCGTGTCGACGCTGGGCGTCAACGTGACATCGCTCATCGCCGTCGCGTCGGCCGCCACGCTGGCCATCGGTATGGCTTTGAGCGGCACGGCCCAGAACTTTGCCGGCGGGGTGATGATCCTGCTGATGAAACCCTACCGCATCGGCGACTACATCTCGGCGCAGGGACAGTCGGGAACCGTGCGCGACATCAAGCTCTTCTCGACGGTGATCGCCACGGCCGACAACCAGACGATCTACATTCCCAACAACTCGATTGCGACGGCCATCATCGACAACTATTCCACCTCCGAGACGCGCCGCGTGGACTGGACCGTGGGCATCTCCTACGGCGACGACGTGGATGTGGCCCGCAAGGCCGTCCTTTCGATGCTGGCCGCCGATCCGCGCGTCCTGCCCGATCCCGCCCCGGTGGTGTGGGTCGCTGCGCTGGCCGACAGTTCGGTGAACCTCTCGATCCGCGCATGGGTGAAGAACGCTGACTACTGGAACGTCTTTTTCGAGCATAACGAGCAGTTCTACAAGGAGCTGCCGAAGGCCGGCATCAACTTCCCGTTCCCGCAGATGGACGTGCACCTGACCAAAGAGTAGGGTATGAAAACGCGCCTTTTCACCGTTCTTGCGGCAATGAGCCTTTCGGCCTGCAATCCTGACCGGGGACCCGAGTATACGACCCCGGCGGAATTCGGCGAGGTGACCGTGTCGCCGCAGACCATGGCCTTCGATTCGGAGGTCAGGGTGAAGGTGTCCGTTTCGTGCCCCTACGGGCTGCGCAACGTCTGCATTCTCTACATGCTCGACGGCGACGAATCCGACGTGAGGACCGTCGCGAAGACCGAGCCGCCAGCCGACGTCACCTCGTTCGATTACGAGGGAGTCATTCCCCGGCAGAGAGCCGGCCGGAAAGTGACTTTCCGGATACGTGCCATCACGGCATACAATGTGCCCTCCTATACGCAGCTCCGGGAATATACGGTTCCCGACGAAGAGGAGGAAGAATCCGAACAACCCATTTAAACAACGAAATAGCAATTTTATGGAACTGAAAGAGATTCTGGCCATTTCGGGCCAGCCCGGACTTTATAAATTCGTGGCGCAGTCCGTGCGCGGCGTGATCGTCGAGTCGCTGCTCGACGGACGGCGCATGAATGCCTCGGCGAATGCCAAGGTGAGCGCCCTTTCGGAGATTTCGATGTTCACCGAAGGCGAGGACATTGCGCTGGCCGACGTTTTCACCCGGATCTACGCCCACACGGGCGGCAAGGAGGCGATCAGCCCCAAGGAGTCGCCCGAGAAGCTGAAAGCCGCGTTTGCCGAGGTGCTTCCCGAGTACGACCGCGACCGGGTGCATGTTTCGGACATCAAGAAGTGTTTCGCGTGGTACAACACGCTGGTCGGGGCGGGATTCACGGAGTTCAAACTTCCGGCCGAGAACGAATAGCGAAAAATATCCCGGCCCGTGCCGGGACGAACCGAAAGCCGCTGCGGCTTTCATAAAGACCTGTCGTTATGGAGAGGAAAACGAAAGTGCTGGCACTGGTTGCCCACGACAACATGAAACGCGACCTGGCGGAGTGGGTCGACTGGAACAGCCGCAAGTTGAGCCGCCACCATTTGGTATGTACGGGTACGACCGGCAAGATGGTCGAAAAGACCCTGCGCGACCACCGGGAGGAGCACGAGGACGAGACGGAGGAGAAACCCGAGCTGAAAATCACGCTGCTCAAGTCGGGTCCGCTGGGCGGCGACCAGCAGCTGGGGTCGCTCATCGCCGACGGAAAGATCAATGCGCTGATTTTCTTCTGGGACCCGATGTCGGCCCAGCCGCACGACGTCGACGTGAAGGCGCTGCTGCGTCTGGCGACGCTTTACAACGTCCCGACGGCCATCAACCGTTCGTCGGCCGATTTCCTGATCTCCTCGCCGCTGTACGAGGACGACGGCTACGAACCCGTCGTGAAGGATTACAAGGCCTATGTCGAGCGGGTGCTGAAATAGGCGATGGATTGAAAAGGAAACGGGCGTGAATTTCACGCCCGTTTCCTTTTTCGCTATTAAGTGTACGCAGAGGTTGTTTTTGCAGGAATCCGAAGCGTTTACTCCATGTCCAGCGGCATGGATTCGATGACCGCTTTGTTGGCGGTCTTGAGCCGTTCGGGAAGCACCTTCATCACCTTGCGGTCGTAGGTGAACAGACCGTTCACTTCGCCCTCCACGTCGGTGGTCTGGGTGTAGACGGCGCCCGAGAAGCCCAGACGCACGTATTTGATCAGGCTTTTGGCGTATTTCTCATACTCTGCCGTCACCTCCTCCGGGGTCTTGAACTGCACGTAGCCCCAGTTGCGCTTGTTCCACCAGAGGTGTCCCTCCATGGGCAGCCCGATGCCGCCGTATTCGCCCAGCACGTTCACGCGCTGCGGATCGAAGAGTTTCATGGCGGGACCCGGGTAGTTGTGCAGGTCGAGCATGTGGCCGCAGGGACGGTGGTTGCCGCCGCTGGCGGGGTTGACCAGACGCGAAGGATCGTACTCCATGGTCCAGTTCACGATGCGCTCGGTGTCGAACTGGCCCCATGCCTCGTTGAAGGGAACCCATACCACGACGCTCGGGGAAGACATGCAGAAATCCATGATCTCCTTCCACTCCTTGCTGAAGTTGTCCTTCGACTCCTGCGTGCGGTTCTTGTCCGTACCGCCGTTGTAGGTGTACATTTCCCACTTGTTGCCCATGTCTCCCGAGGGCATGTCCTGCCATACGAGGATGCCTTCGCGGTCGCAGTGGTAGTACCAGCGCGCCGGCTCGACCTTCACGTGCTTGCGGATCATGTTGTAGCCCAGCTCCTTGGTCTTCAGAATGTCGAACAGCAGCGCTTCGTCGGTCGGTGCGGTGAAAAGTCCGTCGGGCCACCAACCCTGGTCGAGCGGGCCGAAGTGGAAGAGCGGTTTGTCGTTGAGCGTCATGCGGAGGATGCCGCCCTTGTCGCGCTTGGTTCCGATCTTGCGCATGGCGGTGTACGAATCGACCTTGTCGACGGTTTTCCCGCCCTGCCTGAGCGACACTTCCATGTCGTAGAGGAACGGCGAGTCGGGGCTCCAGAGTTTCGGCTCGGCGATGCACAGACGCAGCGGGTTTCCGGGAAGTCCCGTCGCCGAAGCCACGAGCTTGCCCTTGTCGAGGATCTTCACCTCCACCAGATCGCCCGTCGTGCAGTTTTCGGCCGCCACGGTTACGGCGATGTTCTTCTGGTCCAGGTTGGGAATGGCCTTGATGCCCGAGATGTGGCTCTTCGCCACCGGTTCGATCCACACGGTCTGCCAGATGCCGCTGACCGGCGTGTACCAGATGCCGTTGGGGTTCAGCACCTGCTTTCCGCGGGGCTGGTATCCCTTGTCCGTGCCGTCGAACACGCGTACGACCAGCTTTTGCTCGCCTTTGGCCTTGAGATAGGGGGTGATGTCGAGCGAAAAGGGCGTGAAGCCGCCCGTGTGCGAGCCTGCAAGGATGTCGTTCACGAATACGTCGGCTTTCCAGTCCACCGCGCCGAAGTTCAGCAGCACGTTGCTGCCTTTCCAGGCGGCGGGCACGCTGAACGTGCGGCGGTACCAGAGTTCATTCTTCTCGGTGAGGCCCTTCTGCACGCCCGACAGCGAGGATTCGACAGCGAAGGGGACGAGGATCTTTCCGTCCATCGTTTTCGGTTCCATGGCGCCGACGGGTTTGATGGCATAGTCCCACAGGCCGTTGAGATTCACCCACTGCGAGCGTACCATCTGCGGACGCGGGTATTCGGGAAGCACGTTGGCCGGGTCGACCTTTTCGGCCCATGGCGTCTTGATTTTGTCGCCCACGGGTTTCCACTGGGCAAAGGTGCACAGCACGCTCAGCGCTGCCACGGTTGTCAGAATTGTTTTTTTCATTACTGATTGATAAGAGGGTTGAATATAGTGTTTGCTGTTTGCTGTTTACTGTCTCTTCTTCTTGAACTGTCCGGGGTAAGGTTCTACCATGCAGCGCTTTGCCCAGGCTTCATACGCTTTGGTCATCTCTTCGACCTTTGCGGGGGTCCTGCTCCGGATTTTCGAGCACATATATCTGATGGTTGTCCGTATTGCCATCGTCGTCGCTCAAATAGATATACCGACAGGTTCGCGATCCGGCGCAGCGACATGGCGTTTACGGGAGCTTTCATGGTTGGGTTGGTTTTAAAATCCTGATTTACGAATACAAATTTCGTAAATTAAAATTTTTTACCTGCCATATTTTGATCAGAAAAAAGCAAGATTTAGTCAAAATGCCCCGCAGGGGGCCGGTTGGCGGAAAACTGTCGTCGATTGGTCAAATATTGGTGCCCCGGAACAGCTGATGTATTTATATTTGTATGCCAATCGAAATCGTGCATTATTTTATGCTATTCTTCAAACGCCCGGCTTTCGGCCGAATCTACGCCTTCGAGGTGGACGGCTACGGGAACCGCACCGACCTGCTCAACAGCATTACGGTCGAGTAGGGACCGGTATGATTCCGATGAAAAAGCGGTGCCGCATACATTGCGGCCCCGCTTTTTCACAGGTTGTGCGACAGCGGCGCCGGAACCGCTTCGCTCAAATCGTAGCCGCCCCAGCGGCAGGCGATCTCGTCGAGCGTGGCGAACAGCTCGGCGGTGTCGAGCGATGTCACGAGTTTCAGCCGTGTGGACTTGAAGTCGGGCAGCCCCTTGAAATAGTTGGTCATGTGACGCCGCATTTCGAGGATTCCGACATGGTCACCCTTGATTTCGAGCGATTTCTGTAAATGTTCCTTCGCGATGGCCACGCGTTCCGCGACCGACGGCTGCGGCAGCGCTTCGCCCGTCGAGAGGTAGTGCTTCACTTCGCGGAATATCCACGGCCGGCCGTAGGTCGCCCGGCCGATCATCACGCCGTCCACGCCGTAGCGGTCGAACATTTCGCGGGCTTTCGGACCTGAATCGACGTCGCCGTTGCCGATGATCGGAATGCGTATCTGCGGGTTGTTCTTCACCTTGCCGATCAGCGTCCAGTCGGCCTCGCCGCGGTACATCTGCGCCCGCGTGCGCCCGTGAATGGTGAGGGCTGCAATGCCGACATCCTGCAACCGCAGGGCTATCTCTTCGATGTTTTTCGACTCCTCGTCCCATCCGAGGCGGGTTTTCACCGTCACGGGCTTCTTCACCGCCGCGACGATCCGGCGCGTCATCTCGACCATCAGCGGCACGTCGCGCATCATCCCCGACCCGGCTCCGCGCTCGGCGATCTTCTTCACCGGGCAGCCGAAATTGATGTCGATCACGTCGGGACCGGCCGCCTCGGCCATGCGCGCCGCCTCGACCATCGGGTCGATCAGGTGGCCGTATATCTGAATGCCCACGGGGCGTTCCGCGTCGTCGATTTCGAGTTTCTTGAGCGATTTCGCCGCGTCGCGGATCAGCCCGTCCGACGAGATGAACTCGGTGTAGACCATGTCGGCGCCGAAGCGTTTGCACATGTAGCGGAACGACGGGTCGGTCACGTCCTCCATCGGAGCGAGCAGCAGGGCGCGTTCGCCCAGTTCTATATTTGCTATTTTCATGGCTGTTGTTTCTGGCTGACGAGGATTTTGTCGATGCGCGCGCCGTCCATGTCCACGATTTCGAACGTGAAGCCGTTCCATTCCAGTTTCTCGCCCGTGGCGGGAATGTGGGCCAGTTGGTCGAGGATCAGGCCGCTGACGGTGTTGTAGGCGTTGCAGGGCAGGGCGTTTTCCAGACCGAACCAGTCGAGAAAGTCGTAGAAAGGGCATTGCCCGTCGACCAGACAGCTGCCGTCCTCGCGCCGGACGATGTCCGGCTCCTCGCGCGGGTCGGGCAGTTCGCCGACCAGGGCTTCGAAAATGTCGCGCAGGGTGATGATGCCGCGCGTCACGCCGAATTCGTCGCAGATGATGCCGTAGCCCAGCTGTTCCGTGCGCAGCTGTTCGAGGGCGTTGTAGACCTCGAACCCTTCGTGGAAGAATTTCGCCGGAGCGACCAGCCTGCGCAGGTCGAATCCCTCGTCGCCCAGATGCAGGAAGAGGTCTTTGAGGCAGACCACGCCCAGCAGTTTGTCGAGACTTCCCTCGCCGACGGGGTAGCGGTTGTGGGGCGCTCGGGCCACCGTCTCGCGGATCTGCGCCGCGGACGCCGCCACGTCGATCCATGCCAGTTCGCTGCGGTGGGTCATGATCGACTCCACGGTGCGGTCGCCCAGCGAGAAGACGCGGCCCATGATCTGCTGTTCGACCGCCTGCACCTCGCCGTCCTCGGCGCCTTCCTGGATGATCGAACGGATTTCCGCCTCGGTGACCTTGCTCTCGGCCCGTTGCAGGCCCAGCAGGCGGGCGACGCCCGCCGTGCTTCTGGAGAGCAGCCACACGAAGGGCGACGCCGCGACCGAAAGCAGCCGCATCGGCTGCGCAACGATTTTTGCGGCCCGCTCGGCGGCGTTCATGCCGATGCGTTTGGGAACCAGTTCGCCGAATATGATCGTGAGGTAGGTGACCGCGATGACGATAGTGACCTGCGCCGTGACGGTCGCCGTGCGCAGCGGAATGCCCAGCCGGGCCAGCTCTCCGCCGAATTTCGCCGCCAGCGTGTCGCCGGAGTAAATACCCGTGAGAATGCCGATCAGGGTGATGCCGATCTGTACGGTCGAGAGGAACCGGTCGGGGTCTTTGGCCAGTTTCAGGGCCTGGCGGGCGCCTGCGCTGCCTTGCCGGGCCTGCATCTCCAGATTCGAGCGGCGGGCCGATATGAGCGCGATCTCCGACATGGCGAACAGCCCGTTGAGCAGGATCAGCAGCAGAATGACGAGAATTTCCATGGAATGTCTTGTCGGTTTGTGTCGCAAAGATAATGGATGTCGGGCTAAAACCAAAGAATATGGTCCCGAGGGAATTGCTTATTCGCTGAAAAACGCTAAATTTGCAGGCAAAATCTATTGGATATGAATATCGAAACCTTTATTTCGGATGCGGTCCGCCGGTCGGTGGAGGCGCTTTACGGTGAGCTTGGCGACGAGCAGTTGCAGATTCAGAAGACCCGCAGGGAGTTCGAGGGCGACTATACCCTCGTAACCTTTCCGCTGCTCCGGCGAAGCCGCAAGTCGCCCGAAGCCACCGCGACCGAAATCGGCGAATACATGGCGGCCAACGTCCCCGAGATCGCGTCGTTCAACGTGATCAAAGGTTTCCTCAACCTTTCGCTCGACAGCGCGTTCTGGGCGGCCCGCTTCGCCGAGGTCGCTGCCGACGAACGTTTCGGGCAGGCTCCCGCGACGGGCCGTACCGTGATGGTCGAATATTCGTCGCCCAACACCAACAAGCCGCTCCATCTGGGGCATATCCGCAACAACCTGCTGGGTTACTCCGTAGCGCAGATTCTCAAGGCCAACGGCCATACGGTCATCAAGGCCAATCTGGTGAACGATCGCGGCATCCACATCTGCAAGTCGATGCTGGCGTGGAAGCTCTACGGAAACGGCGAAACCCCGGCTTCGTCGGGGATGAAGGGCGATCACCTCGTGGGCAAGTACTACGTGGAGTTCGACAAACACTACAAGGCGCAGATCAGGGAGCTGGTCGCGCAGGGACAGCCGGAGGACGAGGCCAAGAAAAACGCCCCGATCATGCTCCAGGCGCAGGAGATGCTGCGCAAGTGGGAGGCCCGGGACCCCGAGGTGTACTCGCTCTGGGAGACGATGAACGGCTGGGTTTACGAGGGCTTCGACGTGACCTACAAGGCGTTGGGCGTCGATTTCGACAAGGTCTATTACGAGTCGCAGACCTACCTGCTGGGCAAGTCGCTCGTCGAGGAGGGGCTTAAAAAGGGTGTCTTCTACCGCCGTCCCGACAATTCGGTGTGGATCGACCTCACGGCCGACGGACTGGACGAGAAACTGCTGCTGCGCGGCGACGGCACGTCGGTCTACATGACCCAGGACCTCGGCACCGCCTTCACCCGTTTCAAGGAGGAGCGCCTCGACGCGATGATCTACGTCGTGGGTAACGAACAGAATTACCATTTTCAGGTGCTGAAACTGATCCTCGGCAAGCTGGGCTACCCATGGGCCGACCAGATCACACACCTCTCGTACGGGATGGTCGAACTACCCGAAGGCAAGATGAAATCGCGCGAAGGAACGGTGGTGGACGCCGACGACCTGATCGGCGAGATGGTCTCCACGGCCCGCGAAATGTCGCAGGAGCTGGGCAAGCTCGACGGCCTGAGCGAACGGGAAATCTCCGACATCTGCCACATGGTGGGCCTCGGCGCACTGAAATATTTTATTTTGAAGGTCGATCCGCGCAAGACGATGCTCTTCGACCCGCGCGAGTCGATCGACTTCAACGGCAACACCGGCCCCTTTATCCAATACACCCACGCGCGGATCAAGTCCGTGCTGCGCAAAGCCGCCGCACAGGGCATCGCCCCCGCCGGGCAGATCGACGGCTCGCTGCTCGTTCCCGAGGAGGTGGCGCTGATCGGCATGCTGACCGACTACCCCGCGACGGTAACCGCCGCCGCCGATAATTTCGCCCCGTCGATCATCGCGAACTACGCGTTCGAATTGGCCAAAAGCTACAACAGCTACTACCACGACTTCCCGGTGATCCGCGAAAGCGACCCGGCCAAGCAGGCGCTGCGCCTGACGCTGGCCGCGACGGTAGCCCGCACGCTCTCCGCATCGATGCGCCTGCTGGGCATCGGCGTACCGGAAAGAATGTAGCATACCGGCAGCGGGCTCCCGGCGGCACGACCGCACAGCGGCGAAACGCGAATGCTCTCGGCCGCTGCCCGAGCCGTAGCCGAGAGCCCCCGGATCGGACCGCCACGCAAACCGAACATCAACACCGAAACCGAAGCGCCATGGGCATCGTCAAACGGGACAGCATCGCGATCACCGTCCTCTCCTATGTGGGAGTCGTGGTGGGCTATGTCAACAAGATTCTGCTGTTCCCGAACTTCCTGAGCGAGGAGCAGGTCGGCCTGACCAGCATCCTCGTCTCTCTGGCGGTGATGTACGCGCAGTTCTCGGCCCTCGGCATCAACTCGACGGTCGTCAAGTTCTTCCCGTTTTTCCGCACGGCGGACAAACGTCACAACGGCCTCTTCTTCTGGTCGGCACTGGGGGTCAGCGTCGGTTTCGTGCTCTTCACGGCGCTCTTCCTGATCTTCCGCGAACCGGTGATGCACTACTTCGCCAAGGAGTCCCCCCTGTTGTCGGAATATTACCTGCTGCTGATCCCGCTCGGGCTGGCGACCCTTTTCTATAACTTTTACAGCGCGTGGCTGCAGGCGCTCTCGCGCACGATCATTTCGTCGGCGGTCAACGAAGTGCTGCTGCGGCTGCTGATTACCGCCGAAATTTCGCTCTATGCGCTGGGGGTGCTCAACTTCGAACAGTTCATCGTCGGTTACATCGCGATCTACTTCGTCCCGATGCTGATCCTGCTGCTCTACACGCTCTACCTGCGCGAATCCCACCTGCATCCGGTAATTACCTCGCGCACCAAAAAGCTCGTCACGATCGCAGGCATCTACGGCCTGTGGCAGTACCTCGGCGGCGCGTCGGTGTTCCTGACCAACGTGATCGACCAGACGATGCTGGCAGGTATGGAAGGGCTGATGCAGGGCGGTATCTATGCGATCATGATGTACATGGTCAGCGCGATGCTGATCCCCTACCGCTCGATGGTGAAGGTAGCCACGCCGGTGGTGACGAACCTGTGGAAAGAGCGCGATATGGCCGGCATGCAGCGCATCCACCGCGACGTGTCGCTGATGAACCTGATCGTA